>VFQP010001772.1_pt1 | contig 26806 bp, 26 predicted proteins | sample 3512351 | NCBI WGS metagenome assembly VFQP01 (sample SAMN10412372, study PRJNA504923) | tailings metagenome | isolation source: Relicate 1 Philex TSF1 revegetated site | place: Philippines: Tuba, Benguet | collected 2017-08-29
CGGGTCAAGAACGTACCGGCCTGAATGGTCATGCGCAGCTCGCGCGCCAGGTCGGCGTACAGCGCCAGCCACTCGGATTGCAGCGTTTGCAGCGCGGCCAGCGAAGCGTTCAAGTCGCGGCTGATTTCGGGCGCGAACGTTGACGCCAGTTCAAGCGACAGGTATTCGGGCAGCACGGCCAGTTCGACGCCGGCACCGCATGCTTCTCTCAGGATCTGGCGCTGGCGTGCGGCAAAGGCCTCGAAGTCGGCGGGGTTGCCAACCGCGTACTTGGCGACGGCGATCTTCATTGCCCGGCCTCCAGCGGACGCAGCCACATCGTCAGCGTCTGCTCGGATTCGTGCGCTTCGCCGAGCTGTTTCCACGGCAGCCTTACCTGCATGTCCGGCTGCCGCGTGTACCCACGGCGGGTCCAGAACACGTCGTTGCCGCGATAATCGGCTGGCCGCCGTGGATCATCGCTTGCCCGATTCACCGATGCGAACGAGGTCCAGCGGATGCCACCCAGCGAACGGGCATGCGCCTCGCGCTCATCGAAGAAGCGATGCCCAAGGCCCTGTCCGCGGAACGCCGGGAGCAGGACGGATTCACCGCAGTAGAACACCTCCTCCACCGGGATGCCTCGGTCGAGGAACGGCGCCTGGAAGGCCGGTTCGGCTTCGCCTAGCGGCAATCCGGTGGATGCCCCCACCACCGCGTCGCCGGCGAGCACGAGCACCAGCACGCTGCCTGCCGAGCGGGCATAGGTGGCGAGGTAATGCTTCTCGTACTCGACGTCGCCCTCGTAGAGGTAGGGAAAAGCGCGGAAGACCTCGGCGCGCAGGCGTGCCACGTCGTCGAACCACTCGACCATGTCGGCACCGCGGCGGACCAGCACGCGAATGTCACCCGCCATGTCAGCGCTTCCCGCCAACCTGGGCGATCCAGTCGTCCAGGTTGTAGTAGTTGGTGACGCGCGCGATTTTGCCGTCACGGACGTCGAAGAACGCGCCGCCCGGCAGCACGTAGCGCTGGCCTTCGGCTTCCGGCAGCCCCTCGTCGGTCACCTTGTACTCGCCGTGCACCACGTATTCGGCGCCCGCGCGCAGGCCGTCGGCGCTGACCATCACCACGATGTCCCGCAACTGCTCGCCGTAACAGCGATCCATGCGTTGCAGGAAGGCGCGGAACGCATCGCGGCCGGTTTCGCGCGCTCCTTGGTTCAGGTCGTGGGAGACGTCATCGGTCAGCATCGACAACATGGCCTCGCGGTCGCCGCGATTGAAGGCGTCGTAGTAGGCGGCAATCAGATTCGAAGTGTTCATTCGGGTTCCGTGTGCATGTGGGAGGATCCGGGGCATCCCGGAATGAGGACAAGTTTGGGAGACGGCTCAGGCTATGTATATGGAAGTATTTCGATTTCATAATTCCTCAGTATGGAATAAAGTCGAACATCGCAACCAGCCGAGCAGACGCATCGTGAACAATGAATTCGAACTGCTACGCATCTTCCGGGTGACGGCCGAGAGCAGCAGTTTTCGTGACGCGGCGGTCCGGCTCGGAACGTCTCCACAATGCGTCACACGTGCCATTCAGCGACTGGAGCAGCACTACGGCGAGGTGTTATTCCATCGAAGCACGCGGCAGGTACGCATCACGGCCTTCGGCGAAGGGTTGCTGGAGCAGGTGCGCCCCGCGCTGGAGCAGGTTGAGGAGCTATGGATCGTTCCTGGCGCCGATCAGCAGGCTTCCGTGTCCGGCACTGTTCGTGTCACCGCACCGCATAGCCTGGGGACCAGGGCTGTGCTGCCTGCATTGGAGCGGGTTGCCAAACGTCATCCCGACATCATGTTGGATGTGCGCTTGTCTGATCGCGTCAGCAACGCGGTCGACGAGAAGATCGATGTCGGGATCAGGGTCGGGTTCATGCGCGACAGTCGTTTCGTCGCGCGCAAGGCTGCCGATATGCGCCTTACAATCGTTGCAGCTCCGCGCCTGATCAAGAAGGTGGGAACACCGGATGGAGTCGATGAACTGGCCGGTTTTCCGGTGACCGCGGCCATCGACATCAATACCGGGCGACCGTGGTCCTGGCACTTCAGTGCAGGACGCCAGTGGACGCCTGTGTCGCCAGCCTTCATCGCGGACAACGCCGACATGGAAATGGGCGCCGCATTGGCCGGAATTGCGTTTGCTCAATTGGCGGACTACATGGCGGCCCCGTATATCGCCAATGGAAAACTGGTGCGGGTTCTGCAGAAGGACGAGCCGCCGGCTTGGGGCTTGTATGTCTATCGGCCTCAGCGCGCCCCTGTGTCAGCGAGAGTCCGGGCCGTGTTCGATGAATTGCAGACAGCGATTGGGTCGTTGCCGGTTTTGCCTTAGCAGGCTGTTGAGAAACTCCCTGCGAGATCCGTTGTCATAGACGACCTCAATTGACCGCGCCCCGCAAGCGAATGCGCATCCCCGATCAGCAGCAGCTTGGCATGTTCTCCTACGTTTCGGTGGAACAGCGTGTTCCTGCCGACCATCCGATCCGCAAGCTGCGGGTACTGGTGGACACGACACTGGCCGGGCTCGATGCCGAGTTCTCGAGCCGTTACGCCAAGCATGGCCGTCCGTCGATCCCCCCGGAGCGGTTACTCAGAGCAGCGCTGCTGCAGGTCGTCTACAGCGTGCGCAGCGAGCGGCTGCTGATGGAGCAGATGGACTACAACCTGCTGTTCCGCTGGTTTGTCGGGCTCAACATTGATGATCCGGTGTGGGACCACTCGACGTTTTCGTTCAACCGCGATCGCCTGTTCGATGCCGAGATCGCTCAGCACTTCTTCCAGCACACCGTGCTGCTAGCGCGTGTCAACGAATTGGTGAGCGACGAGCACTTTTCCGTGGATGGCACGCTGCTGGAGGCCTGGGTCTCGCACAAAAGCTTCTGCCCCAAGGATGGCGACGACGATGGTCGAGGCGACGACTTCCGCGGGCGGCCGCGCAGCAACGACACGCATGCGTCCACCACCGATCCGGACGCTCGCCTGATGCGCAAGGGGAAAGGCAAGGAAGCCATGCTCAGCTATCAGGCCAGCACGTTGATGGAGAATCGCAACGGAATCATCGTGGCGGTCGACGTCCGTCATGCCACCGGCACCTCCGAGCGAGAGGCGGCGTTGGCCATGCTCGTCGAGGCCGGGATCGGCAACGGCGCGACGCTCGGCGCCGACAAGGGGTACGACACTCAGGATTTCGTGGACTCACTGAAGGCACGTGGCGTCCACCCACATATCGCCCGCAACACCTCAGGCCGGCGCAGTGCTTTCGATGAGCACATCGCGCGCAGCAAGGGTTATGCGATCAGCCAGCAAGTCCGCAAACGCATCGAACAAGGATTCGGATGGGCAAAGACGTTCGGTGGATTGCGCAAACTGCGCCATGTCGGTCTGTGTTGGCGCGCGTTCACCACCTGGACCTTTGCGGCGTACAACCTGATTCGACTGGGTGGTATCGGTGTGAATCGCCCCGTCTTTCCCGGAGGCTCCAAACCTTGAGAGGATGGAGCCATGAGCAACAGATTGACGAGGTACGCACCCGAGGTGCGTGAGCGGGCTGTGCGGATGGTCCTGGACCACCAGGGCGAGCACAGCTCCCAGTGGGCGGCGATCACGTCGGTGGCCGGGAAGATCGGCTGCAAGGCGGAGACGCTGCGGACGTGGGTCCGCCGTGCCGAGCGCGACAGCGGGCTGCGGCCCGGACTGACGACCGACGAACAGGCGCGGATCAAGGCCCTGGAGCGCGAGAACCGCGAGCTGCGCCAGGCCAACGAGATCCTGCGCAAGGCGTCGGCTTATTTTGCCCAGGCGGAGCTCGACCGCCGATTCAAGCCTTAAATGGGTTCATCGACGATCACCGCGATGCCTACGGGGTCGAGCCGATCTGCAAGGTGTTGCCGATCGCCCCGTCGACGTACTACGAGCACACCAGCCGCCAGGCCGACCCGTCGCGCCAGCCGGCGCGCTGGCATCGGGAGCAGGCCTTGGCGCCGGTGATCGACCGGGTCTGGAAAGAGAACCGGCAGGCCTACGGGGCGCGCAAGGTGTGGCGCCAGCTCCACCGGGAAGGCGTGCGGGTGGCCCGATGCACGGTGGAGCGACTGATGCGCCGGGCTGGCCTCCAGGGCGTGGTGCGTGGCAAGCCGCGCAAATGGATCGGGCAGGAAGTGGTGGAAGAGAAGCCGATGGACCTGGTGAAGCGGCAGTTCAAGGCTGACCGGCCGAACGCGCTGTGGGTGAGCGATTTCACCTACGTGCCGACGTGGCAGGGATTTGTGTACGTGGCTTTCGTGATCGACGTATTCGCCCGGCGGATCGTCGGCTGGCGGGCCAGTTCGTCGCAGCAGACGCAGTTCGTGCTCGACGCACTCGAGCAGGCCGTGTGGGTGCGCCGCCCAGCGGAGAAGGCACTGATCCATCATTCCGACAGGGGCAGCCAATACCTTTCCATCCGCTATACCGACCGCCTGATCGAGGCCGGCATCGAACCTTCGGTGGGCAGCGTCGGCGACAGCTACGACAACGCGCTGGCCGAAACGGTGATCGGACTGTTCAAGACCGAGGTTACGAACCGCCGCTCCTGGCGCAGCCGGGAGGAGGTCGAATGGGAGACCCTGGGTTGGGTCGACTGGTATAACAACCAGCGACTGCTGGGGCCAATCGGCAACATACCCCCGGCGGAAGCGGAGGCGGCGTACTACGCCGGCAACACGGGTCACGCCATCGCGGCGTGACTCAAACGAAATGGCCTCCGGAGAAGCCGGGGCGATTCAGTGGCTGGTGGTCGCCGTCGCCGACCTGAGGAAAGGTGCGCCCGGAGTCCGCGTTTGGCGCCAAGATCGACGCTGAACCCTCGCCGGAACAATCGACAGGAGCTATCGACACGGCAATCGCGGGGTGTTTCTCAACAGCCTGCTAGGGTCCAAACCCAATCAGAAGCTTGATTCTGCAACGGCGTGCTGATTCAGGAGTCTCCAGTTGAGGAGGGTCTGGGCATGGCGGGATCGTTGTTTTGGTTGTCGGATGCGGCGTGGGCGGCGATCGAGCCGCACTTGCCGAAGAACCAGCCGGGGGCCCGGCGGGTCGATGACCGACGGGTGATATCGGGTATCGTGCACATGCTGAAGTGCGGCGGTCGCTGAGCCGACTGCCCGAGCGAGTATGATCCCTCGACGACCATCTACAATCGCTGGAACCGCTGGAGCCGACGCGGCGTGAACTGTATCCTGGCGGCCTTGACCGAGGAAGGGTGGAGCGCCTAGACTGGCCAGATCGACAGCAGCTATGTGAACGCGCACCGGTGCTCCGGCGGCGCAAAAAGGGGGGACCCGATCACGCGCAAGCGCGTTAAGGTCTTCGGAATGGTCGGCCGGTTGGACCGGTTTTCTGAATGGAGAGAATTATGCGCGCACTGTGTTGGCACGGTAAGGGTGACGTTCGCGTCGACACCGTCGCGGATCCCGAGATCAAGCACCCCCGTGATGCCATCATCAAGGTCACGGCATGCGCCATTTGCGGGTCCGACCTTCACCTGCTCGATGGTTACCAGCCTACGATGGAGGCAGGTGATATCCTCGGCCACGAGAATATGGGGGAGGTCGTGGCGCTCGGTTCCGAAGTGACGAACCTGAAGATCGGCGATCGTGTCGTCGTACCCTTCACGATCAGCTGCGGCGATTGCTGGTTCTGTAAGAAAGGCTTGTTTGCAGCTTGCGACCGGACGAATCCGAACGCCGAGATGGCAGCAAAGGCCATGGGCCATTCGCCCGCAGGGTTGTTCGGCTTCAGCCACATGATGGGCGGCTACTGCGGCGGTCAGGCGGAATATCTGCGCGTGCCGATGGCCGACTTCGGTCCGATCAAAATCCCCGACAACATTACGGATGAGCAGGCGCTGTTTCTATCCGACATATTTCCGACCGGCTACATGGCCGCCGAGAACGCACAGATCGAGCCCGGCGACACCGTCGCGATCTGGGGTTGCGGCCCAGTCGGTCAGTTCGCCATCCGATCGGCCCTGATGATGGGCGCGGGCCGGGTGATCGCGATCGACGAGGTGCCCGAGCGGCTCGCCATGGCCGAGGCGGGCGGCGCCGAGACGATCAACTTCGCCGAGACCGATGTCTATGACGAATTGCAGGCGCGGACCAAGGGACGTGGCCCGGACAGCTGCATCGATGCGGTCGGCTGCGAGGCGGCAGGTCACGGCGCGGCCGACGCGGTGATGGACAAGGTCAAGGCGAGCTTGATGCTCGCCACTGATCGGGTGCATGTGCTGCGCCAAGCCATCATGAATTGTCGCAAGGGAGGCACGGTGTCCGTCCCTGGCGTATATGTCGGCGTGGCCGACAAGCTCCCACTCGGGGCGGCAATGAACAAGGGACTGACGATCAAACTCGGTCAGACCCACGTCCAGCGCTACACCAAGCCGTTGCTGGAGAAGATCGTAGCCGGTGCAATCGATCCCAGTTTCGTGATTACCCACCCGGCAAGCCTCGAGGACGCGCCGGAAATGTACGCCAAGTTTCGGGACAAGGAAGAAGGCGTCATTAAGGTGGTTATGCGCCCGCACGGCTGACGTGCGGATCTGATCTGCCCCCGCCGAGCGGACCGAGCGGTTTGTTAGTACAATAAGCTCGTCGCCGTCATGTCCGGACGGAGGTGGAGCGAAGCGGAACCGGAGGCCGGAGATGGCGGTGGAGCCATCTCCGGTGCCGGCGGTCGGCAGGCAGGCTGCCATGGGGCCCTACAGACCAGAAAGCCGACCCGCAGGCCGACATGATCGACGCAACCTATCTCAAGGCCGGCCGCACGCATTCCAGCCTTGGGGTAAAAAGGGATCTCGGGCCCCTGATTGGACGGACCAAGGGCAGCATCAACACGAAGCTGCACGCCGTGACTGATGCAAACGGCCGCCCTTTAAGCTTCTTCATCACGGCCGGCCAGATCAGCGATTACACCGGTGCAGCTGCCTTGCTTGACGATCTGCCCAAGGCCAAGTGGATGCTCGCCGACCGCGGCTATGACGCTGACTGGTTCAGAGATGCGCTGGAGCAAAAGGGCATCAAACCGTGCTTTCCGGGCCGCAAATCCCGATCTCTGCCTGTCAAATACGACAAGCCGCGGTACGAACGGCGTAACCGCATTGAGATCATGTTCGGCCGCCTGAAGGACTGGCGCCGCGTGGCAACGCGATATGACCGCCAACCGTCGGCTTCTCCGCACTAGCACTGGCCGCCACCGTGCTCTTCTGGCTGTGATCAGTGAGTCCTAAGCCTAGGCTCCAGACTCATTCATAGTCAGAAGGCGACCAGGATGGCGAGTGCGACGCCGGAGAGGAAGTTGGCCGCGAGTTTGTCGTAGCGGGTGGCGACGCGGCGGTAGTCCTTGATCCGGCAGAAGGCGTTCTCGACGCGGTGTCGTTCTTTGTATCGGGCCTTGTCGTAGATGACGGCTCGCTTTCGATTGGCCCGGCCGGGGATGACGGGAACGGCCCCGGTCTGGCGCAGCGAACGTCGCAGACCGTCGGCGTCATATCCTTTGTCAGCAAGGACGTAGCGGGCGTCGGGAGCGCGGGCGAGCAGGGTCGGAGCGACGGTGATGTCGGAGACGTTTCCTGGTGTCAGGATCAGGGCGAAGGGACGTCCGACGACGTCGGTGAGGGCGTGAACCTTGGTCGTTTGGCCACCGCGCGACGGGCCGATGCCCTGCGTCCGGCCCCCCCCTTTTCCGCCGAAGGCCGAGCGTTGCGCCTTGACGTAGGTCGAGTCGATCGAGGTGCTGCGAGTGACCGCGCCCGCATCGGCCAGCGCCTCCAGCAGCTTCAACCAGAACCGTTTGTGGGACCAGCGATTGAACCGGTTGTAGACGGTCGTGGACGGGCCGTATTCGGCGGGGCAATCCTGCCAACGACAGCCGATCTTCAACACATGAATGATGCCCGAGATCACCCGGCGATCATCGACCCGCCGAGCGGCTGCCTGGTTCCTCGGCAGATGCGGCTCGACTGCCGCCCATTGATCATCTGACAGCCAAAACAGCTTGCTCATCACCGGCTCCAACGCGATCAAGACGCATCGGAATCATGATTTGCCGTCAGGCTTCAAGTGGGTGATTGGGTTTGGAGCCTAGAGTCGTTCTGAAGGGCTGGCAGGAAGTGGTGAGAAAACACGCTAAAATCGTTCGCTGCGGCTGCGTTCTCTACAAGTAGCGGCCAACTAGTCGATCAAGGAGTAGGCCCTTGCCAAGAGAATGTCAACAAGATCAGATGGTTGGGGCGCAGTCCGGCGTCCTTGGGAGCACACCTATGTGTGCACAACCGTTCTGAAGTGGATCCGCGACGATAGTTGACGAGGAGAAAGGCCCTCACTTAGGGCCTTTTTTTCGAGTGAAATCACGTCGCCTCCGCCCGTCTGCCGGCATCGCGCCGCGCCGCCTGGGCGCCGACGCGAGGGCGGCGCAGTCGCGCGGGACGTGGGTCCGCAGCGCGGGAGGCATGAACTGTGATCAGTGTGGTTGTCCTGTCCCGCGCACTGACTACCATGGCCGGGCGCCGCGTCTGGGGAGGCCGTCGTCGACGGTCGGAGGCGAGGTATCAGCAGCCGGAGAGCGTGTATGGTCCGCAAGGGACTGCAATGGGTGTGCGTGTGTGTACTGGCCTTCGCCGCATCAGGCGTCCAGGCGCAGGTGGATCTGGCGCCGTTCGTCCAGGACGACGGCGTTCGCGACATCAAGATTTCGCCGACCGGGGAGTTCTATGCGGCGACGTTGCCGCTGGGCGAGCGATCGGCGGTCGCGGTCATGCGCCGCTCCGACCAGACGATCGTCGGCAGCCACCAACTGCCGCGCAATACGCACATCGCCGATTTCTGGTGGGTGGGTGACCAGCGCCTGATGTTCGGCCTCGCCGAGCGTTTCGGCGCGCGTGACTTCCCCTTGCCGACCGGCGAGCTGTTCGCGATGAACGTCGATGGCAGCCGGCCGCAGCTGCTGGTCGGCTATCGCGTGCGCGAGAGCAGCGTGGGGACCAATATCCGTTCGTCGGCGAAGGAGGAGTTCGTCCACGCCTGGCCGATCGATCTGCTGCCCGACGATCCCCGCCACGTGCTGGTCGCCGTGTCGCCGTTCTCGAAGGATCCGCTCACCCGCGTCGACCGCATGGACGTGCAGACCGGTCGCCGCACGACGATCGCGACCGCGCCGGTCTACCGCGGGCAGTTCCTCGCCGACCACACCGGCGAGATCCGTTTCGCGGTCGGCGCCCGAGGCGACAACATCAGCCGCCTCTACTACCGCGAGCGGCGCGGCGCCGACTGGCAGCTGATCAACGACGAGCGCGAGAGCGGTCGTGTCGAGGTGCCGATCGGATTCTCGGAAGACGATACGGTTGCTTACCTGCAGGTGTCACAGCCGCGTGGACCGGATGCCGTGATCGCCTGGACGATCGCCAGTGGCGAGCGTCGCGAGCTGGCGCGCGATGCGGCCGTGGATCCCGAACTGATCATGCGTCCGGGGACGGTCGCGGCGATCGGCGTGCGGTATCTGGGTGCGCCGCCGCGTACCGCCTTCTTCGACGAGACGGGCGATGATGCGAGGCGCATGCGCATGCTGGAAAACGCCTTTCCCGGGCACGTGGTCCGGGTCGCATCGGCCACGCGTGACGCGGGTACCCAGATGCTGCTGGTCACCAGCGACACCGATCCCGGCAGTTTCTACACCTTCGACGTCGCCGCCCGTCAGGCGGACTTCGTGCTGCCGCGCCGGGCGCGGATCGATCCCGCGCGGATGGCGACGATGCAAGCGGTCTCGCTGCAGGCGCGCGACGGCCTGCCGCTGCACGGCTATCTCACCCGTCCCGCCGCCGCGGGGAATGCGCCGCTGCCGCTGGTGGTGATGCCGCACGGCGGTCCGTTCGGCATCTTCGATGACTGGGCGTTCGATTCCGACGCCCAGGTGCTGGCCCAGGCGGGCTATGCGGTGCTGCAGGTGAACTTCCGTGGCTCCGGCAACTACGGGCGCGCGTTCCGCCAAGCCGGTGCGCGTCAGTGGGGCGGCACGATGCAGGACGACCTGACCGACGCCACGCGCTGGGCCGTCGCCCAGGGCCACGCCGACGCGCAGCGGATCTGCATCTACGGCGCCAGCTACGGCGGCTACGCTGCCTTGATGGGCGTCGCCCGGGAGCCGGATCTGTATCGCTGCGCCGTGGGCTATGTCGGCGTCTACGACCTGCCGCTGATGCGCACCCAGGACCGGCGGGGTGGGACGTCTGCGCGCACCTGGCTCGACGAATGGGTCGGCACCGATACCGCCCAGCTCTCGGCCCGTTCGCCGACGCGTCTGGCCGACCGCATCCAGGCGCCGGTGCTGCTGGTGGCGGGTGGCGAGGACGAGATCGCGCCGGTCGAACACACCCGGCGGATGGAGCGCGCACTGCGTGCGGCCGGCGTCCCGGTGGATACCCTCTACGTCGCCAACGAGGGCCACGGCTTCTACAAGCCGGAGAACCGCCGCGCGTTCTATACGCGGTTGCTGGCGTTTCTGGCCGGACATCTGGGCGGCGACACCGCCCTCGAGTGAGCCACGCGCGTGGCCGCGCGCCCGGCGTGCCGTGTACGGGCGCGCCGGTGCGCGCGCCTTGAACGCGTGCGCGCCCCGGCCGCTTTGCCTGCATCGCGGCCCCGGCCTACCATTCGGGCTCTTTGTCCGGAGTCCGCGCCATGTCCCTGCGTCTCGCCGTGTTGCCCCTGTGCCTGCTCGCCGCGCTGCCCCTGGCCGCGCAGACCCGGGGACTGGACGTTCGCGACCTCGTGTCGATCGATCGGGTGTCCTCGCCCGTGTTGTCGGAGGACGGCCGCCAGCTGGTGTTCGCCCAGCGCAGCGCCGAGGCCGACGGCAGCAAGGCCGAGACCGCGATCTACACGCGCAATCTGGTCACGCGTGACATGGCGCCGCCGCGCCGGGTCACGCCGGCAGGCTGGAACGTCAACTCGCCGTCGCTGTCGTCCGACGGCCAGACCCTGTATTTCCTCAGCGCCAAGAACGGCAGCTCGCAGCTCTATTCGATGCCGCTCGCCGGGGGCACGCCGCGTCAGCTCACCGATGTCGCCGTCGACGTCGGCAGCTACCGGCTCTCGCCCGACGGCACGCGCGTGGCGCTGAGCGCCGACACCTTCGCCGGCTGCGGCGCGGACCTCGCCTGCACGCGGACGCGCCTGGCCGAGCGCAAGGACGCACCGGCCTCGGGCGTGGTCTACGACCAGCTGTTCGTGCGCCACTGGGACACCTGGCGCGACGGCACCCGCAGCCGCCTGTTCGTCGCCGACCTGCCGGCCGCGCGCGCAGCCGCGGTCAGGACGGTGCGCGCGCTGGGCCATGCGCTGGACGGCGACATTCCGTCCAAGCCCTTCGGCGGCGCCGACGACTACACCTGGGCGCCGGACGGCCGCTCGCTGGTGGCCACCGTGCGCATCGCCGGGCGCACCGAGCCGTGGTCGACCAACTTCGATCTCTACCGCATCGACGCCGTCGGCGACACCGCGCCGGTGAACCTCACCGAGGCCAATCCCGCCACCGACACCGGCCCGGTGTTCAGTGCGGACGGCGGCACGCTGTTCTATCGCGCGATGAAGCGCGCGGGCTTCGAGGCCGACCGCTATGCGCTCATGGCGCTGGATCTGGCCAGCGGCCAGGCGCGCGAGATCGCCCCGCGCTGGGACCGGTCGCCGAGCAGCATCGCGCCGTCGGCCGACGGCCGCGCGCTGTATGTCGCGGCGCAGGACACCGGCCAGTACCCGCTGTTCCGCGTGGACATCGACGATGGCACGGTGACGCCGCTGGTCGGCAACGGCTCGGTGTCGTCGTTCACGGTCAAGGGCGACACCGTCGCGCTCACCCGCAACAGCCTGCAGACCGGCGACGTGCTCTACACCGCGTCGCTGCAGCAGCTCGGCGAGGCGGGCGAGGGCGAACCGCCGCTGCGCAAGATCACCGAGACGGCGGCCGAGCGCCTGCCCGATGTGGCGTTCGGCGCCGCCGAGCAGTTCTCGTTCCGCGGCGCCGGCAACGCCACCGTCTACGGCTACGTGGTCAAGCCCTGGAACTACCAGGATGGCCAGACCTATCCGGTCGCCTTCCTGATCCACGGCGGCCCCCAGGGCAGCATGGCCAACAGCTGGAGCTACCGCTGGAACGCGCAGACCTATGCCGGGCAGGGCTATGCGGTGGTGATGATCGATTTCCACGGCTCCACCGGTTACGGCCAGGCCTTCACCGATGCGATCACCGGTGACTGGGGCGGCAAGCCGCTCGAGGATCTGCAGAGAGGGTGGGCGGCAGCGCAGCAGCGCTACGCCTTCCTCGACGGCGACCGGGCCTGCGCGCTCGGCGCCAGCTACGGCGGCTACATGGTCAACTGGATCGCCGGCAACTGGTTCGACCGCCGCGGCAATGCGCCGTTCAAGTGCCTGGTCAACCACAACGGCGTGTTCGACACCCGCTCGATGGGCCTGGTGACCGAGGAACTGTGGTTCACCGAATGGGAATTCGGCGGCACCGTCGCGGAAAACCCGCGTGCCTACGAGAAATTCAACCCGGCCCGGCACATCGAGAAGTGGGTGACGCCGACCCTCGTCGTCGCCGGGCAGAACGATTTCCGCGTGCCGATCGACCAGAGCCTGTCCTCGTTCACCGCGCTGCAGCGCAAGGGCGTCGAGTCGAAGCTGCTGTACTTCCCGGACGAGAACCACTGGGTGCTCAAGCCGGCCAACAGCATCCTCTGGCACGACACCGTCAATGCCTGGCTCAGGCAGCACATCGGCGAGTAAGCGTGACCGAACGGCCGGCTCCAAGCCGGCCGTTCTTCTTTGAACCCCCTTTTTTCGGAATCTCCGTTCGATGGCGATCGAGTCCACCGTGCCCTCCACCGCGCTGATCACCAGCGACATCGTCCTGTTCGGCCTGATCGCCGCCACGCTGGGCCTGATCTTCTGGCTGGCCAGCGGGCCGACGCCGTTCTGGAAGAGGTTCTTCGCCTGGGTGCCGGCGCTGCTGCTGTGCTATTTCGTGCCGGCGTTCTACAACACGGTGGGTCTGATCGACGGCGGCAACAGCGCGCTCTACAACCCGGTCGCGAGTCGGGTGCTGCTGCCGGCCGCGCTGGTGCTGCTGACGCTGTCGATCGATCTCAAGGGCATCCTGCGCCTGGGGCCGAAGCTGCTGTTCGTCTTCGTCGCCGGCACCTTCGGCATCGTGCTCGGCGCGCTGGTGTCGTTCCAGCTGATGGAATGGGTGTGGCCGGCGGCCGTGGCCGGCGATACCTGGAAGGGCATGGCCGCGCTCGCCGGCAGCTGGATCGGCGGCGGTGCGAACATGGTGGCGATGCGTGAGGTGTACGAGGTCGACGCCACGCTGTTCGGCCAGTTCGCCGTCGTCGACGTGGCCATGGCCAGTGCGCTGATGGCGACGCTGCTGTTCCTGGCCAACCGTTCGGCGCAGATCGACGCGCGCTCCGGCGCCGACACCCGTGCGATCGACGAGATGAAGGCGCGCATGGCCGCCTACGAGGCGGCCAACGCGCGCATTCCGACCTTGACCGATCTGATGGTGATCGTCGGTGTCGCCTTCGGCCTGGTCGGGCTGGCGCATGCGATCGCGACCCCGCTCGCGGCGTGGTTCGGCGCCAATGTCGCCTCGGCCGCGCAGCTGAGCCTGGACTCGGCCTTCGTCTGGGTGGTGCTGCTGGCGACGGCCGCCGGGCTGGGCCTGAGCTTCACCCCGGTGCGCCGCCTCGAAAGCGCCGGTGCGTCGAAGATCGGCACGGTGTTCCTGTATTTCCTGATCGCCTGCATCGGCATGCAGATGGATTTCACCCAGCTCTTCGACCGGCTCGAACTCATCGCGATCGGCGTGATCTGGATGACGGTGCACGTGCTGGTGATCTGGGGCGCGGCGCGTCTGGTGCGGGCGCCGATGTTCTACGTCGGCGTCGGCTCGATGGGCAATGTGGGCGCGGCGGCCTCGGCGCCGGTGATCGCCGCGGCCTTCCATCCGACCCTGGCGCCGGTCGGCGTGCTGCTCGGCACCGTGGGCTATGCCACCGGCACGGTGGTCGCGTATTTCACCGGCCAGCTGCTGCGGCTGATGGCCGGGCAGTAGCAGAGGGGGATCGCGCGAGCAACGCCGTGGCGTGTCAGAAAATGCCGCGGCCGGGCAGATCCGATGCGGGATGGACACCGGTTCACCTTGACCGCCGTCACGCCGTATCCGGGCATTTGGCACGTCTCCTGCTTGAAGCTTCGCCGTTCCCGAACCCGGCCGCTCTCGTGCAACAGGCAACACTGGACAAAGTCGTCAGCATCACCGCGCGCGATCCCGGCGCCGCACGCCCGGACGCGGAGACCATCCGCGGCGAGTTCGAGCGCGTGCAGTCGCGTGCCAAGGGCGTGGCGATGCTGCTGCTCTCCACCGCCGACGGCCGTGCCGTGGCCGACTGGACCAACGCCCGTCTGGATCCGCGCCGGGTGGCGGCGATGACCAACTCGTTCCTCACACTGGGCGAAACGCTGGCCAAGGAAGTGGGAATGTCGGCGGCCGACCACGCCACGATTTCCACCGGTCACGGCAGTCTGGTGGTCATCCGCATCAACGGCACCCGGCCCTACACGCTCGCCGTGCTGGGCGACCATCAGGCCACCCTGGCCGTGCTGCTGTTCGCCGCCCGCGAGTGCGCTGCGCGCATCCGCGACCGGCTCTGATCCGTACTCCGTAGTCCACCGCCCGATCCGCGACGCGTCGTGCGTGCGCGATCGTTCCTCCGCTCGACCTCATGCAGCACAAGGACATTCCAATGGCAGGCAATCTCAGTCTCGATCAGCTCAACGGCATCGCCGGTTTCATCGGCGCGGCGCTGGTCGACAGCGACAGCGGCATGGCGCTGGGCACCCTCGGCGGCGGCGCGCTGGATCTCGAGGTCGCGGCCGCGGGCAATACCGAAGTCATCCGCTCCAAGCGCAACGTCGCCCGGATGCTCGGTCTGGACGACACCATCGAGGACATCCTGATCACGCTGGGCCATCAGTACCACCTGATCCGTCCGCTGGAGAGCAACCCCGCGCTGTTCCTCTACGTGGCGCTGGACCGGGCGAAGTCGAACCTGGCGATGGCGCGCCACGAGCTGAAGGCGTTCGAGCGCACGCTCGACTTCAAGTAAGCCGCACCACGCCCCTGCATCGCGACGCCGGGCCCGGCCCCGCCGGCCGGCGCAGCGGTGCGCGCGCAGCGCCATGACGTCGCCCCGCTACCAGCACGCCAGCATCGCGGCCGCCGGCCTCGACCTGCTGCACATGACCCGGCTCAAAGTGGCGTGCTCGCTGCTGATGGCCGAGCGCGTGCACGCGCAGCTGTCGGCCTGGCCGGGGGCCGGCATCCGCCTTCTCGTCGCCGGCGTGGACACCGACGAGGGCGCGCGCGCCGCCCTGCAGGGCCGCGAGACCGGCGTGGCCGTGCTGCCGATCGCGCGCGGCGTCCACGCCGATGCCGACATCCTGCGCCACGGTGCCACGGTCAAGGAGCTGTTCGATCGCCTCCTTCTGCTGCTCGGCGACGAGGCGATGCCGCACGAACCGGCAGCCGCGCCGCCGCGGCTCGCGGCGGCGACGCGCGTCGAAGCGGCGCGCCCGCCGCACGCACGCCGTCTGCTCGACTGCGTGGCCGTGACACCGGGCACGGTGACCCTGCTCGAATCCGCCGATCTGCGGCTGGCGATCGATCGCGGGCGCGGCGTGGTGCACCTGGCGCGCGCCGAGGACGCGAGCGCCTTGATCGCAGCCTGCGGGCGCGTCGGTTGGCGGGTCGAGCAGCGTGCGCGCACTGCCTTCGACCCGGTGGCCGAGGGCCTGCCGGCGGCGACGCCGCTCGAAACCGTCGTGTGGCATGCCGCGGCGGCGGGCGCGGAGCCCGTGGGCGAATACCCGGATGGCGCGGGCCTCGGTCTGTCCGGTTGGCCCACACTCGATGCCGCCAGCTTCCCGGTCACCTGGCTGCTGCCGGTGGCCTGTCTGCTGCAGCGTCCGTGGTCGGCGGCCGCCCTGGCCGAGGCCTGCGGCGCAGCGGACAGCGACATCGCCCGGCTGTTCGCGGCCGTGCATCACAGCGGGCTGGCCGTGGCCGGCCCGACGCGCCCGTCACCCGCGACGCCGGCGCCCGCGCCGGTGCACAGCCCGCAAACGGGCAGCTTGCTGGCACGTGTCGCGCGCCGGTTCGGACTGCAATTCGGAGGTTCCCGTGGATAACGTCACCACCAAGCTCGTGTTCGTCGGCGACATGGGCGCAGGCAAGACGACGGCGATCCGCGCGATCTCGGACAGCGAGCCGGTCAGCACCGAGATGCCGCTCAGCGAGGACTTCGGCGGCGACAAGACCCATACCACCGTGGCCCTGGACTACAGCTCGATCGAGCTGGAGACCGGCGAGCTGCTGCACGTCTACGGCGTGCCCGGGCAGGCCTATCTCGATTTCATGTGGCCGATGGTGGCCGAGGGCGCGATGGGCATCGTCGTGCTCGTCGATGCGGCGCGCGCCGACCGCGTCGAGAGCACGACCCGGCTGCTGCACCGCTTCGGCGAGCTCGCGCCGCAGGCGTGTTTCGCGGTCGGGGTGACCCGCACCGATCTCACCGACGGCTTCGCGCTGCCCGAATTCCGCGATGCGCTGCTCGCACGCGGGCATCGCCTTCCGGTGCTGCGCGTGGACGCGCGCCAGCCGCTGCAGGTGGACTTCCTGATCAAGGCACTGCTGTCCTACCAGTACGGCCGTTCGCTGACTCCGCCGGGCTGAGGCGGGCGCTCCGCGCGACGCGGGGGTATCGCCGCCTCAGACTTTAGTCGTAGCGCGCGCGGATATCGTCGGCTCGGGGGTTCCCTCGTCACGCCCCAGCGGCGATCCTTCCCCGGCTGCGGTCGTCTGCCGCGAACGAGAGGGGTACTGGAGATGAACGCGATCATCCTGCTGGTCGTCGGCCTGACGATCCTGGCACTGGGCTACTTCCTCTATTCGAAGTTCATCGCCGAGAAGATCTACCGGCTCGAGGCCGATTTCCCGACGCCCGCGCACACCATGCGCGACGGCGTGGACTACGTGCCGACCAACAAGTTCGTGCTCTGGGGGCACCACTTCACCTCGGTGGCCGGCGCGGCGCCGATCGTCGGACCGGCGATCGCGGTGATCTGGGGCTGGGGCCCGGCGTTCCTCTGGGTGGTCTTCGGCACGGTGTTCTTCGCCGGCATGCACGATTTCGGCGCCCTGTGGGCCAGTGTGCGCAACCGCGGCAAATCGATGGGCATGCTCAGCGGCAGCTACATCGGCCGGCGCGGGCGCAACCTGTTCCTGGTGGTGATCTTCCTGCTGCTGCTGATGGTCAACGCCGCGTTCGCGGTGGTGATCTCCAACCTGCTGGTGTCCACGCCGACCTCGGTGATTCCGGTGTGGGGCGCGATCGTGGTCGCGCTGGTGATCGGGCAGCTGATCTACCGGTTCAAGATGGGCCTGTTGTGGCCCTCGGTCATCGGCGTCGCCGTGCTCTACGCACTGATCTGGCTGGGCAGCATGTATCCCATCGTGCTGCCCGAGACGGTGCTGGGCATGAACGCCAACTCGACCTGGATCGTGCTGCTGTTCACCTACGCCGGCATCGCCTCGCTGCTGCCGGTGTGGGTGCTGCTGCAGCCGCGCGACTACATCAACGGACTCCAGCTGTTCATCGGCCTCGGCATCCTCTACGCCGCGGTGCTGATCGCCTCGCCGACGATCGTCGCGCCGGCGTTCAACAGCGCCGTGCCTGCCGGCACACCGAGCATCGTGCCGCTGCTGTTCGTCACCATCGCCTGCGGTGCGATCTCGGGCTTCCACGGCATGGTCGCGTCCGGCACCACGTCCAAGCAGCTCGACAAGGAAACCGACGCGCGTTTCGTCGGCTATTTCGGTGCGGTGGGCGAGGGCATGCTGTCGCTGGCCGCGATCATCTGCTGCACCGCCGGCTTCGCCACGCTGGTGGACTGGCAGGCGGTCTACAGCAGCTTCGGCGGCGGCAACGTCACCGCGTTCGTCAACGGCGGCGAGGCGCTGATCACCGCCGGCCTCGGTCTGCCGCAGAACCTCGGCTCCACGCTGCTGGCGACGATGGCCATTCTGTTCGCCGCGACCACGATGGACACCGGCCTGCGCCTGCAGCGCTACGTGGTGCAGGAGGCCGCCGAGCTGGCGGGCTTCAAGGTGGGCACCATCCTCGGCACCCTGATCGCGCTTTCGGTGTGCCTGGCGCTCGCGTTCGGCGCGGGCAGCGGCGGCGCGGGCGGCATGGTGATTTGGCCGCTGTTCGGCACCACCAACCAGCTGCTCGCGGCGCTGACCCTGGCGATCATCACCGTCATCCTGATCCGCAAGGGACGCAATCCCCTGTTCACCGGCATCCCGATGGTGTTCCTGCTGATCATGTCGGTGTACGCGCTGGTGGTGCAGCTGGGCACGTTCTACAACGACGGCAAGTGGCTGTTGCTGGGCATGGACATCGTGATCCTGATCGCGGCGCTGTGGGTGGCGTTCGAAGCGGGCCTGGCGATGCGCAAGGGCCGCGACGGGGGCGCCGGCCCCGACGGTGTGCTGGAGTCCGAGCGGGCCTGATGCCGTGAGCGATGCGCCCACGCCGTCGCGCTGGGCCCGCCTGTCGGCGGGCCTGGCCGAGTTCTACGCGGCGCCCTACCGGCGCACGCTGGCACGCGCGCAGCGCGACGAGGACGACCTGTTCATGCTGATGGTGTTCTCCGAATCGCTGGGCGTGCCCAACCCGGTGGGGTACTACACGCTGGAGCTGATGCCGGCGATGTACGACCGCTTCCACGCCTGGCACCGGCGCATGGGCCTGGAGCGCTCGCCGCTGGACCATGTTTCATGCTGCTGAGCCGCGCGGCCGCGCGCCGCGTCGTGTTCGTGGGCGGCAAGGGTGGGGTGGGCAAGACGTCGGTGGCCTCGGCGCTCGCGCTCGCCCAGGCCCGCGCCGGTCGCCGCGTACTGCTGGTGTCGACCGATCCGGCCCACAACCTCGGCCATCTGTGGCAGTGCACGGTCGGACCCGAACCCCGGCCACTCGCACCGGGGCTCGATGCGGTGGAACTGGACCCCGACGCCACCGTGGCCGCGCATCTGCAGCAGGTGGGCGATGCCCTGCGGCGGTTGATGCCCGAGCACCTGGCCGGCGAGGTCGACAAGCATCTGTCGTTGTCGCAGGACGCGCCCGGCATGCACGAGGCCGCCTTGCTCGAGCGCATCGCCGAGCTGGTGCACGACGGGCTGTCGCACTACGACCTGCTGGTCTTCGATACCGCGCCGTCCGGTCACACCGCGCGGCTGATGGCACTGCCGGAGATGCTGACCGCATGGACCGAGGGCCTGCTGCAGCGGCAGGAGCGCAGCGAGCGCTTCGGCGCCGCGCTGCGCAGTCTCGGCCGCGACGACGGCATCGGCGCACGTGCGCTCGGTGGTGACGCACCTGCGTCGACGCCCGCCGACCGCGACCAGGCGATCCGGTCCCTGCTGCACCGGCGCCGGCACCGGTTCGAACATCTGCGCGCCACGCTGGCCGATCCGGAGCGCACCGCGTTCTTCATCGTGCTGGCCGCCGAGCGCCTGCCGGTGCTCGAGACCATCGAACTGCACGCGCAGTTGCGGCGTGCGGGCATCGACGTGGCCGGCCTGGTGGTCAACAAGCGGGCACCGCGCGATGCCGGCGCCTTCCTGGCCGAACGGCATGCGCAGGAGGCCGCGCACCTCGACACGCTGCGCGCCGCGCTGCCCACCTTGCCCATGCAGCAACTGCCGCTGCTCGCCAGCGACGTGGTCGGTGTCGCCGCACTCGAGGCATTCGGCGCGCTGCTGGCGGCGCCGGCCGGCACGCGGTGACCGGCGCCCGGTCGTCGCATCGCTCGACATGGCCACCCCCTCCACCTCGTCGCTGCGCGAGCAGTTGCAGACACTGATCGAGGGCTTGCCCGACGGCGACGTCGAGGTCGGCGCGCTGGTCGATGCGCTGGGCGGCCAGGGCGGGCTGCTGCTGGTGATCCTGCTGGCCCTGGTGTTCCTGATTCCGGTCTCGATTCCCGGTGTCAGCACCGTCTTCGGCGTGGTGATCGTGCTGATCGGGGTCGCGCGGATACGCGGGCGGCCCGTGTGGCTGCCGGCGTCGGTGCGCGCTCGGCGCGTGCCCGCCGGACGGATGCGCGGCGCGCTGGACGTCGGCCTGACGTGGGTGCGCAGGCTCGAGCGCATCTGCCGGCCCGGGCGTCTGGCGGCTCTGGGCGAGGGTCGCGGCGCCGGCCCGTTCCACAATGCCGCACTGATTCTCGGCGCCTTGCTGCTGATGGCGCCGTTCGGCTTCGTTCCGTTCAGCAACACCGTGCCCGGGATTGCGCTGATCTGCCTGGCGATCGGCCTGCTGCAGCGCGACGGCTTGCTGGTGCTGCTCGGCCATCTGATGAACGTGGCGGCGATCGTGTACTTCGCGCTGCTGATCGGCGGGGGTGGCGCCGCGCTGCGCGAGTTCGTGTCCCGGATGTGGCCCGGTTAGTTCCGCCGGCGTCGACCTCGCACATGACGTCGCAGATGCCGATCGTGCCACCCGCAAGCGCGCGCCATCCGCGTGTTCCGGATACCATCGATCCCGCGTCGGTGCGCGCCTGCAATCAGGCACACGACCGCGTGGCGGGCTGGAACGGGCGCGGGGCGCGGCGGGCATTGGAACCCGGTCGCGCTGCACGCGCACGCGCGCCCGTGCACCGGATCGTGGCTACAGCCAGCGCGCCTTCTTGAACATCCGATAGAGCACGATCACCACCACGCCCACGCTGCCGATCAGCAGCGGGTAGGCGTACCGGTCGTCGAGCTCGGGCATGTTGTGGAAGTTCATGCCGTACCAGCTGGTGATCAGCGTGGGGGCGGCGAGCAGCGCGGCCCAGGCGCCCAGCTTTTTCACGATCTCGCCCTGGGTCAGCGTCACCAGCGCCTGGTTCACGCCCAGCGCGGTGCCGAGCATGTCGCGGATCGCGTCGATGGTTTCGTTGATGCGCACCGAGTGGTCGAGCACATCGCGGATGTAGAGCCGCGCGTCGGGCGGGATCAGCGGGCTGCTGCTGCGCACGAGCTGCGAGAGCACGTCCTGCAGCGGTGTCACCGCGACGCGCATGTAGGTCAGTTCGCGTTTGAGCTGGTAGAGCCGGATGACGATGCCGCGGTGGAACTGTTCGCTGACGATCTCCGCTTCCAGCGCGTTGAGCGTCGCCTTGAAGTCGTCGACGATCGGCAGGTAGTTGTCGACGATCGCGTCGAGCACCGCGTACAGCGCCGCCGACGGACCCAGTGCCAGCAGCTCGGGTTCGCGCTCGATGCGCTGGCGGGCGGGCGCGTAGGAGAGTGAGGCGCCGTGGCGCACGGTCACCAGATACCGCGGGCCGAGAAACACGTGGGTTTCGCCGTAGGCGATGCGCTCGTCGATCGCCTGGGCGGTGTTCGCCACGATGAACAGCGAGTCGCCGTAGGCCTCGATCTTGGGGCGCTGGTGGGCCTTGCCGGCGTCCTCGATCGCAAGATCGTGCAGGCCGAATTCGGCCTGCAACACCGCGAGCACCTGGCGGTCCGGCTCGAACAGCCCGATCCACACGAAGCTGCCGTCGTCGACGGCCAGCACGTCGCTGATGCCGTCGAGCAGGATCTCACGCTTGCCGCCCGGGCCGTAGAGCGCGCAATTGACCACGCAGGCCGGGTTGGGAGCGGACGGGGCGGGCAGGGTCGAGGGCGTCATCGCGCCATCGTCCGTCAGGCGGCACGCGCGGACAAGCGCGGGCTGCATGCGGACGCGCCTGCGCGCCGTCGCGCCTCTGCGGCGACACCGCGCGCCCGCCGGCGCGGGCCGCGGGTCAGTGCGCGACGAACCGGATCGCCTGTCCACCGCCCGAGGCCATCACGATCGACACGGTGTCGCCGGCACCGACCTCGCGCGTCTCGATCGCGATCGCATGTGCATCCGCGCGCCAGCCTGCGCCGTCGCCGTCGCGGTAGATCTGCGCGGTGTAGCGACGGCCCGGCTCGAGGAAATCCAGTGGTACCGCGACGGTGCGCGCGCTGTCGTCGGTCACCGCGCCCAGATACCAGTCGTCGCCGCCCCGCTCGCGGCGCGCGATCACCGCGTACTCGCCGACCGCGCCGTCGAGCGCCCGCGTCTCCTCCCAGTCCACCGGCACGTCGCGGACGAACCGGAATGCCTCGGGGCGCGATTCGTAGTGCTCGAGCAGATCCGCGGCCATCTGCAACGGACTGTAGATCACCACGTACAGCGCCAGCTGCTTGGCCAGGGTGGTCGCCATCGGCGCGCCGGACTTGGTGTCCATGCCGAAGATGCCGGGGGTGAAATCCATCGGCCCGGCGAGCAGACGCGTGTAGACCAGGGTGGCTTCGTGCTCGGGCGGATTGCCCGGCTGGCCCCAGGCGTTGTATTCCATGCCGCGTGCACCCTCGCGGGTGACGAGATTGGGATAGGTGCGGCGCAGGCCCGTGTCCTTGACCGGCTCGTGCGGATTGACGCTGATACGCTGCGCCGCCGCAGCCTCGACCACGCGCTGGTGGTGGCGCACCATCGCCTGGCCTTCATGCCAGGTGTAACGAAGCGCGCCGTCGTCGCCGCGCACCTTGGCCTGGCCCGCATCGGCCACGTAGCCGGTCTTGACCGCCTGCACGCCGAGGCGACCGTACAGCGCCATCGCATCGTCGAGCTGTGCTTCGTAATGCGCGGCGTGGCCCGAAGTCTCGTGATGGCCGATCAGGGTCACGCCCTTCTCGCGTGCATGGCGGGTCACGGCCTCGAGGTCGAAGTCGGGGTAGGGCCGGGTGAAACTGAAGGTCTCGCCGTTGCCGAACCAGTCGCCGTCCCAGCCGACGTTCCAGCCTTCCACCAGCACGCCGCCGAAGCCGTTCTCGGCGGCGAAGTCGATGTGCCGGATCGCATGCGCCGTCGTGGCGCCGTGCTTGGGCCCCGAGGCCCAGGTCTTGCGGTCGAGGTGCATCTCCCACCAGATGCCGACGTACTTCATCGGCCGCACCCACGACACGTCACCGAGCGCATTGGGTGCGTTGAGGTTGAGGATCAGCTGCGATTCGACCAGCCCGCCGGCGCGCTCGCTGATCTGGATCGTGCGCCAGGGCGTGGCGAACGGTGCGGCGACGTCGACCTTCGCCGCGCCGGTGCCCGGCGTCAGTGCGGCCTTGAAGCGTCGGCCCTCGGCGCGCGTGAGGTTCATGCCCGAATAGTCGACCAGCGCCGCCTCGTGGATCGCCAGATGCAGACCGTCATTGGTCCGCAACGTGATCGGCGTCTGCGCCAGCCCCACCTCCTCGACCGGCGTGCGATGGTAGATGTACTCCTCGCGGTTCCATTCGAAGGCGGGAATCCACCAGGCAGTGGCCGGGTCGGCGATGTCGAACTCGGTCAGTTCCTCGGCGATCGACAGACGCTCGAGCCCGGCCTGTCCCGGAATGTCGTAGCGGAAGCCGATGCCGTCATCGAACACCCGGAACACCACGTCGAAGCGGCGCTTGGAGCCCGTGGTCTCGGCCAGCGTGACGCGCAGTTCGTTGTGGTGGTCGCGCATGCGCCGGCGCTCGCCCCAGGGCTGCTCCCAGCGTTCGTCGTGCGTGCGGCTGCGCTGCGCGGTGATCGCGAGATTGCGCTCGAGTTTGGGAACGTCGGTGAACATCAGGCCCAGCCGCGACGGCGCGATGACCGGACGCCCGTCGCGGCTCACGGCGTAGCTGGCGCGCCCCTCGTTGTCGGTGGTGACGTCGACGGTGATGCGGGCATCCGGCGAGGCGATGCGCGCGCTGGTACGCGGCTCGGCGGCGGAGGCGGCGAAGGCGGCGAGCGGCAACAGCGCCGCCAGCAATCCGGCGAGACGGTTCGACATCGTGCGGCACCCTCCCAGGCGCGGTCGGTCGTGGAGTCGTCGGAGTCTGGCACGCGGATCCCGCGAGGCTCGGCTGCATACGTATGCACGCCCGAGCTGCGGGAGCGCGCGTGCACGGAAAACACGCGGATGCGGACGCCGTGCATGCGTCGCGGTTCGCGGTGCTGGTCGCTGCCAGCCACGTGGAAGGTGAGGGAGGAAAACGACCGGATGCGGCGGCGAGATCGGCTCGGGCGTTCGCGCGCGAGCGCCCGCCTACGCGGTGCGGCGCTCGCGCAGCGCGACGAGCAGCGCCACGTGCACCGGCATCAGCAGCGACAGCCAGGCCGCGTTGCGCTGCGGCAGCACAGGCAGCCAATGCAGGAACACCGCGACCACCCCGCACAGCACGACCGCGGCGAGCGTCCACGCGAACATGCGCCCCGGCGCGCGACCGCGAACGATCCGCCAGCCGCCGGGCAACAACAGCGCGCACAGCGGGTTGAACAGCAGCAGGTTCTGGTTGCGCCAGGCGAAGCCGTGCGCGGTGCCCAGCCACAGGAACAGCATCACCCCGCCGAGCAGCGCACACGCCGTCCAGACCGGCAGCGCCGCGGCTGCCAGCGCGCGTGGCGCGCCGCGTCCAGCGACCAGGATTCCGAGGCCCAGCACCGCGCCGGCCGCCAGCCACGGCCACAGCAGACGCGGCCGTTCCGCCGGCTCCGGCGCCTGGGTGTGCGGCACGATGACCTGTTCGCTGGACACCAGTGGACGGCCGTCGACGTTGCGTGCCTCGCGCAGCGCGTCGGCCAGGCGCATCGGCACGAAGGTGTCGTCCCAGATCGAATTGGGCCGGTCCGCAGCCGGGCCGAGACCGATGTCGAAGCCGATCCACATCCACGGCGCCGGCGAGGCGAGGCGCACGGCGTCACCGCGGTAACTGTTGCCGCGCGAGCGGCCCTGGAGCTGGCTGCGCAGCGCGCCACCGAGCGCGCGGTCGATGGCGTCGCGTACGCGGGTGGAGCAGTTGTCGGTGAAGTAGTCGTAGCGGTAGTGCGCGTGCTCGGGCTTGGCGTTCTCGGCCAGCGCCGCGGCCAGCGCGCGCGCCTGGGCCGGATCGAGATCCAGCCACTGGATCGAGACCCCGCGGCCGACGTCACGGTAGTAGGCCAGGTCATCCGCGAACGGCAGCGCGGCGAGCATGTAACGCATGTCGCCACGGATGAAGCGGGACATGAAGTCCGGCTCGCTGGGATCGAAGAAGCCGAAGTTGTACGACAGCGGCTCCGGTTCGGCCGGATCGTCGACGATCAGCGCGTTGTGACCGAAGCGCTCGAAGAACACGTCGCCGGGCTGCATCGTGGCCACGCCGATCTGCGGCACGTCGTCGCGGGCCGGCGTCTGCGCCGCGCCGGTCAACGGCCACAGGCAAAGGCACAGCAGCAACGCACACAGGCGCGTGATCATGCGCGCCAGGCTGCGCGCGTCAGTCCTCGGCATGCACGCTGACGTGCAGCGCATGCAGGCGCCGCGAGTCGGCATCGGTGACCCGGAACGCGAACCGGCCGAGCGTGAGCTCTTCGCCGACCTCGGGCAGGTGCCCGATCGCGCCGATGATCACGCCGCCGATCGTGTCGTACTCGTCGTCGTCGAAATCGGCACCGAAGCGTTCGTTGAAATCCTCGATCGGCGTCAGCGCGCTGACCGCGAACTGGCCGTCGGCCTGCGCGGCGATCAGTGCATTCGGGTCCTCGGCGTCGTCGTGCTCGTCGTCGATCTCGCCGACGATCTCCTCGAGCACGTCCTCGATCGTCAACAGGCCGGCCACGCCGCCGTACTCGTCGATGACGATCGCCATGTGATTGCGCGACTGGCGGAACTCGCGCAGCAGCACGTTGAGCTTCTTCGAGCCGGGAATCAGCACGGCCGGGCGCAGCAGTTCGTGGATGGTACCGGGCCCGTTGTCGGCGACCACGCCGCGCAGCAGGTCCTTGGCGAGCAGGATGCCGAGGATCTCGTCCTTGTCGTCGCCGTGTACCGGAAACCGCGAGTGGCCGGATTCGACCACCTGGCGCATCAGGTCGAGGAACGGCGCATCGGCCGGCAGCGCGACCATCTGCGCGCGCGGAATCATGATGTCGCCGACCGTCTTGGTGGAGATGCCCAGTGCGCCTTCGAGCATGCGCAGCGTGTCGGCATCGATCAGGCCGTCGGCGTGGGTGTCGCGCAGCAGCTCGACGAGGTCGTCGCGGGTGCTGGGCTCGCCGGAGATCGCCGAGCTCAGGCGCTCGAGCCAGCCGCGTCGGCGTTCATGGGGTTCGGAACCGGGGGAGGGTCGACTGTCGTCCTCGGACATGGTGCGGTCGTTCGTTCTGCATGCGTCCGGATGGACGCGGGGTCAGTCTAGCAGGATGGGTCGGACGGGCCGTCAGCGCAGCTCGCCGGCGTAGGGATCGGCGACACCGAGCTCGGCCAGAATCTCGCGCTCGAGCTGCTCCATGGCCTCGGCTTCGGCCGTGTTCTCGTGGTCCCAGCCCAGCAGATGCAGTACGCCGTGGACGGTGAGGTGCGCGTAATGGGCGTTCAGCGCCTTGCCCTGTTCGCCGGCCTCGCGCGCGACCACCGGCGCACAGATCACGAGGTCACCGAGCAGTGGAAGACGCACGCCCTCCGGCAGCCCCTCGGGCAGTTCGGCGGGAAAACTGAGGACGTTGGTGGCGTAGTCCTTGCCGCGGTAATGGCGGTTGAGCGCCTGTCCCTCGTCCTCGCCGACGATGCGGATCGCGAGATCGGCCTCGCGGATCC
>VFQP010001773.1_pt1 | contig 26803 bp, 26 predicted proteins | sample 3512351 | NCBI WGS metagenome assembly VFQP01 (sample SAMN10412372, study PRJNA504923) | tailings metagenome | isolation source: Relicate 1 Philex TSF1 revegetated site | place: Philippines: Tuba, Benguet | collected 2017-08-29
CGAAGAAGGCGAAGGCCCGGTCGTGGGCGTCGAACACCATCTCCTGCGTCTCGCGCGGGTAGGCCCTGACGAACATCATGCGGCTGTGGCAGAGCCGGACATGGGCGACCTTCACGGTCACCGTCACGCCGGCGAGCAGGACGATCTCGTGGCTCCAGTCGAACTGGTAGGCGTCGCCTGCAGGATAGAACAGCGGCACGTAGGCCTCGGCCATTGCCGCACCGCGAGCCTTCTCCCGGCCCTTGGCGTAGCGCCGGATCGCGTCGTAGCTGCCCTCGTAGCCCAGCGCCCGCAGTTCCTCATAGATGCGGATCAGCGTCAGCCGCTCGCGCTTCTGCTTCGCGTCGTTGCCGTCCAGCAGAGCATCGAGCTGCATCTGCCATGGGCCGATCTTCGGCTTCACTTGGTGCTGACGCTCATACCGGAACTCGGTCGCATCGGAACGAAGCACCTTGCGGACCACCTTCCGTGATATCCGCAACTCGCGGCAGATCTCCTTGATCGACTTCCCCTGAACCAGCGACAGCCGGCGTATCTTCGCAATCGTCTCCACGACCAACATCCAAAACAAATGCCTCCGATCAAACCGGAGGCAGTGTGAAACACCTGCCGCTACAGGGGTCCCTTTTGGATGCCGATCACCCCTGAAACGGGGTCCTTATTCCACGCCGAAACACACTTGGGACGAGCCTATCGGACCCATGCTGCACGCTGTCCTAGAAGTAACCGACGCCTCTGCCCCGCTGAAGAACATCATCGGCCCACTGTCCGCGCCCGGAACTTGGGGTCTGCTCAGGCAAAACGGGCAGATCACCGTCTTCGGTACACCTGAGATAGCGCGATGGCTGGCAGCATGGACCGAACTCGGCGTCGCCGACTTGGAGGAGCCGCTATCAGTCGTGCTCGAACGCTCCGAGCCGCGACATCGTACCTTCGCCGTCCCACCTGCTACGACCGTCGCGGAAGCAGGAGCCAAGTTCTTCGCAAGGAACGTGCCGACGAAGGTCAAACCAACAGCTCTGCTAGTCACCTCCGACGGCAGCGTCGACGGGCAACCGATCGGCATTCTGTTCAAGGACGATATCCGCACTCGACGCTAGCCAGACGGGGGCAACTGCTTCAGGCGCGCGGCGGCATCAATTCCGCATCCGGCCTCCCGTGCCCGAAGCCCTAGCGACGGAAAATCCTCCGTGTCCGACCGTCATGCGCCAGTTTACTCTAACGTCGTGTGCAGTGCCGCCGCACCGAAAATGAAGGCCGCTGCGCAGACTTGATCCGCGTTAAAGACTTCCATTCCTACCGTTCCATGCTGTCGTCCAGGAGAAGAGGACCGAGAAGAAGGATGGTCAAAGAAAGATCCAGGTCGAACAGGCAAAAGCCGGTTAAAAGCCCGGCAGCCGCCCAGACGTCGGACGCAGCGGTACGTCGGGCGCTTGTGGAGGCCCGAGAGGAACTGCTGCACTTTCTCGTGGCCCGTTTCCGGAACCGCGACGAGGCCGAAGACGTCCTGCAGGCGTTCGCGATCCGAGCTCTACAGAATGCGGCCCAGCTGCGAGATGTGGTGACGGTAAGGGGATGGCTGGGCAAGGTGCTCGCCTCGACCATCGTCGACCATCTGCGAAAGGAGGCACGACGACGTGGGAAGGAGGTCGGAACGGATCCGGAAACCCTTCCCGAACTCGCGACGGAGCCTGACCCGGAGCTCGACGCAGCGGTCTGCAACTGCCTCTATCGCTTGCTTCCAACGCTGAAGTCCGAATACGCAGAGATCGTCTGGCGTGCGGACATCCTCGGCGAGCCTCGCGACAGGCTGGCCGCCAGCCTCGGCACGTCACTGAGCAACGTCAACGTGCGGCTTCATCGAGGGCGGCAGGCGCTGCGAAAGCGCCTGGAGGAGATGTGCATTACCTGCCCGATCCACGGCTTTCTCGACTGTCACTGCGAGAAGGCCTCGCAATTGCGGTCTGCCAGGGCGCTCCCGGCAGACGGAAACTGAATTCCGCACCACTACGACGGTCGACGGTCCAGCCATGACATGACGGTTTGCGGATCGACGCCCGCGATTTCGATAAGTCGATCGGGATCGACGATACGGAGACGGCGATAGTGGAACTCCACGATCCGTTCTTTCCTCAGCGTGCTGAGCACTCGGTTCACATGGACGAAGGTCAGACCCGTCGCGTCGCCAATCTGTTCCTGGGTCAGCGGAAGCGCCATCTCCTCGATCCGCGTACCTGGCCATTGCGCACGGTACCGAGTAAATAGCTCCAGCAGAAGGTGGGCTATCCGCTCCCGGGCAGACCGCCGCCCGATGCTTGTCATATGATCGTAAGCCATGCTGCAGTCGCGGGCCAGCGACCTTGCCAGGCGCATGGCGATGGCAGGTTCGTCGCGCGACATGGAACCAAGAGCAGCATCCGAGATGACGGACACCACCACGTCCGTCAGTGCCTGGGCTCCGAACGTCGCCTGCGACCGTTTTGAAGCGAGAACGCCGAGCACGGCGCCAGGCAAAGCGAAGTGGACGATCTGGCGACGGCCATCCTCCAGCAAGGTGTACAGCGCGACCCAACCTTCGAGGAGGTTGAAAACGGACCCGCCTGTCCAGCCGATCCCGAAGAGATCCTGACCGGCACGGAGTTTTTTATCCGCGGTCCGATACCCGGGTATCAGACGGAATGATTCCGACGACGGTTTGACGACAGCGATTGCGTCGTCCGGCCTTTCTCCCGCTATGGAGGCTTGCTCCGGTTCCACGGTCGTGGGGTTGTCGCGCGCCCTAGGCGGTGTTTCAGGTTCCATCGATACGTTCCAGGCGCCCTTCACGCCTGGCCGTTTCCCGATAGCGACCGGCCGGGCTGTCTGCCCGACTAAAGACGCTTGATGCCAGCTCACATTACACCTCCAGGCTCGCGCCCGACTTGGCGACGGTGTGCGTCGCCGATAACTGTCCTTATGGGATGATTGGCTTCCCACGCGCGGAGGCCCGCAGCGCGGAAGGAAGGTCCGCCATCGCGTCCGCCGCGCAGCCTGCGGGTGCAGACGGCGCTTTCGGCGCAGGCGCGGCTACCTAGACGAGGACAGTTCGGGGGATGGGAGGGTCGCGTCCGGGAATGTTCGAACTCGGAGCCTGCTCAGGCGGGAGGTCGGCGATCAAGGAGGCAAGTATGATTGGCGACGCGTTCCCTTGATCCGCCGGCAGCGGAAGCTGGCATGGCGCACATGCTGCCGTGCAGCAGCTCTGACCAGGCGCGCATCCGTCCTGATCGGCTTCCAGGCCGGAAACGACAAGAGGACCCGCTTGTATCTCGAAGACCTGCGGTGGAATGAGTTGCCGCTCATGCGCGGCAGCCAGCCCGCCGTTCAATAGAACGGCCGCAAAGCAGACTGTCAGCAATGCCAGCAACCTGAGCATGCGAGTGCTTCCATCGCGGCGGCCCAGTTTGCAGGCGCCATACCGCATGTTACTTTGCTCGGACCAGACCACTCCGCATTGATCCAGGTCAACCCGCAACCGCCACATGCTTCGTGCCTTTCGCGCCGAGCGAGGCAAAGGAACGAGGCGGTTTGATCCAGGTTAAGGTCCAGCGCGGATCGCAGCCGATATGGTGGGAATCGAGAATTCCTGTCCCCTTTGGAAAAGAGATGGGTTCGGCAGACCGCATCCCGCCTGATCGACCGCGCCGGGTCGGACTGCTGGTGGCCAGAAACCGGCATCGCGCCGTGCTAAGCCCATTCTTCTCGAACTGCGACGGCCTGCTCATACTCGACTCCCGTTCCGGCTTGCGGGACTTCCGTGCGAACATCGGCCGCACGAGCCGGTCGACCTGCGAATTGATCCTGGCGAGCGAGGTCACGAGATTGGTCTGTGGCTTCGTTCCTGAACCTGAACGGTCCCAGCTTACCGCGGCCGGGATCGATGTAAGGATAGGCACTTGTTCGCGCACCGTCGGATCCCTCGTTCGGACCTTCGATGCGCTTCCGGCGGCGTGAAGCAGTGCAAAGGCGCACCGACACCGCCCTGCAACGTCGCGGGATGCGCATGAAGGAAAGCTGATGACCCGCAGGCCAGGAGCGGCGAGTTTCCGACGAGACCGGGTCCTCGCGGCGGCAGGCATCCTCGTCGCATCGGTGGCCGCTGTCGCCCTGTTCTGGTCCGGGATCTCCGCCGGAGACCCCTTCCAGCCTGGAGCACGCAAAGCAGCAGAAGGGGCGAGCCTATACCGTGAACACTGTGCGGCCTGCCATGGCGCCGACCTTCAGGGTGAAACCCCTGACTGGCGCTCAAGGGATGACGAGGGGTTCCTGCCCGCCCCTCCGCACGACCGGACGGGGCACACGTGGCACCACCCCGATGGCGTGCTCTTCGAGATAACCAAATATGGGATAGCAGTGGCCGCCGGCCTGCCGGAATACCAAACACGCATGCCGGCCTTCGAGTCCGTGCTCCAAGACTCAGAGATCGCAGCGGTTCTCGCCTTCATCAAATCCCGGTGGCCGGACGATATCCGGGAGCGGCACGACCGCCTGAACGAAAGCTATCGACGCAGGGAACGCTAGGCGAGGCGGCCAAACTCCCAGCTCGGAAGCCCCCTGTCATCGCTTAACCTGGATCAAGGAAACCGCCCTGATCCGCGTCCATTCTGTTCTCCGATATCCACATGTCGCGTCGGCGAATTGATGCGTCCGGCGGAGGAAAAAAACGCATGGAACATCCACCCAGCCAGCCGGACAGCGAGGACGGCAGACGCAAGTCGCGTGCCGCAAGCATCGTTTTGTGGAGCTTCCTGGCCATCGCGGCCTTCTACCTCATTGCCGAGCATCGGGCACACGTCCTGGGCTGGCTGCCTTGGCTGCTGATCCTCGCATGCCCTCTGCTGCACATTTTCCTGCATGGCGGCCATGGGCGCCACGTCGACGGCCAGCGGCCTGCCAACAGGCGGCGCGGGCATAGCCACTAATACATCGGAGAGCCCTCGTTGCCAGACGCAGTTCCAGCCTACGGCTTATGGTCCCTGGTGGTCCTGAACTCCGCCGTATTCATCTTTTTCGCCTTCACGTTCTTCAAGCCCACGACCACCCGCGACTGGCGCTCGTTCGGGGCATTCAGCGCCTTCATCGTGGCGCTCTTCACGGAGATGTACGGCTTTCCGCTTACGATCTATCTTTTGTCCGGGTGGTTGCAGACCCGCTATCCCGAGATCGACTGGCTCTCACACGATGCAGGCCATCTGCTGGAAGAACTTCTCGGCTGGCGAGCCAATCCTCATTTCGGCCCGTTCCATATCCTCAGCTTCATCTTCATCGGCGGCGGCTTCGTCCTGATCTCAGCGGGATGGAAAGTGCTCTACGAAGCCCAGCGCCGGGGCACACTCGCGACAACGGGCGTCTACGCGCGGATGCGGCACCCCCAATATGTGGGATTCGTGCTCGTCATGTTCGGTTTCCTTCTCCAGTGGCCGACATTGCTGACCGTCGCGATGTTTCCTGTTCTGGTCTTCATGTACTGGCGGTTGGCGCTTCGTGAAGAGCGGGAAGTGCTGGCCGAACACGGTGAAGCGTACGCCAGGTACATGAAAGAAGTGCCAGGCTACTTTCCGCGGCTAGGCGCGCGATCGGCCCCGAGGGTCGACACCTGATTGCCAGCGCCCAGATCATCATGTGAGCGGTCTGTATAAGCTCTTCACGACCCGTTCATCTCTGCCATCCCGCCAAGTCCGAACCCATCCCTGGAAAACATGGACGTGTTCATTCTGAGAACCATCGACCGCCTCGTCAAAAGAGGCACCCTCAAGATAACAACCGCCAGGGGCGCCACCCGAATGTTCGGCGACGGCAGCGGAACGCCCGTCGCAGTCCGCTTCGCTTCGTCCCGGGCACAGCGTCGCATTCTGTCCGACCCGGAACTCCGGCTTGGCGAAGCCTATGTGGACGGCGAGATGCTGCTGGACGAGGGAACCATCACCGACCTGCTCGAACTACTCCTCTCGCAGGACTAGGCGGAGCAACATCCGGCTTCATCGCGAATGCTGGCCGGACTGCGCTTCATGCTTCGCGGCCTCAGCCAGCGTAACTTGCGCGGGCGATCCAGACGCAACGTCGCGCATCACTACGATCTCGACGGGCGGCTGTACGACCTCTTCCTCGATGCCGACCGGCAGTACAGCTGCGCCTATTTCGAATCAGGCGACGCTACGCTCGACCAAGCGCAAAAGGCGAAGAAACGCCACATCGCCGCCAAGCTGCTCATGCACAAGAACGCCCGCGTGCTCGACATCGGGTGTGGCTGGGGAGGCCTTGCCTTGAGCCTGGCGGAAACGTACGGGGCGCACGTCACCGGCATCACGCTTTCCGAAGAACAGCACCAGCACGCCAAGGCCCGGGCGGCGGCGGCGCAGCATCCGGAACGCGTCGACTTCCGGCTGCTTGACTACCGCGACGTGACGGGACGTTTCGAGCGAATCGTCTCGGTCGGCATGTTCGAGCACGTCGGCATCCGTCACTACGACGAGTTCTTCTGCAAATGCCGCGACGTCCTCACCGACGATGGGGTCCTTCTGCTCCACTCCATCGGCCGCGTCGACCCGCCGGGATTCACCAACCCCTGGATCGCGAAGTACATATTCCCCGGGGGATACATTCCCGCGCTATCCGAGGTCCTTTCCGCCGTCGAACGGTCTGGCCTCGTCGTCACGGATATCGAGATCCTGCGGCTCCACTACGCCGAGACGCTCAGGCACTGGAGGGAGCGGTTCCTGGCCGAGCGGAACGCCGCGGCGGAACTCTATGACGACCGCTTCGTCCGACTGTGGGAATTCTATCTCGCCGTTTCCGAAATGGCGTTCCGGTACCAGGGCATGATGGTGTTTCAGATGCAGATCGCCAGGCGACAGGAGACGGTGCCGCTCACGCGCGACTACATCGGCGCCGAAGAAGTCCGTCTCCGCATGCCGGAGACCCGACATGCCGAGATGGCCCCGATGTTTCGGGGAGGCGCATCCAGCGATCTCGCAGCGGCAGGCCGCTAGCAGCAGCCGATCGAGCATACCCGTCGGCGCGCCTGCAGACTTCGTCGGAGACCGGGCAGACCACCTGCGAGGACACCGCCGCGGGGCGGCTATCGCCGCTACTGGACGTGCTCGTTCGGAAAGACGACCCGCAGGGTATCCGTTCGCCCCGGCACCACTATTTCTACCTCCAACTGGTAGCGGTCGCGGCCCGGCAGATCCACGAATGCGCCGTACGTCACCGTTCCGGCTATGGCCATCGGTGCGAGCGCGATGCGCCTGTGGCCCACATGACCCAAGCCGGAAACCGTCACGACGACGCTTGCGTCCTCGACGCGTTCTCCGCTTGCCGTGTCGAAGACGGCGACGACGACATGCTGCTCATGCGGCCCGCCCCGAGTGCCGCCGTGCATCGCTCCCTCACGGCTGTTTCCCGGATGCCCTTTGACGAGAGCCGCAGGCATGACACCGAGATAAATCGCGAACCCGCCCGCGGCCTGAAGCCCTTCGGCGGATCGTGCCGGGACCGCCGTAAGGAACAGGGCGCAGGCCAAGACCGCAGTCACAACGCGCAGCCGCCCGGCGCAGGAGAACGTCCGAGCTTTCCTCACTGACTGGCCTTCTTCCGCGACCGCCACATAGGTCCGGGCTCGCCCCTACTGGCCCCTTGCCCGTAGCCAGGCGTTCATGGCGTCGATCTCCGCTTGCTGCGCGTCGATGATTTCCTGAGCCCACGTCCGCACCTGCTCGTCCGAACCGAACTGCAGGGCAGCCTTGGCCATGTCGATGGCGGCTTGATGGTGCGGGATCATTCCCTTGACGAATGCCACGTCAGGCTGGTCGACCTGCATCGCCTCCATCATGGGTCCGTGCATTGCCATCATCGCGCCCATGTAGGCCCGGGATGCCGCCGGCAGCGCATTCAGGCAGCTGTCCATATGCTGCCCCATCATGCCTTCCATCATCTGCATCATCGGTCCGCATTGTTCGGGCATCGCAGGAGCGGCGGGCGCTGCATGGTCGCTTCCGCTTCCGGGATGATGCGCATCTTGTGACATGGCGATGCCCGCAGGCGCGGCGAGCGCGAGCGTCAGTATCATTCGTGACAAGGCCTTCATCGGATCATCCCTTCTGTTTTTTCGGCTCCCGCGCGACGGGGCTTCCTGTTGTCGGCGACCCGGCCGATCACGAGGTTCGGATCGCGGTCACGATCGGAACATAGGGGAGGAACTGCCGGCCGAACTTAACTTCGATCAAAGATAGACCCTCGTTCGCCGGGCTAGATGCGATCCGTCGGCGGATCTGGCGAGCAACTGGCAATCTCGTCTTTCCGCCTATCTCGCTCGACCGACCGCCGCAGTCCGGCGGCCTTGGGTCGAAGCCGTAGGGTAGCCGGAGGCTCGTTCGCTGCGGCTCCCCGCCATCAGATGGGGGAACACCATGACGAGCACATCCGCCACCGACGTTCCGCGAAGGCTGCGCTTCCCCACGGCGTTCACCATCCTGTTCGGGCTGATCGTCCTCGTGGCGGCGCTGACCTGGATCATTCCCGCCGGGCAGTACGAGCGTGTCCAGAATCCCGCGCTCGACCGCGAGGTGCCGGTCGCCGGCACCTATGCTCCCACGGAAGCCAACCCTCAGGGCGTGTTCGACGTCATCATGGCTCCCATCAGGGGCCTCTACAATCCGGCCACGAGCGAGGCCAACGCCATCGACGTGGCGCTGTTCGTGCTGGTCATCGGAGGCTTCATCGGGGTGGTCGCCTCCACCGGCGCGATCAACGCCGGCATCGGCAGCGCTATGACTGCGCTAAAGGGCCGGGAGAAGTGGATGATCCCGGTGCTTATGGGACTGTTCGCCTTCGGCGGCACCACCTACGGCATGGCGGAGGAGACGCTCGCCTTCTATGTGCTCCTGATCCCGGTCATGATCGCGGCGCGCTATGACGCGGTGACGGCCGTCGCCATCATCCTGCTCGGTGCGGGAGTAGGCGTGCTGGGCTCGACCGTGAATGCGTTCGCGACCGTGATCGCATCGGATGCGGCCGGCGTTCCCTTCACGCAAGGCATCGTGCTCCGCTTCGTCATCCTCGGCCTCAGCTGGCTCGCCTGCGTGATCTACGTCATGCGCTATGCCGAGCGCGTCCGGCTCGACCCGACCCAGTCGCTGGTCTACGACCGGAAGGCCGAGAACGAGGCTCATTTCCTTGCCGGACAGCAGGACGGGACGATCGCGTTCACCGGTCTGCACAAGATCGTGCTCGTCGTCTTCGCGCTGACCTTCGTCGTGATGATCTGGGGCGTGCTGCGCGGCGGCTGGTGGATGGGCGAGATGACCGGCCTGTTCCTCGCATCCGCCATCCTGGTCGGCCTGATCGGGTGGCAGGGCGAGGAAAAGTTCGTCGACGCCTTCCTCAACGGCGCGCGCGATCTCCTCGGCGTGGCCCTCATCATCGGGCTGGCGCGCGGCATCGTCGTCATCATGGAGGCAGGCAGGATAAGCGACACGATCCTGCACTGGGCCGAGGTTTCGGTTGCAGGACTGGGCGAGGTCGCCTTCGTCAACGTCATCTACTGGATCGAGGTGGGACTGTCGTTCTTCGTGCCGTCGTCGTCCGGGCTTGCGGTGCTGTCGATGCCGATCCTGGCACCGGTGGCCGACTTCGCGGGGGTCGGCCGCGAGCTCGTGGTGACCGCCTACCAGTCGGCCAACGGTATCGTGAACCTCGTCAACCCTACTTTCGCAGTGGTGATGGGCGCGCTCGCCATCGGCCGGGTGCCCTACGAGCGCTGGCTGCGCTTCATGTGGCCGTTGCTCGTCATCCTGACCGTCATCATCATGGCGAGCCTCAGCGTTGCGGTCGTGGTCGCCTGAAGGAGAAGTCGATGACCATCACCTACGGCGTCCACTCCGAGGTGGGCAAGCTGAGACGCGTCCTCGTCGACCGCCCGGGCGCCGCGCTTGCCCGGCTGACCCCGTCGAACTGCCACGAGCTGCTGTTCGACGACGTCATCTGGGTCAAGCAGGCGCGCGTGGAACACATGACCTTCGTCGACGCCATCCGCTATCGCGGCGCCGAGGTCGTCTTCCTGCGCGAGGCGCTTGCGGAGACCATGCAGGATCGCGACGCACGCCGCTGGCTGCTCGACCGACGAGTCAACGAGAACACGGTGGGCGTCGGGCTCGCGGACGATCTCAAGGCCATGCTGATGGAGGTCGACCCCGACGCGCTGTCTCTCGTCCTCATGGGCGGCATGAGCAGGGCCGAGCTTCCGATAGAGCCGAAGGGCGTTTTGGCGCAGGTCCTTCGGCCGGAGGACTTCATCCTGCCGCCCCTGCCCAACCATCTCTTCACCCGCGACACGACCTGCTGGATTTACGGCGGCGTGACGCTCAACCCGATGCGCTGGAACGCGCGCAAGCTGGAGACGGTCAACATCGCCGCCGTCTACCGCTTCCATCCCGATTTCCGCGACGCGGGCTTCCCAGTCTGGTGGGGAGATCCCGACAACGACTACGGGCTGGCGACGCTGGAAGGCGGCGACGTCATGCCGCTCGGCAACGGCCTCGTGTTGGTCGGCATGGGCGAGCGCACCACGCCGCACGCCGTCGGCCAGCTCGCCCGCGCCCTGTTCGCGCAGGGCGGCGCAGAGCGCGTCATCGCCTGCAAGCTGCCGATTGAGCGGGCCTCCATGCATCTCGACACGGTCTTCACCTTCTGCGACCGAGATCTGGTGACGCTGTTCGCCGGTGTCGTCGACGGCATCACGGCCTATTCGCTGCGGCCGGGCGAGAAGGACTGGCAAATCGACGTGCACCAGGAAAAGGGGCATCTCACCGAAGTCGTCGCCGACGCGCTCGGCCTCAAGAAGCTGCGCGTCGTGCAGACCGGCGGCGACGCCTATGTCGCGGAGCGCGAGCAGTGGGACGACGGCAACAACGTCGTGGCGATCGAGCCCGGCGTGGTCGTCGGCTACGATCGCAACACCTACACCAACACCCAGCTCCGCAAGGCCGGCGTCGAGGTCATCACCGTGCCCGGCGCCGAGCTGGGGCGCGGACGTGGCGGCGGCCATTGCATGACCTGCCCGCTGGTCCGCGATCCGGTCTGATGCGAAGGAGGAGACGTGCCAGTCAATCTTAAAGGTCGCAGCTTCCTCAAGCTGCTCGACTTCTCGCCCGACGAGATCCGCTTCCTGCTGCGCCTCTCGGCCTCGCTCAAGCAGGCCAAGTACGGCGGCTACGAGGAGCCGCGGCTGAAGGGCAAGAACATCGCGCTGATCTTCGAGAAGGATTCGACGCGCACCCGCACCGGCTTCGAGGTCGCCGCCTACGACCAGGGCGCGCACGTCACCTATCTTGGCCCCGCCGGCACCCAGATCGGCAAGAAGGAGTCCATGAAGGACACAGCCCGCGTGCTCGGCCGGCTCTATGACGGCATCGAGTATCGGGGCTTCGGGCAGGAGCAGGCCGAGACGCTGGCCGCCTTTTCGGGCGTGCCCGTCTACAACGGCCTCACCGACGAGTTTCACCCGACGCAGATCCTCGCCGACTTCCTGACCATGCGCGAATACACCCGCAAGCACCTGTCACAAGTCGCCTTCTGTTTCCTCGGCGACGCGGGTAACAACATGGGCAACTCGCTGCTCGAAGGCGCGGCGCTGATCGGCATGGACGTCCGCCTGGGCGCACCCAGGGCGTGCTGGCCGGAGGCGGCGCTGGTGGAAGAGTGTCGCGGGATCGCGGAAAAGACCGGCTCCAAAATCACCCTCACCGAGGATCCAGCCGATGCCGCGAAGGGCTGCGACTTCGTCTACACCGACGTGTGGGTGTCGATGGGCGAGCCGGATTCGGTCTGGGAGGACCGTATCCGGCTCCTCACGCCCTATCGCGTGACGGCGGATGTCATGGCGGCCACGGGCAACCCGCATGCCAAGTTCATGCACTGCCTGCCGGCATTCCACAATCGCGAGACCGAGATCGGCGAGACGATCTACCAAAAGTACGGGATCGACAGCATGGAGGTGACGGAGGATGTGTTCGAGTCCGATGCCTCGATCGTCTTCGAACAGGCGGAGAACCGCATGCACACGATCAAGGCGGTGCTGGTCGCCACGCTAGGGTCGTGAGATGCGCGTCGTCGTCGCCCTTGGCGGGAATGCGCTTCTCAAGCGAGGCGAGCCGATGACGGCCGAGGTGCAGCGCGCCAATGTGCGCAAGGCTGCCCAAGCGCTCGCCGACCTCGCGCGCGATCACGATATAGTCGTCGCCCACGGAAGCGGGCCACAGGTGGGCCTGCTGGCTCTCCAGGCCGCCGCCTACAAGGAGGTGCCCCCCTACCCGCTCGACATCATCAGCGCCGAGAGCGTCGGCATGATCGGCTATCTGGTCGAGCAGGAACTCGCGAATGCCCTGCCCGAGAACACGAGGCTCGCCACGCTGCTCACCCAGATCGAGGTTAGCCGGGATGATCCGGCATTTGCGCGCCCTGTAAAGCCGATCGGTCCAGTCTATGACAGCAGGGAGGCCCGGAAGGCCACAGCCGAGCATGGCTGGCCCCTGGTCGAGGAGGCGAGCGGGAAGTGGCGCCGCGTGGTTCCCTCCCCTCTTCCCAGGCGCATCACCCAGATCGAGGTCATCCGGCTTCTGGTCACCTCCGGCGTGATCGTCATCTGCGCCGGAGGCGGTGGAATTCCCGTCATCCGCAACGACGACGGCGATCTCGAAGGTGTCGAAGCCGTAATAGACAAGGATCGCGCCGCAGGGCTGCTGGCCGAGCAGCTTGAAGCCGATGCCTTCCTGATGCTGACGGATGTCGACGCGGTCTATGAAGGCTGGGGCACGCCGAAGCAGCGGCCGGTGAAGCAGGCCCGACCGGACCAGTTGGATCCGGCTGCCTATCCTCCGGGTTCGATGGGTCCTAAAGTCGAGGCAGCGGTCGCCTTCGCCGCCGTCGAGGGTCGGCTTTCCGGCATCGGCCGTCTGGAAGACGCACGCGCTATCCTCGAACGCCGCGCCGGGACGACGATCTCGATCCGATGACACGTGAGAGACGGGAACCACGCCAATGTACAAGCATATCCTGATCGCGACGGACGGCTCCGATTTCGCCCAAAAGGGTGTCGACCACGGGCTTTCGCTGGCCAGGAGCCTGGCCGCCAAGGTCATTGTAGTCACGGTGTCGGAGCCGTTCCCGGTCTACGTCGGCGAAGGCTGGGCGCTAGGTCCCGAAGAACTGGATCGCTACGAAGCCGACCAGAGGAAGTTCGCACACGATATCTTCGAGCCGATAAAGGCCAGCGCCGATAGGATCGGCGTCCCCTGCGAGACGCTTCACGTTCCCGGCCGCCGCCCGGCGGACGCGATCCTCGAGGTCTCGGCCACGAAGGGCTGCTCGCTGATCGTGATGGCCTCGCATGGCCGTCGCGGACTTGGCCGCCTGCTGTTGGGGAGCCAGACACAGGAAGTGCTGGCGGGTTCCTCGATCCCCGTCCTGGTGGTGCGCTAGCGGCAGCCGCCGCCCGACCCGGAACTTAACCTGGATCAAAGAATCCCGCTCGCGAAACGGGAAGGTTCGGCTTGAAAGAGCTGTCCTCCCCGACATCTTCTGGCTGACCGGGGACACGACGGTCGTCGCCGTCCTGCGGCCCGTCACGCCAGGAAGAGAAACATGACCTCTCCGCATTCCCACCACGAGCATCACGCCCATCAGGACCACGCCGTTGGCCGCCGTCAGGATGACGACTACTACGGGAACCCGAAGGTCGTATCCGCCGCCGGCTCCAGCCATTCCGAACATGCCCACGGCGGACATGACCATGCAGCGATGGTCGCGGACTTCCGCCGCCGCTTCTGGGTGACGCTGGTCCTGACCCCTCCGGTCCTGCTCCTCTCTCCCATGATCCAGCACTGGCTGGGTCTGGCCGAGACGCTGGCGTTCCCGGGCGACCAGCTTGTTCTCTTCGCGCTGTCGACGGTGGCCTACCTGTACGGAGGGTGGCCCTTCCTCACGGGCTTCTTCTCCGAACTGCGCAAGGGCCAGCCCGGGATGATGACGCTGATCGCGCTGGCGATCTCGGCAGCGTATTTCTTTTCCGCGGCCACGACGTTCGGCTTCCCCGGCGAGGCCTTCTACTGGGAGCTGGTGACGCTGGTCGCCATCATGCTGCTCGGGCACTGGGTGGAGATGCGCTCGGTCATGGGCGCCTCGCGTGCGCTCGAGGAACTGGTGCGGCTGCTGCCCGACAGTGCGACGAGGCTGGACGCAGACGGCTCCGCGCATGAAGTTCCGATCTCGGCGCTCAAGCCGGGCGACCGTGTTCTGGTGCGCCCAGGCGCCAAGGTGCCCGTAGACGGGGAGATCATCGAGGGCTCGTCCGGCTTCAACGAAGCGATGCTGACCGGCGAATCCCGGCCCGTCTCCAAGACTGTCGGCGCCACGGCTATCGGCGGCGCGATCAACGGCGCCAACGCAGTGACGATCAAGGTCACTGCGACTGGGGATTCGACCTATCTCGCCCAGGTCATCGACCTCGTAAAGAAGGCGCAGGCGACCCGCTCGCGCACCCAGGACATCGCGAACCGCGCGGCCGCGTGGCTTACCTATATCGCGCTCGTCGTCGGCTTCGGCACCCTGTTCGTCTGGTGGCTTCTGCTCGACGCTCCCCTCCAATTCGCGCTTGAGCGCATGGTGACGGTGATGGTGGTCGCCTGCCCGCACGCGCTCGGCCTCGCCGTCCCCCTGGTGGTGGCGGTCAGCACCTCGCTCAGCGCCAGCAACGGCCTGCTGATCAGGGACCGCGCCGCCTTCGAGCGGGCGCGCAACCTCGATGCCGCTGTGTTCGACAAGACGGGCACTCTCACCGAAGGCCGCTTCGGGGTCAGCGACATCGTGCTGCTCGGCGCCGGCGACGAGAACGAGGAACTGGCGTTCGCCGCGGCCGCCGAGAGCCAGTCCGAGCATCCGATCGCCCACGGCATCGTCGCCGAGGCAAAGGACCGTGATCTTGCCGTTCCCAAGGCCAGCGACGTGAGCAACATCACGGGCGAAGGCATCGTGGCCAAGGTGGGCCGCCAGGACGTCCGGATCGTCAGTCCCGGCCATCTTGCCCGGCAGGGCAAGGCCGTCAGCCATTCACGGCTTGCGGAACTCGAGGGACAGGGCAAGACGGTGGTGGTGCTGGTTCGTGACGGCGAGCCGCGGGCCCTTTTCGCGCTCGCCGACATCGTACGGCCGGAGTCGAAGGAAGCGATCGCCGAACTGACGAGGCTCGGCATCAAGTCGGTGATGCTCACGGGCGACGCGCGGGGCGTCGCTGAAACCGTGTCCAAAGAACTGGGCATAACGGAGTTCTTCGCGGAGGTGCTGCCCGACCAGAAGTCGGACAAGATCAGGGAGCTCCAGTCCCGCGGCCTGTCGGTCGCCATGGTCGGGGACGGCGTCAACGACGCACCCGCGCTCGTCCAGGCGGACCTCGGCGTCGCCATCGGGGCCGGAACCGACGTGGCGGTGGAGTCGGCCGACGTCGTGCTCGTCCGCAGCGATCCGAGGGATGTCGCGGCGATCCTCGGCCTTTCCCGCGCCACCTACCGCAAGATGGTGCAGAACCTCATCTGGGCCACCGGCTACAACGCGATCGCGATCCCGATGGCGGCCGGGATCACCTTCGGCACGGGGTTCCTCATGACTCCTGCCGTCGCAGCTGTCTTCATGTCGGCGAGCACGGTCATCGTGGCGATCAACGCGCAGTTCCTCCGCTTCTACAGGCGGCACGCGTGACCGCGCGCCAACTCGCTCCAGAGCGCCCCCCGATGCGCATCATCCTCCCTCTCCCCGGCAATGAAGGCTTCGCCGCGCGTCTCGCCCATGAAGGCGGCTGGGAACTCGGGGAGCTGGAGACACGGCGCTTCCCTGACGGGGAAAGCTACGTCCGCATCCTCTCGGACGTGGCCGGCAGGCCGGTCGACCTCATCTGCACTCTGGCCAGACCGGACGAGGGCTTCCTCCGCATGATGTTTGCCGCGGACGCCGTGAGGTCGTTGGGAGCCAGCGAGGTCACGCTTGTTGCTCCCTATCTTGCCTACATGCGCCAGGATCGGCGTTTCCAGCCGGGCGAGGCCCTGACTTCCAGGAGCTTTGCACGCATCGTGTCCTCCGCCTTCGACCGCCTTGTGACAGTCGATCCGCACCTGCATCGCTATCCGGCGCTTTCAGAGCTCTACGGAGTCCCTGATACCACCCTCCATGCCGCACCGCTTCTGGCCGACTGGATCGCGGGCGAGGTCAAGGATCCGGTTCTCGTCGGCCCGGACGAGGAGAGCGAGCAATGGGTGGCGGCCATCGCCGAACGGATCGACGCGCCGCACGCCGTGCTGCGCAAGATCAGGCATGGCGACCGGAAGGTCGACATCGAAGTGCCCGACCTTTCCGGCTGGAGTGGCCGCCAGCCGGTGCTGGTCGACGACATAGCGTCGTCGGGAAACACCTTGATCGAGGCGGCCCGGAAGCTGCCGCAGCAAGGCTTCCCCAAGCCGGTCGTCGCCGTCGTCCACGGCATATTCGCCGAGGACTCGTATGAACGTCTCCTGCCGCTTTGCGCTCGCGTCGTGTCGACGGATTCGGTGAATCACCACAGCAACGCAATAGGACTGGCTGGCCTCGTCGCGAAGGCCCTGAAGAAGCGCGGCCAAGGCGGCTCTGTCCGCCACCGTCGTCCTCCCGAGCCACTGGACGAGGTGGAGCGCGCGGGCGTGGGTTCCTTCCCGGGCAGCGACGCGACGCCGTGGGCTGCCGGAAGATGAAACGATCCTGCAAGAGCAAGGCAATGGAGCAGCAGGAAAACGCCGTCAGGACCGCATCGCGCCTGAAACGAGCCGAGGTGGCGGCGTCGTTCGGCGCGGGACTGATCGGCGGGGGCATAGGCGTGTTCGCGGCGCCGTACGCAGCCGACCTGGCGCTCTACGTGCTCGTGGCCGGCGTGCTGATGCACGGCTGGGGCATGTACGACAAGCACGCCATCGAGCGGAATGCGGGCCACCCCGAGCCGGGCTGGATGAAGGTCCTCTACTGGCTGTGCTGGGCCGTCCTCGTGGGGTTGGGAACCCTGCTCCTCGTCCGTGTGCTCCTCTAGGGCGCCGCGCTTCGAAGTCGGGAAAGGCAAGACGCCGTGAACCAGAAAGCATCACCGGATTACCTCGCCTGGGCGAATGGCTACGGTGTCATCGCTCACGCGCCGGAGACGCGGAATCGCGTCCGCGAACTGGCCGTCCGGCTGGCGGAGGACGGGCGCGTGCCCGAAGCCGCGTTCTACCGCCTCCTCTCGGCAGCCGACCGCCTCGCATCCGCCGCCATGTGGACGGTCGTCCATATGACCTACGCGAAGCGCGTGGACCTCAGCGGGGCGCCACTTCCAGCCGATGCCTTCAAGCCTGCTCCCGAAGGGCACACCGGAGGCTCGCTCAACATGGTCCCGGCCTTCGTGGGCTACCTGGCCGCCAACGCCATAACGGGGACGACCCGCTCGTGGATGATGGGCCAGGGCCACTGCGTTGCCGCCATCGAAGCCGTGAACGCTCTCACTGGAGACGTGTCTTCGGCACAGAAGGGACGCTACGACAGAAGCGAGGCCGGTCTCTCGCGGCTGGTCTCCGACTTCTATTCCTACGCGATCGACGCCGACGGGCGAGCTGCCGTCCCACTCGGAAGCCATGCGGGACCGAACACCGCAGGCGCAATTTCCGAAGGGGGATATCTCGGCTTCGCGGAAGTCCAGTACGTCCATGCGCCGCTTCCCGGGGAAAGCCTCGTCGCCTTTCTCAGCGACGGCGCGTTCGAGGAGCAGCGCGGTTCGGACTGGACGCCGCGCTGGTGGCGGGCGGAGGATTGCGGGCTGGCGGTGCCTGTCATGATCCTGAACGGCCGGAGGATCGAGGAACGCGTGCAGATCGCGCAGCAGGGCGGCGCCGAGTGGCTGGCCGCCCATCTCCGTCTCAACGGTTTCGATCCTTTCGAGATCGACGGCCGCGATCCCGCTGCCTTCGCCTGGGCCATCATCGAGGCCGAGGACAGGCTCCGGCGGTTCGCCGAAGGCGAGCGGCCGAGGTATCCGGCGCCGATCCCCTACGTGATCGCCGAAACGGTGAAGGGATACGGCTTCCCGGGCGCAGGCACCAACGCCGCCCACAACCTGCCGCTTTCGGGGAATCCCTCGAAGGACGCGAAGGTCCGTGAAGCCTTCAACGAAGCCGCCCGCGCGCTGTTCGTGCCGCCTGAAGATCTCGAAGTCGCGGTTGCCGAGATAGCTGTCCATGAACGGCAGTCCCGCCCTCCGGAAAGCGGCCATGCGCTGGCGCACCGGAACCCCGACGGTCCCCGGTTCCCTGCCCCGGCATGGTCCAGCGCCGGAGACCCTCCCGACTGCGCGATGCACGCGCTCGACCTCTGGTTTGCCCGCTTCGTGGAAGCGAATCCGAACCTGCGGCCACGCGTCGGCAATCCGGACGAACTTCGCTCCAACCATATGGGCGTCACCCTCGACAGGCTGCGCCACCGCGTGAACGCCACCGAGAACGGCGTCGCCGATGCGGTGGACGGCGCGGTGATCACGACGCTCAACGAGGAGGCCGTGGCAGCAGCGGCGCTGGCGAACAAGGGGGGCATCAACCTGATCGTGAGCTACGAGGCCTTCGCCATGAAGATGCTCGGCGGATTGCGCCAGGAGATCGTCTTCGCGCGCAGGCAGCGTGAGGCTGGCCAGCGGCCTGGCTGGATATCGGTTCCTCTCGTCGTCACCTCGCACACATGGGAGAATTCGAAGAACGAACAATCCCATCAGGATCCGACGCTCGGCGAGGCGCTTCTCGGCGAGATGTCCGACACGGCACGCGTCCTGTTTCCCGTCGACTCGAACACCGCGGTGGCTGCGCTTCGGTCGGTCTACGAAGGAAGAGGCCAGGTCGCATGCCTGATCGTGTCCAAGCGCGACATGCCCCACAGGCTCGACGGCGGGGCAGCGGCCCGGTTCGTGGCGGAAGGGGCGGCCCACGTCGATGGCGACCCCGCCGCGGCGGAGGTCCAGTTCGTCGCCATCGGCGCCTACCAGCTCGAAGAGGCGCTGAAGGCATCCCGCAGGCTGGAAATGCATGGCCGTCGCGCCCTCGTGACAGCCGTCTCGGAACCCGGCCGCTTCCGCGTGCCCCGCGATCCTCTCGAGGCGGCATTCGCCGCGAACGACGAGGAGGTCGCCAGCCTGTTCCCGCCCGGGATGCGCCGGGTGATCGTTTCCCACACGAGGCCGGAGCCGATGATCGGCCTGCTGCGGCGGCTTGACGAGGGCCCTGCGCGCACGGCCGCGCGAGGCTACATAAGTCGCGGAGGGACGCTCGACGTGCCCGGCATGCTGTTCGCCAACAGATGTTCTTGGGCGCATCTGATCGAGGCGGCCGCCCGGATTTCCGGGTGGGACCGCGACAGCCTGCTTGCTTCGGCCGAGCAGGCTGCCGTGGACGGGCGCGGCCATCCGCGCGCCTTGCATGCGCCGGATAGCTGAAAGAAGACCATGCTGACTCTCACCTGCCTCGGCGCGGCCGGAACCGTCACCGGCTCGAAACACCTCCTTTCCAACGACGGAAGGCGCATCCTTGTCGACTGCGGACTGTTCCAGGGCCTCAAGAACCTGCGCGAACTGAACTGGGAGCCCCTTCAGGTTGCCCCGTCCGCCATCGACGCCGTCGTGCTGACCCACGCCCATCTCGACCACTCGGGCTACCTCCCCAAGCTCGTGCGGGACGGGTTCAAGGGCCGCATCTTGTGTACCCGGGCGACGAAGGACGTCGCCGGACTCATCCTCATGGACAGCGCCCATCTCAACGAGAAGGATGCGGAATACGCGAACCGCAAAGGGTTCTCGAAGCACCGGCCCGCGGCTCCCCTGTACGGCGTCAGGGACGCGGAACGCGCGCTTTCGCAGTTCACGCCCGTCGCCTTCGACGAGCAGATCGATTTGCCAGGCGGAGCCGCTCTCATTTTTCGGCACGCGGGCCATATCCTGGGTGCCGCCAGCGCGGAGATACTGTGGAACGGTCGCCGGATGGCGTTCTCGGGCGATCTGGGGCGGTACGGGGATCCGGTCCTGCCTGATCCCGAGGCAATCCCCGAGGCCGACTATGTCGTGATCGAGTCCACCTACGGGAACCGACTGCACGAACCGACGGATCCCACCGATGCCCTCGGAAAAGTGATCGAAAGAACCGTTCAGCGCGGAGGCACGGTGGTGATCCCTGCATTCGCGGTCGGCCGCGCCCAGTCCCTGCTCTACCATCTGTGGAAGCTCAGGACGTCGGATCGGATCGCAGGCATTCCCATCTACCTGGACAGCCCTATGGCGATCAACGCGACGGACCTTCTCCATGCACACCGGGCAGATCACCGCCTTTCGCCCGAAGAATGCGCAAGCATCTGTTCCATCGCGACCTATACCCGCGACGTGGAAAGCTCCAAGGCAATCACCTCAAGCCCCTACCCCAAGGTCGTGATATCGGCGAGCGGCATGGCGACCGGCGGGCGGGTCCTGCACCACCTGAAGGCGTTCGCCCCCGACTCCAGAAACACCGTTCTGTTCTCAGGCTTCCAGGCGGCCGGCACGCGTGGCCGCGCCATGGTCCAGGGAAGCAGCGAGATCAAGATACACGGACAATGGATTCCCGTGCGGGCCGAGGTTCGGGACCTCTCGATGCTTTCCGCGCACGCAGATGCCGACGAACTGATGCGATGGCTCTCCGGCTTCAGGCGCAAACCGTCGAGGGTGTTCATCGTCCATGGCGAGGACGAGGCGTCGGAGAGCCTGCGCGTGCGGATCGATCGCGAGCTCGGATGGGAAGCGACCGCGCCGCGTCAAGGTCAGGTCTTCCAGCTATGACCAAAACGCCTCCCGCCACTGCCGCCGTCCCTGAGCAGCCTGCCCTCCGTGTCAAGCGGCTTGGGCTGCACACCCAGCACCAGCCGGTGATCGTCATGCACGTCGATTGCCATGTCTGCCGTTCCGAAGGACTTTCGGCCCGTTCGCAGGTGTTGGTGTCCAGCAAAAACCGCAGCGTCCAGGGCACTCTTTACCAGGTCGAGGGGGACGGCTTCTTGTCTCTCGACGAGGTCGGGCTTTCGGAAACCGCATGGGCCCTACTGCAGGTGTCTGACGGAGACGGCGTGCGGGTCACCCATCCGCCGGCGATCCAGTCCCTCGCCAGTGTAAGGCGCCGCATCTATGGCAGCCGCCTCGATGCCGGAGCCTTCTCGGGCATCGTCCATGACGTGGTCGCGGGACGCTACACGGAAGTGCAGCTCGCCGCCTTCCTGACAGCAAGCGCGGCCTTGCCCATGGACGAGGCAGAGACCGCATATTTGACGGGCGCGATGATCGAAGTCGGAGACCGGCTTCGGTGGGACGCGCCTGTCGTCGTCGACAAGCACTGCGTCGGCGGGCTTCCCGGCAACCGCACGACGCCCATCGTGGTCGCCATCGTCGCCGCGAACGGTCTGGTGATGCCCAAGACCTCATCCCGCGCCATCACCTCTCCGGCGGGAACCGCGGACGCTATGGAAACCCTGGCGCCGGTGGACCTCGACATCGCAGCCCTGAGGCGAGTGGTCGAAGCGGAGGGAGGCTGCGTCGCATGGGGCGGAGCAGTCCACCTGAGCCCCGCCGACGATATCTTCGTGCGGGTCGAGCGCGAGCTCGATGTCGACACGGAAGGACAACTGATCGCCTCCGTGCTGTCCAAGAAAATCGCCGCGGGTTCGACGCATGTGGTCATCGACATCCCGGTCGGGCCGACCGCCAAGGTCAGGAGCGAAGAGTCGGCTGCCCGCCTGGCGGGACGCATGACGGCCGTCGCATCCCGGTTCGGACTCTCCGCGACCTGCATTCAGACGGATGGCTCGCAGCCCGTCGGCAAGGGGATCGGGCCAGCTCTCGAGGCGCTTGACGTGCTGGCGGTGCTCCAAGGCCTTCCGAATGCCCCCGACGACCTCCGCCGCCGTGCAGCCGCGCTGGCCGGGGCGGCGCTCGAGATCGGCCGCAAGGCCGAAGGAGGCAAAGGCACGGCGCTGGCAATGGAAACGCTGGCCAGCGGACGCGCATGGAAGAAGTTCGAGGCGATCTGCGAGGCGCAGGGCGGCCTGCGGGTTCCGCCGAAGGCTCCTCGTACCCATGCCGTGACGGCGCCGCGTGCGGGTCGCATCGTCCATATCAACAACCGGAAGCTGGCGCGGCTTGCGAAGCTCGCGGGCGCGCCGGAAGCAAAGGCCGCGGGCGTGTACATGGAGGTGCGGCTTGGCCACGAAATTGACAGAGGACAGCCGCTCCTTCAAATCCACGCGGAGACCCCGGGCGAACTCGCCTATGCGCTCGACTACGCGGCCCATGCCGGGGACATCGTCGAGATCGAGCCATAAGCCCGGGATCAGGGACCAGCGACCTGCATCGGACGTGATCCATGGATAGCCTGATACTGCGGCTCGGGCTGGCGCTCGCCATTGGCCTGCTTGTCGGCCTCGAACGAGGCTGGCGGGAACGCGACGAGCCCGACGGAGGCAGGACGGCTGGCATCCGGACCTACGGAATCACCGGGCTGCTCGGCGGCATCGTCGCCGCGCTTTCCCTCAGTCTCGATTCGCCTGCCGTGCTTGCAGCGGGCCTGCTCGCGTTCGCTGCTGTGTTCGCCTGGTTCAAGATGCGTGAATCGATCGACGACGGCAGCTTCAGCGTGACCGCCGTCGTCGCGGGTCTCGGCGTGTACTGTCTAGGCGCGCTGTCCGTCGCGGGCGATCCGCGCGTCGCGGCCGCGGGCGCCGCCGGTCTCGCCGCCGTCCTGGCCAGCCGGGACATGCTGCACGGCCTTCTGCGGAAGATATCATGGATCGAACTGCGGTCCGCGCTTGTGCTCGCGGCGATGACCGCGATCGTCCTGCCGCTCCTGCCTGCCCAGGCGATAGATCCCTGGGGAGGTTTCAATCCCCGGCAGGTGTGGCTCTTCACGGTCCTGACGGCCGCGATATCCTACCTCGGCTACATCGCCGTGCGGACGCTGGGAACCACGCGAGGCGTTCTTGTCGGGGGTCTCGCAGGGGCCGTCGTTTCCTCCACTGCAGTGACGGTTGCGCTTGCCCGGACTGCGGCGGGCGGGGCAAGCGCGCTGCCTCTCGCCGGCGCCGCGACGCTGGCGGCAGGCGTATCCGTGCTGCGGGTCACGGGCATCGTCCTGGTCGTTGCGCCCTCGGTTCTCGGCGTGGCAGGCCTGTCGATCCTTGCGGCGGTGGCCGGCTTCGCCGCATGCGGCGCCTTGTTCATGATACGCGGCAGGCTGGAAGGCGGCGCCGACCACCTGCCGCGGAATCCTTTCGATCTGCGCGCGCTTCTGGTCTTTGCCGTCTTCTTTGCGATCGTCTCGACCATAAGCGCTGCAGCGGCGACCGAGAATACGAGGGGAATGGTCGCGGCCTCCGCGATATCCGGCATCTTCGATGTCGATGTCGCCGTCCTCAGCGCAATGCGGCTGCTTGGACAGCCCGCCGATCTCGAGACGGTCGGGCACGCTGTCCTGCTGGCGCTCGCCACCAACGCGACCGGGAGACTGGCGGTCGCGGCCGCTACCGGACCGCTCCGCTTCTGGTTGCCGATCGCCGGGGCCACCGTCATCGCCGGACTGCTTGGTTTCGCCGCCTTCACGGCTCTGCCGCATTTCGACCTGCAGGCTGGATCGCTTCCGCCCTCTTAGGCCCCGAAATTGTCTGGTGCCCAACCCTTGCGGAACGTCTCGTCGCGCGTCATCCGCGTCTCAGTGCCAACATGGCGGCTGTACCAACCGCCAGCAGGAACAGAAGCGAGATGAACCACAGGAAGTCGGATGAAAGGACGATGTTGCTGAACAGGAAACGTCCGAATGCTACGAGAACGGCAGCGGCTGTCGACCAATGAAGCCATCGCGTTCGCCCCGTCAGCGTGAATGTCCCGATCCCCAGAAGCACGATCCCGAAACCGGCGATGAAACCGCCCCATGTGCGGAAGACGATGCCCAGCCAATCCAGGAAGGCCGGAGGCAATGTACCGACGTCGATTCCGGTGTGCCGGATGTCTTCCGGCAGAAGCGGCGGTCGGAGCACCAGGAAGAACATCGCTGTTCCGATGGTCAGGACGCCGAGGATGACAAGCAGGGCGCCGCTCAGCCGATCCCCACCATTCATGATATGATCTCCTCGATCGCTGCATCACCAAGACCATCAGGGATTCGCACTTCATCGCCTAAGGCAGGCATCCGCAACCCGGATCAGTCGACGGAACGGGAGGCTGCCAAGTCAGGGCCGGTCCATCCTTAACCCGGATCAAAGACCGCACTGGATCGACCGGATTCTCCACCGATGGCCAGCTTTGAGGTCACGTGTTTCGTTGACCCGTCGTCAGCCCCTCGGCAGCAAGCCTTCGGAACGCCGCATTCAATGTATCCGGCGGCAGCTTGGCGCCACCATCAAGCCACCACGCCAGCATTCCCATGAGGGCACCCGTGACGAACTGCGCGGCTACCTCCGGCGATATCCCGTCGATGTCCTCGGCGTCGCCGGCCTTACTGCGGATGTCGGCTTCCACCATCGCGAGGACGATTTCCCGCATGGCCTTCAGGGAGACACCCCGTCCCCTTGTGCCAGCAAGGGCGCGATAATGCAGCAGCTGCTCCGAGGCATGCTCGAGCAGGGGCAAGACGAACGAGAACCGATCGGCCGACGGACTTGTGGCTTCGACCAGATGCGCTTTCAGGTCAGCCAGCCCGCTTCGCTTCAGGTCGTCCTTGCTCGAGAAATGCAGATAGAATGTTGACCGCCCCACGTCGGCCTTTCGGCACAGGTCGTCGACGGTAATCGCATCGTAGTCCTGCTCTCTGATCAGCGACATCAGGGCGCGCTGAAGCGCCGTTCTGGTCCGCATGGCCCGCCGGTCGCGGCGCCCGTTGAATCCGGTCCGCGTGACAGACAAATCGCCTCCTTCGTCCAGCATCGGACATCCATCCCGATCCGTCCGTTGATCTTATCGCCTTGAGCCTCCTCTGTCGTGCAAGTCCTTAAAGTGCAATGGAGCCTTTGAAATGAAAGATCGGAGCAGTTTCCCGGGAACTCCGCGGTGGGTGATCCTCGGCGGGGTTGCGTTGGCGCTGCTTGTCGGCGCTGCCGCTCTGGCGACATCCAGCGGCGGACACGGTCCGGGACGCCATTTCCAGTCCGGCAGCAGCGAGGCGTCGTTCAAGGATGCCTACTTCGACGCTGTCACGTCGCTGCTGTTCTTCCTGCTGGCCGGCCGTGCGGTGGATCAGGCGATGCGCGGCCGGGCCCGCGAAGCGGTCAGATCTCTCGCGCGGATGATGCCGCGGGGGGCCACCGTGCTGACGCCCGATGGCGGACGCGAATATCGGGAAACGTCCGCGATCCGGAGCGGCGAGATCGTGCTTGTCCTCGCGGGAGAACGCGTGCCAGCGGACGGCGCCGTGGTCTCAGGGAGCGCTTCGCTAGACCTGTCCGTGGTCACAGGCGAGTCTGCGCCAGAGTCGGCTGGACCGGGAGCCAGCGTCCTATCGGGCTCGCTGAACTTGGATGGACCGCTCACCGTGCGCGTCGACCGTCCTCAGAAAGACTCTTTTCTCGCCGACATGATGAGGCTGATGGAGGCCGCCGAGGGCGGCCGCGCCCGTTACCGGCGTATCGCCGACCGAGCCGCCTCGCTTTATTCGCCGGTGGTTCACCTTGTTGCCTTCGCGACCTGGGCGGGCTGGATGATCGCCACCGGCGACCTCCACCGATCGCTCACCGTGGCGATTGCCGTCCTCATCATTACCTGTCCCTGCGCTCTGGGCCTAGCCGTCCCCATGGTCCAGGCCGTCGCCGCGCGGCGACTCTTCGCGCTCGGCGTGACATTGAAAGATGGTTCCGCCTTGGAGCGGCTCGCTGAGGTCGACCACGTCGTACTCGACAAGACAGGCACCCTGACCTCAGGTCTGACGAAAGTCGATTCCTTCCCCGGCCGGCGCCGTCTACAGGGAGCAGCGGGACCACGAGTCCATCACGCCATTGACAAACTCTACGTCCCATCCGAGCGCATCGGCCATGTCCTGACCGGACATCCGCTCATCCAGCCAACGTGAAGGACGGTCCATCGCGATCGCGCTCATCACCAGTTCCCCCTCGCTGCCGCGCGGCTCCGGGGCGCAGCGAGAGCCGACAGCCCGGCGACGGAAGGACAAGCCGCGTCTGCCGGGCCACGAAGATGCCGGAGAGCTTCCTCGGCCGATGCCGAGCCCCTGAGCTGCCTCAGGACCTGCGGATCGGAGAGCCGCCGGCAGAACCGCGCAAGCGCTGTGAGGAAGTCCGATGAGCCGTTCCGAGGCCAGATGACGGCCAGAACGCCATCGACCGACTGGTCGTCCGGCGCGTGGTAAAGGATCGGAGCCTCGAGGACAGCAAGGACCGCGGCGGGTTCCTGGAGTCCGGCCAGCCTCGCGTGGGGCATGCCGATGCCTTGTCCGATGGAGGTCGCGCCCAGCTTCTCCCGGCCGAGCAGAGCCGACAGAACGGAAACGGCGGACATTCCGCTCCTTGAAGCAAGCCGTCGTGCCAGGACCTCCAGTAGCGGACGTTTGGCCTGCACCGGCACGCGCACCAGGACGTCCTGCGGATGCAGGATATCGAGAATTTCCATGAAGGACTCCCCGCCACGGCCGAACGCCGCAGGCGACCGCCCGCGATCGCGGGCGCGAAGATC
>VFQP010001774.1_pt1 | contig 26792 bp, 27 predicted proteins | sample 3512351 | NCBI WGS metagenome assembly VFQP01 (sample SAMN10412372, study PRJNA504923) | tailings metagenome | isolation source: Relicate 1 Philex TSF1 revegetated site | place: Philippines: Tuba, Benguet | collected 2017-08-29
GGGATCATCTTCCTTCTCGGCATGAAGATCTTAATGAATCGCAGTTTATATACAAAAGCAAGCATTTGCGAAACAAAAATCTCTCAAGCGTCTTACGACCGCGCCGATAAGCTCAACATGGAACTCCAATCCATAGGCTTGGCGGGCCTCGAAAAAGCCCAGGAAAAGCTACAGCAGAGCGCCAAACGCTTGGCTGCGGCCACTGGCTATGGGCCGCAATTCAGCTCGCAGGGCTCTCCTTCCGACGTAGTCGATTTAAGCGCCGAGATGGTCGCTCTCAGTCAAGCCAGCCTCCTCACGAAGGTCAACCTGAGAGTCGTGGAAACGGCCAATGAGCTATCTTCCCGCACCATCGACATACTCGCCTAATTCATCCAATGAATGAAAAGGCCGGGATCTGGCAACTAGCCAAATCCCGGCCGAATTTTTTCGAGGATCGCCCGCCGGACTACTTCAGCGGCTTAATCCGAACATTCTTATACATGATTGTCGAGCCGGGATCGTGACCCTGGAACGCAATCGTGCCCGTGCCCAGCACGCGGCCGGGGCTGCCTTGCGGACCCTTCCAGTCGTCCGGCTGCGTCCACTCGGTCACCTTCTTGCCATCCACGAAGACCGTCACGGTCTTGTCCTTCACGATGATGTGCTCGGTAAACCAGGTGTTGTCCTTGGCGACTTCGTCCTTGTTGTCCTGCACCTGATAGAGGCTCGCGGTCTTACGCCAGTCGCCGTGCGTGTTGTTCACTTGCACTTCGAAGCCCTTGGTCGGCCAGCCGGACTCCAGATATTCCGTGTGGAAGTAGATGCCGCCGTTCGATTTCGGCAGCGTCATCACGTCCACCTTCAGCTCGAAATTCTTGAGCTCCATTGCCGGCTTTCCCTTCACGGTGCCCGTGTAGTAAAGGTGGCAGCGCGGACCGACGGCGACAATCACGCCGTCCTTCACATTGAAGGTCGATTCGTTTTCCTTGGCCTTGGTCCAGCCCGTCAGATCCTTGCCGTTAAAAAGTGAGATGAAACCCTTTTCCGGCTTGAAGGGCTTATCGGGGCCCGCCGCGAACATGGAGCCTAACGCGAGGCTCAACAGAAGCAGAATTCTCATATGTTATGACTCTATCAATCTTCAGGGTTTTTTGGCTGCCGGAGCCCGCTTGTAAAGCGGCTCCCAGGGCGCCTTGGAAGGCAGCGTCACCGTGTTAGTGCTGGACATATTGCGAGGCACCGCGCTCTGTCCCGGCAAGCGTTGCCCGGGCGGAATCGGGTTCGCCGAAGTGTCGTCGGTGGACACGCGTGAATCCTTTGTCAACTTCTTGGTGCGCGACAGGTTCCGGTAATCCAGCCGCTCGATCTCTTCCACCAGGATCGAACGCTGCTCGTCCTTCAGCACGATCACGATCGCCTCTTCATTGATCGAATCGACCTTCGCTTCCACAGGGCTCTTCTTGCCCGCCATCGCAATCCGCACTTCCGTGCCCCGGGTCAATTCCATCACCTTGCGCCAATCGCTCTCCACCGGATCGGCCGCCAGGCACAAACCTGTCACCAACAAAAGCCACTTCATAAAAACTCCTAGAACAGGGACTGCAAATCCCGAAATTCGGTTACGACTTTCAATTGCCCCGGCCCCGGCTCGCGCAATTCCGTGCGCTCCAGCACCCAGGTGCGCTCATGCGGCACGTAAACCGCGTTCAAGCCGGCTTCCAGCGCCGGATTCACGTCGCTCTTCGGCGAATTGCCAACCATCCAGGTCGTCTCCGCCGCAAAGCCATAGCGCCCGGCGAGGTCCCGGTACGCGGCGACGTCCTTCTCCTTCACAATCTCGAATTCGCGAAAGTAGCGCCCCACCGGGCTGCGGTCGATCTTATGCCTCTGCTCCTCGGGGCTGCCTTTGGTAAACAGAATCAAATCGTGGCTGCGATGCAGCAAGTAGTCCAGCGTTTCTTCCACGCCCGGGAGCATCACGATGGGCTGGTGAAAAATCCGGTCGGCGAAGCCAAGAATCTTGTGAAGATCCTCCTGCTGTACTTCACGTTCGGCCAAACGCTTGTAGCACTGCACCATGTTGTGCGCGAAGTTCTTTGATCCATAGCCGTTCACCTTGATGTTCACCAATTCGATCTCATCGAAGATGTCTCGCACCTGTTGTGGCTCAAGCTTCGAGTGATCGAGGAACTGCAAAAATTCGTCCCAAGCCTGCTCGAAGTAAATGTTGTTTTCCCAGAGCGTATCGTCGGCGTCGATGATCAACGCCTGCGGGGCCTCAAGCTTGGTAGAAGTGTTTGCCATAACCATTCAAAGGCGCCACGCGTTTCATTTGCTTCTGCAGGCGTTCCCGCTCCACATAAGCGGGCAGCGATTCCAGCAGAAACTCCAAACGCTGCTTCTCCCCACGCAACTGCAACAATTTTTGCCGGAAGCTCAAATCCGGAATCGCCTCGCCCAACACAAAGCTCAAATGCGGATGCTTCAAATCCGGCGGATCGCCCACCACCCCCCCATGCTCCAGCACCATCAGGCTCACCCAAGCGCTGAAAACCCGCTGCCGCACCATCTCCGAGGACTCCTCAAAATCTTCGTCGGGCAAGGCTTCCACCGTGCCCTCCAGAAAGCTCCGCTCCTCATGCACAAAGAGAATCTCAAAGCGCCGCCGCCCCCGCACCAGGATGTCGCTGCGGCCATCGGGATAGCGTTTCAATACCTTTTCGACGACGGCCGTGCACCCGATACTCGCCAGGCCCTTCTCGCTCGCCATCACGACGCCAAACTCGCGGTTGCCTTCACTCACCTCCGCAATCATCTCCTTGTAGCGTTCTTCAAAGATATGCAGCGGCAACTCCGCCCCTGGGAATAGCACCACTCCCAAGGGAAAGAGTGGCAATTTGTCCTGAGGCATACTAACCATTATGGCGGTCGAGTCTCTCGGATGAGGTTGGAAGGCGCGCGCGTCCTATTGACGGGCGCATCCACGGGCATTGGCGCAGCGCTGGCCCCCATGCTTTCGCAAGCCGGCGCGAAAACGGTACTCACCTCGCGGAAGACAGACCTCTACCAAGTCCCCCAGGCGACCTGGATCCCAGCGGACCTCACCCAGGAATCCGAACGCGAACGCCTCGCCCAGGAAGCCGTCCAACACCTCGGCGGCATCGACATCCTGATCAACAACGCCGGCGCCGGTGCCTACGTCCCCACCGCGAAAATCGACGGCGACACCTGGCGCCACATGCGCGAACTCAATCTCGACGCGCCCATCCACCTGACGCGGCTCCTCTTGCCCGCTATGATCGAGCGCCGCACAGGGCTGATCGTCAACGTTTCTTCGATTGCCGGGCACGTACCGCTTCCCTGGTTCAGCCTTTACTCCACCACCAAAGCCGCTATCTTGAACTTCACCCACGGCTTGCGCATGGAGCTCGACCAGAGCGGCGTCAGCACTGTCGCCGTCTGCCCCGGCTACGTGAAAACACCCTTCCAAGCCAATGTGCTCATGGGCAAGCCGCCGCTCATGCTGCAACGCACCAAGAAATTCGGCATCACCGCGGATCAATGCGCCCGCGCCATTCTGAAGGGCATCGAGAAAGAAACGCGAACGGTAGTCGCGCCCATCAGCGGTCATTTCCTGAACGCCGCCTATTCGCTCTTCCCTTGGGCCATCGACAAGCTCTTCGCGCATTACAATCGCAACTTGGCGAGGCAACCGGAGTGATCTTAAAGTTGAAACGCTCCCCGGGCATTTACCTGGTGGGCTTTATGGGATGCGGCAAATCGACGGTCGGCGAATTGCTAAGCGAAGAAATCGGCTGGCGCTTCGTCGATTTGGACGAACGCATCGTCGCCGAGCAAGGCCTTTCCATCTCCAGCATCTTTGAACAGCGCGGCGAAGAAGCCTTTCGCGCCATCGAATCCAAGGCCCTCGACAATCTCGTCCGGGAAGTGCACCGCGGCAAAGCGACCGTCGCCTCGCTCGGCGGGGGAGCCTTCCCCTGGCCCGGCAATCGCGAAAAGCTGGAAGACTCCGGCGTCAGCATCTGGCTCGACACGCCGTTGGAACGCATCGAGGCGCGCATCTCGAAGCAAATGCACCGGCCTCTCGCGCGCGACCCCGAGCGCTTCCGTCAGCTCTTCCAAAGCCGCCGCGCCGCCTACGCCCAAGCCGACTACACCATCGAAGTAGACACCGATGACGCCCAGGACGTCATGCGGAAGATCCTTGGCCTCGGGCTTTTTGACTAACATGAACGGCCGCAGCGATGCACTAGCGATCTTCGATGCCGCGGTCGCCGCCGCGCATCCGCTCGAAGCCACCGCCGCTCACTTGGCGGATCTCGATCCCGGCATCGAACGGGTCTTCGTCGTGGGCGCGGGAAAGGCCGCGGTCGCCATGGCCGCCGCCGTCGAACGCAAATACGGCGCGCGCATCGCCAAAGGCCTCGTGGTCACCAAGTATGGTCACGGCGGGGCCCTAACGCACATCGATTGCTGGGAAGCCGCGCACCCCGTACCGGATGCCGCTGGCGTTCGCGCCGCGCATGCCATTGGCGAAATCTGCCTCGGCGCGGGCGAAAAGGATCTCGTCATCTGCCTGATCAGCGGCGGCGCTTCCGCGCTCCTACCCTCGCCAGTTTCCGGGCTCCGCCTTGAACAGAAGCAGGAAACCACGCGGCTGCTGCTGGCCTGCGGAGCCAACATCCATGAACTCAACTGCGTCCGCAAGCATTTGAGCAGCGTCAAGGGCGGCCAACTGGCGCATCTCTGCTCGCCCGCCCGCCTGCATACATACATCCTCTCGGACGTTATCGGCGATCCGCTCGATGTCATCGGCAGCGGCCCAACTGTTCCGGACGAAACCAGCTTCGCCGACGCCTGGGCGGTGATCTACAAGTACAGTCTCGAAACGAAAATCCCCAGCGCAGTACGCCACCATCTCATGGAAGGCGTCAATCATCGTGTCCCGGAAACGCCGAAGCCTGGCGACCCCATCTTCGACCGAGTTACGAACACGCTAATCGGCTCCAATCGCATTTCGATCGATGCGGCCGCACACAAAGCTAAGGAACTCGGCTATACGCCCTTCGTGCTGTCCACTTCGCTCGATGGCGAAGCGCGAGAAGTCGCCAAGGTCTTCGCCGCCATGGCGCGCGAGGTCCGCCAATCGCATCGCCCCGCCGCTCCACCCCTCGCTATCCTCGCCGGCGGCGAAACCACGGTCACACTCACGCAGCACCATGGCCTAGGCGGCCGCAATCAGGAAATGGCCCTCGCCGCCGCGCTCGGCATCCAGGGCCTCGAAGGCGTCACCTTTCTGGCGGCCGGCACGGACGGCACCGACGGACCCACCAACGCCGCCGGCGCCTTCGCCGACGGTCAAACGCTCGCCCGCGCCAGAGCTCTCGATCTCATCCCCGAAGAGTTCCTCGTCCGCAACGACTCCCATCAGTTCTTCGAACAACTCAACGACCTCATCATCACCGGCCCCACGGGCACGAATGTGATGGATGTCTACTTGCTACTCGCTGAGTAGCGCAATCCTTTTTCTAAACCGGCCCCAGTCAGGTACAACTGATCTTCGCGAAGCTCCCATTTCTCGACGCGTTCCATCGCCTTCAGATACTCACTCTCTAGCCGCATCAATTCGGGAGCACATGCCTTCCGGGTCATCCGCATCGGCCCGAGCTTTAGCTTCTCTCCATCCACCGCCACAACCCCGCTGAAATTGTTGCAGGAAGTATCCCCCGCAACGCCACCCGCGCCCCGAAACTCCAATGTCGGTTGCACGTTGGCAGGCAAACGCAACCCCGACAACTCCACCAGAACCCACTTCTGAAACGCGAGTGGATTCAAAGGAGCAACACCTTCGATCCTCGCAATCTCCAGCACTGTCCGCTCCCCGCGTTCCACGCCACGCCGCTTCACGAGCTTCCCAGTCACCCGCACCCGCTTCCCGTTCCACTCGCGCAGCTTCTCCTGGTTCGGATACGCCACCTCCAACTCGTTCAGCAAGGTGCCGGAAGCGCGAAAGCCATTGTCCACTTGCAACGCCCACCCGCTAGTCTCCCCGCCGATCGCCATTACGTGATTCAGCGTCCCGGTTACGCTCACGGATCTTTGAGTAGGTACTTGCGCGGCCAACGAAACTGCAAACGGAATCAACCAGAGCATTCTCGACATACCCAGTAGACGCATCTCGCGATTTATCGCTTCACAAAGAATTCCAGCACCTTTGCCCCGCCGATCATCGCATTCAAGCGCGCCCGCCAGTAGTTTTTCGCCATCTCGACCTTCTCCCCAATCAACAAGGTCCAATCCTGCCGCCCCTCGTGACGCCGCCATTCCACCACACCGTTGGGCGTTCCCGTCTTCGCGAAAGCGATCACCAGATCGCTCACCCGCCGCGCCTGCTCCCGACCCGCCGCGCTCAACTCACCCGTATCCAGAAAGTAAGCGATATCGCCGCCATGCGGCACTCCATTGGGAAGCCGCTCCCGCCACTCCGGCGCCACATAGTCGAAGTAATAGCGATAGACCGGAGCCCGCCTCGCATGACGGTCCCCCGCCCAACGCGCCGGCAACGTAAAAACCATATCCCGCGCCGCCTGTCGCGCCATCTCCCGCTCGTCTTTCACCTTTGGATAGAGCAGCTTCAAAGCGAAGCGCGCGCCGCGCATCTGCTCCAACAACTTCGCCGGATCCACGCCAAAATCAAACGCCACACTGCCATCGTCGCTCGTATTGCCTAGCATCAAGGGCAACGCCGCCTCCTGCCCCTTCTCAAAAACTTCCTCAATTGGCACGGGCAGGACCTTGTCTCCCCGAATCGGAGCCGGCCCCGTGAACTGCCCACTCTCAATCAGCGCACCAAACTTCGCCGCGGGCATCTCCCGCAGTTCCTGCAAACTCGCCTCCGCGCCACGCAAGCCCAACGCCTCACTCGCTCGAATCGCCGCCTGCCGTGCCGCCTCCTGCGTGACATCTGGCAGCCCATAGTTGCTCAACGCAATCCCGCGATGAATCAAACCGCGCGCCAAGGGCGAGGCGAACAGCGCCATCACGCTCTTTGCCCCAGCCGACTGCCCCATGATCGTTACATTCCCAGGGTCGCCCCCAAATCCCGCAATATTCCTCTGAACCCACTTCAGTGCTGCAAGCTGATCCAACAGTCCAAAGTTCACCAGGCCCTCGTTTTCTTTTTGCAGCCCGGGATGCGCGAAAAACCCCAACTGCATCAGCCGGTAGTTGAAGCTAACGAACACCACACCTCTACTCGCCAGCCGCGACCCATCGTACAAATCCGCCCCACCCGCCCCACTCAATAAAGCTCCTCCATGGATCCAGACAATTACCGGCAACTTCGCTTGCGCCTCCACTCTCGGGCTCCAGACATTCAAGTAAAGGCAATCCTCGCTCATCGGCCCCACGTCGACACCGAGCTTGGCGGAAAGTCCCTCGGGCTGGATGCAGGCGTTTCCGAAACGTTCCGCACGGCGAACACCCTGCCAGGCAAGCACCGGCGCGGGAGCCTTCCAGCGCAGCGGGCCTACTGGCGGCGCCGCAAAGGGAATCCCCTGAAACACTTGCATCGCGCCATCGCGTGCTGCCACCACGCCCCCTTCCACCCGCACCGCCGCCCCCCAACTCAATGCAAAAGGAACCACAAAAATAAGGCAACCGCGCCACATCCCATGCGTACTCAACATCAAGGCCTCCATGCTCTCTCTAGTCGCGTCCCTGCTCTTCACTCTCGACGAAGCCGGAACTATCCATTTGATGCGCCGCGTCGCGGAAAACGTGGAAAAGCCAAATCCTTTGCGGCGTGAATTCGTCTATACCCAGAAAACCCACTCCAGGTTACTCCGCACGAACTCCAAGCTCGCCCGTGAAGAACGCCGCGAGTACCAGGTAACTCCCAAGGAAGATCGCGTCGAACACAAGCTCGTCTCCTTCAGCGGCACTTACGAGAAGCACAAGAAACTCCACCCCTACGACGACCCGGAATTCCGTCATAAGAATCTCGACTTGGACGGTGAGTTGATCGAAGACCTCACCAACGACCTAATCGCCGACGAAGATAGCCGCGATGGCATCGACCTCGACCTCTTCCCCATTCGCGCCAAGGACCTCGACCACTACAAGTTCGAATTTCTAGGCGAACAAACCACGCAGCAGCGCCGCGTGGCCCGCATCCGCTTCTCGCCGTTGAAAAAGGACTGGGACCACCTTTGGGAAGGCGAAACGCTCATCGATCTCGAAGACGCTTTTCCCCTCCAAATCCAAACGCGCATGGCACGCAAAGTCCCCCTTGCCGTCCGCACTCTCATGGGCATCAATCTGAAGCAACTCGGCTTCAGCGTCTCATTCGCCCGCCTGGACAAGGACCTCTGGTTCCCCAAAACTTACGGCACGGAGTTCCAAATCGATCTCTTCTTTGGCTATAAACGCGTCATTGCCATGTCCATGGAAAGTTCGGACTTCCGGCGCACCAGCGCGGCATCCTCCATCGCCTTCGAAAGCGTCGAGGCAAAACCATAGCGGAACGGCCAGATTGCCATACTAGTAGTTCATGGCAAAAATCACCCGCGCCCTGTTGAGCGTTACCGATAAGACCGGCCTCGCCGATTTCGCGAAAGGCCTGGCCGCGCTCGGCATCGAACTGGTTTCCACCGGCGGCACTGCAAAGCTCCTTCGCGACGCCGACCTCAGAGTGCAAGACGTCAGCGATTTGACCGGGTTCCCCGAAATTCTCGATGGCCGAGTCAAGACCATCCACCCTCGGGTCGCCGCCGGCGTCCTCGCCATGCGCTCTAATCCCGATCACATGGCCGCCATCCGCGAACACAATCTGCCTCTCATCGACATGGTCGTCGTCAACCTCTACGCCTTCGAGAAAGTCGCGGCCGACCCCAACGCCTCCCTCGATCACTTAATCGAAAACATCGACATCGGCGGCCCCACCATGATCCGCGCCGCCGCCAAGAACTACCAGGACGTCGCCGTCGTCGTCCGTCCCGAAGACTACTCCAGCCTTCTGATCGAGCTCAAGGAACACCAAGGCAACCTCTCTCGCATGACGCTCTGGCGCCTCGCCAAGGAAGCCTTCTCCCTCACTGCGGCCTACGATTCGGCCATCACCAACCGCTTGAACCAGATCCCCGCCCCGCCGGAACACCCCGCGCGGCTAGTCATCAACACTCCGCTCAAGATGCCGCTGCGTTACGGCGAAAACCCTCATCAGACTGCCGCTCTCTACGCCAGTGGCCAGGCGGGCATTGCCAACGCCGAACAGCTCCAAGGCAAGGAACTCAGCTACAACAACCTCGTCGACCTGGACGCCGCCTGGCAGTTGATCTGCGAGTTCGAGCAGCCCGCCAGCGCCATCATCAAACACACCAACCCCTGCGGCTGCGCCACCGCCGATACACTCGCCGAAAGCTATCGCAAAGCCTTCACGGCTGACCCCATCAGCGCCTTCGGCGGCGTTCTCGCCTTCAATCGCCCAGTCGATGCGGACACCGCCACCGAGATCGCCAAGACCTTCATCGAAGCCATCGCCGCTCCGGGTTACACCGAGCAGGCGAAGTCGATCCTCGCCGCCAAGAAGAATCTCCGCCTCCTCACGGTCCAGCCCGGTGGCCTCGATGCGCCGGTCGTTAAATCGATTACGGGTGGTTATCTCGTCCAAGGCGCCGACACCAAGCGCCTCCAGCGCTCCGATGCCAAAGTAGTCACCACCGTCGCCCCCACGGAAGAACAATGGGCCGCGCTCGACTTCGCTTGGCGCGTCGTCAAGCACGTCAAATCCAACGCCATCGTCTACGCGCAAGGCACCCAATTGATCGCCGCCGGCGCCGGCCAGATGAGCCGCGTCGATAGCGTCCGCTTCGGCGCCACCAAGGCTGTCCTGCCTCTCGAAGGCTCCGTTGTCGCCTCCGACGCCTTCTTCCCCTTCCCCGATGGCCTTGAACGCGCCGCCGAATCCGGCGCCCGCGCCTTCATCCAACCCGGCGGCAGCGTCAAGGACCAGGACGTCATCGACGCCGCCAACCGCCTCGGCGTCGCCATGGTCTTCACCGGCTTCCGCCATTTCCGCCACTAGGACATAATGAGGGTATGCCAGCCACTTTGGAGCCCATCGAGGCATTTGCGGCTCTGCCTCAAAAAAAGTGGACACGCGACGAGTGTCTCGCCTTGGAGAGGGCGGGATTTTTAGATCTAGCCGATTATGAACTCATCGAAGGAGACTTGCTGCTCAAGATGAGCAAGAACTATCCGCATGGGCTTGCACTCCTTTATCTGTCGAATTGGCTGCGAAAGATTTTTGGGGACCTGCACGTAATTCAGGAGAACGCCCTGATTCTCCGGGCAGAAGACGCGCCCACTAGCGAACCCGAGCCGGATTTGATGGTTCTCAATCAGCCCTATCCCGCACTAGGCGGAAAGGCCAGTGCGGCTGATGTGCTCCTAGTCGCGGAGGTGTCTGGGCCTAGCCTTCGATTCGATCTCACTCGAAAAGCAGAACTGTACGCTCGATCTAATGTTTCTGAGTATTGGGTTCTTGACTTGGTTGCTCGTCGAGTTATCATCCATCGCGATCCATCAAGGGGTCATTACGCTTTTGTGAAAGTGTACTCCTCCGAGGAAAGCATTTCGCCTGCCGGAAACCCGGAGGCGAAGATTTTGGTTTCTGAACTATTCTGAGGCTTGCACATTATTTTTACCCGGATATAATTGAATCATCCGGGTAAAACCATGCCAGTTGCCGTTTTCTCCTCTCAAAACCTGATCGCCCAAGGCGAACTCCCCTTCGTGACAAACGAAGCCAAAGCCTACCAGGCCACTCACCCAACCGCCCAGATCCTCGCCTTCGACATCGAAACAAGCGACCCGGTCGAATTGGACCTCCGAACCAACATCTCCATCTTTCTCCAGGAGGATCCTCCCAAGCGGCCCGGCCGCCCCAAACTCGGCGTCCAGGCCCGCGAAGTCACCTTGCTGGCGCGCCATTGGGAATGGCTCAGCGCCCAACCCGGCGGCGCCTCGGCCACGCTTCGCCGCTTGGTGGAGCAAGCCAAGCGCGACCCCGCCGAAATGCGCAAGTCGGCTCAAGCCGCCGCCTACAAGTTCCTCTCCGCCATGCTGGGCAACCAGGAAAACTTCGAAGAAGCCACACGCTCGCTCTTCGCCGGCGATCGCAAAGGCTTCCTTCACTGGTCCGCCACCTGGCCGCCCGCCCTGCGCGAGCATGCCCGCATGCTGGCCGAGCGATCTTTTATGCCAGAGCCTTCCGCAGCAAGTTCCTCGTAATCTGCTGCACCCTTCGATCCGGCCCCGCCGGCCGCACATAATGCGACCAAGGCAGTATGTGCCCCGGCGGCGAAGCCAATCCCTGCGCCCACCAAATCGTCGATGCGCTAAACACGAAGTTCTTCTTCGGACCTTGATAGATCGTCGAGCACCACTCCACGGGCTTTACGCCATTCGAGAGCGCCTCCCCGCCGGCCACGACCTCCAGCGTAGGTATATCCGCCGGGTCGCCATGGAACTCCCAGCCCACCAAGCCCGGAATTCCTTCGCCCTGCTTCATGCCCGTGCCCGTAAACATCCAGTGCGAAGGCTTCTTGCAAATCCAATCGCCGCCGCCGTTAAACGGGTAGATCGAGTGGCAGCCCATCAGCTTCTTGGCGCTCGGCCCTTCCAGCGCAAAGGGTAACTTCAACCAATCGCTAAAGCCTCCATAAATTCCCCCGTAAACGCCCTCGCGGCTGATGCGCCGCTTCGGCCTGCCGTCGTGCGATGCAGTAAACGGAGTCACCCCCATGATCGAGTTCCCACTCAAATAGAGGTGCGTCACGCCCGCCTGCACACTCGCATAAGCGGCCTCGTATTGCGCCGGGTCCCAATACTCGTCATGGCCCACGCTCAAGAAGACCTTCGCTCGCGTGAAGTTCGCCATGTCCGTCATGCTCGAGTTGCTGGTATAAGTGACATCGTAGCCTTGCTGCTCTAGCCAATACGCCAGCGGGAATTCCCAAAGCAGGAACTCGCCGCTCCCCATGCTCAAGGCATGCTCGGTGAAGATCTGCGAGTACTTGGAATAAGGCCGATCAAAACTCGCCGCCACAGCGGGAGCCCAAGCGTGACGAGGATCCGTGTACAGCGAATACTTGTCCGGCCAGCGATTGTAAGCGGCCCAGGTGTTGTCGCTCACTTGAAAAACGATGTCCGCCTTCCGACGGTCCTCGACCACGAAAACGATGTAGCTCTGCCAGTCCAATTCCAGGCTGCTCTCGGCCAGCAAGGTCAGCTTCCCGAGATAAACGCCGCTCGGCCAATCCGGCGGAATCTTGTGCGTCACGCTCGGCTCCCAGCGGCACTCGCGCAAGCGCTTGGCTTCCTCGGGCGGATCCGGCTGGGTCACTCCGCGGAAGGGTCCGAGGCGTGTCATCAAACGCGCGCCATGCCCGCCGTAATAACCCATGCGGTAAAGATCCAGCGTGAAGCGTCGCGCGGGATTCGTGCTGACGCAAACCTCCAACGTTTCGCCCGCGCGATAAGCTTGCGCCCGGCAATAGCCTTCCACGAGCGCGGTGCGAAATCCGCCTTGTCCGGTTGGCCGCATTCGGTTCAATTGCCATTCGCCAGAGCCCGGCTTCAGGTTCTCGCGCGCAATCGCGCCGCTCAGAGCCAGCGCGGCCGGTATCTCTAAAAACTCTCGACGCCCGATCATGAAGAGCCATTATAGGAGTGTGCGGAAATCCACGCTCCTCGATGTCTTCCACGACTTCGCGGCCCTGCCCGACAAGTTCCTCACTTTCGACGACGGCTTTCGCTCGCTCACCCTCAGCTATCGCGATGTCGCCCAAGGCGCCTATGCCTTCGCGCGCGAGTTAAAGCTCGCCGGCATCTCGAAGGGCGACAAGATCATTCTCTGCGGCGAATCGCGCCCTGGCTGGGTCATCGCCTTCTGGGGCGCACTGCTGGAAGGCGTGGTCCTAGTGCCACTAGAGCCTTCCTCCAGCGATGCCGTCATCCACCGTATTCAATCTGCCACCGCCGCTAAACGCATTCTGCGCGGCAACGATTTCGAGGCAATCGAATCCCAACGCGGCGACAAAGTCACTGCGGCCCCCGTCCATGAAGATGACCTCGTCCAGATCCTCTTCACCTCCGGCTCCACCGCCGAGCCGAAGGGCGTCCTCATCACCCACAAGAACATCCTGGCTAACCTTCGCCCCGTCGAACAAGAGATCCTCAAATACCGCCCCTACGGCAAGCCCTTTTACCCGCTCCGCTTCGTCAACCTATTGCCGTTGAGCCACATGTTCGGCCAGGCGATGACCACCTTCATCCCCCCGGTGCTCGCCGCCGAGGTGATCTTCCTACGCTCCCAGAATCCACGCGACGTCGCGCGCCAGGTCAAACGCCGCCGCGCCAGCGTCATCATTGCCGTGCCGAAGATGCTGGAGTTGCTCGCCGACGCAATGCAACTCGACTTCCCCGAAGCTGCGGAGTCTCGCCGCGGCAAAGGTTGGCTGCGCGCATGGTGGCAATACCGGCGCATTCATCGCCGCTTGGGCTGGAAATTCTGGGCCTTTGTCGTGGGCGCTGCGCCCCTGCCCGAAGACGTCGAATCCTTCTGGAACAAGCTCGGCTACATCGTGATTCAAGGCTATGGCCTTACAGAAACCGCACCCATCGTCAGCCTCAATCATCCCTTTCATGCGCGCAAAGGCTCCGTCGGCAAGGCCATCGCCGGCGTAGAAATTCGCATCGCCGAAGATGGCGAGATCCTAGTGCGCGGCGACAACGTGAGCCAAGGCTACTTTGGAGAGTCGGAACCTACACCGCGGCCCGATGGCTGGCTGGCCACCGGCGACATCGGCGAACTCGACTCCCAAGGCAACCTGCACATCCGCGGCCGCAAGAAGGAAATGATCGTCCTGCCCGACGGCCGCAACATCTTTCCCGAGGACTTGGAGCAAGCGCTCAAGGTGCAGCCTGGCCTGATCGATTGCGCCGTCGTGGGCATCGAAATCGACAAACGCGAACAGCCTTGCGCTGTGCTGCACTTGGGGCCAGATGCCGACGGCGACGCTATTCTTCGCGTCGCAAATCGTCACCTCGAATCGCACCAGCAGATCGCCTCCTGGCGCCCATGGCCCGGGCCCGACCCTCTCCCGCGCACGCCCGGCACTGGCAAGATCAAGCGACGTGCCATACGCGATTGGGTCTTGAGCGGAGCCACCCAAGCGACTACGGCCAAGGCCAACTCCGTCGCCGATCTCCTCGCCCAATTCGCGCCTGGCCGCAAGCTCGAACCCGGAATGAAGATCGAAGACCTCGGCCTCACTTCACTGGACCGCATCCAGTTCATGCTCGCCGCCGAGGAGAAACTCGGCCTGAGCCTGGACGAAGGCGCACTGCAGCGTGCCACCACCATCGCCGACCTGGAACATGCCGCACCCAGCACCCAAGTGGAAGAGATCGAATTCCCACGCTGGAGCCAATCCAAACTTGCCTACTGGCACCGCCGCATTCACCTTCCGCTGTGGATCCTCCCTCTACTGCGGATTTTCGTGTGGCTTCGCGTGGAAGGCCGCGAGAATCTAAATAGAGTCACCGGTCCGCGGATCTTTGCCGCCAACCACCAAAGCTACTTCGACACGCCCAGCATCTACATGGCTCTGCCAGCGAGGCTGCGCTACCGCACTGCAGTCGCCATGGCCAAGGAGTTCTTCGAAGCCCACTTCTATCCGGAGCGTTATCTCTGGCATCGCGTCTTCACGAACCGCCTCAACTACTATTTGGTCGCGCTTCTGATCATGGCCTTCCCGCTCCCGCGCACGGAATCGGGTACCAAGCAAGCGTTGCAATACGCCGGCGAACTCTCCGGTCTCGGCTACAACATCCTCATCTTCCCCGAAGGCGAACATACGCATGACGGCTCCATCGGCCGCTTCCATCCCGGTGCAGTTCTGCTCGCGCAGAAGCTGAAACTCCCCATTCAACCCATTCGCATCCGAGGACTAGACCAGGTGCTACACCGAACTTGGCGCATGGCTAGGCCGGGCAAGGTCACCATTTCCTTCGGGGAACCCATCTCCGTCGAAGGCCTCAGCACGGATGACGCCGTTAAAAAACTATACACTTCCATCACTTCGCTCTAACATTTCTCTAACCTCTGCCTCTCTCGCCGATATGCCCAGTGAGAGATATGTTCGCAATCATCGGAATCGTATTGGTGCTTGGCGCCGTAGGCGGCGGTTACGCCATGGCGCACGGCAAGTTCCCCGTGCTCTGGCAGCCTTCAGAAATGGTCGTAATCTTCGGCGCGGCCATCGGCAGCATGTTGGTCGCCAACCCAATCGGCAACGTCATCGGAGTCATCAAGGGCATGCTGGGCGTTTTGAAAGGCAGTCCCTATAACAAAACCACTTATCTCGATGCCTTAAAGGCGCTTGCCGACGTCTTCAACTACGGCCGCAAGAACGGTCTCCAAAAACTCGAAGCCGATATCGAGAACCCCAAGCAGAGCCAAGTCTTCAGTCAACACAAGGTCTTCATGTCGAACCACCAACTGCTGGACTTCGTATGCGATAGCCTGCGGACTTCCATCGCCAGCGGCATCAGCATGTTCGAGATCGAGCAATCCATGGAGGCCGACATCGACATCATGAAACACGAGCTCGACCAGCCGGTCTCCGCCTTGAAGGAAACCGCCGATGCGCTTCCCGGCATGGGCATCGTAGCGGCGGTCCTGGGCGTGGTCATCACCATGGGTAGCCTCGGTGGCCCTCCGGAACAAATCGGCGAGCACGTCGCGGCCGCGCTAGTTGGCACTTTCATGGGCATCTTGTTCTGCTATGGCATCTTCGGCCCACTGGCCAGCAACATGCAAAAGATCAACGATGGAGAGATCGAGTTCATGCAATCCATCCGCGCCGGCGTTGCGGCTTACATCAAGGGTGCCGCGCCCCTGCTTGCCGTTGAGATGAGCCGCCGTTCGATTCCGCCACACGTGCGGCCCAGCTTTAAGGAGATGGAGCAAAAGGTGAAGGGCGGCGGAGGCAAGTAAGCATGTCCGAACAGCCGATTTACGTCATCAAAAAGAAGGTGCACGGCCATGGGCACCACGGTGGCGCCTGGAAGGTCGCCTACGCCGACTTCGTCACCGCCATGATGGCCTTCTTCATGGTTATGTGGCTTATGGGTTCCTCGGACAAAGTGAAGTCCGCCGTCAGTGGCTACTTCCGCGACCCCCAAGGCTTCAAGAAGCAGTCGGGCACTGGGATCACCGGCGAAGGCGAGCAGATCACCGTCTCCATGGACAATATGGATGCACTCAAGGAGAAGATCCAGAGCGCCATGAAGCAACTGCCCGACTTCAAGTTGATTCGCGATCACGTCAGCATGACCGTGACCGGCGAGGGCCTGCGCATTGAGCTCATGGAGAAGGAAGGCGGTATGTTCTTCCAATCCGGCAGCCCCAGCCCGAGCGACTTCGGCCGCGAGCTACTGGTCAAGATGTCCGCTGAGCTCGCCAAGCTTCCGAACAACATCGTCATCGAGGGCCACACCGATGCCAAGCCCTTCTCGAACGATCGCGCCTATTCGAACTGGGAACTCTCTTCGGACCGCGCCAACAGCGCCCGGCGCCTGATGACGGATTCCGGCCTGCGTCCGGACCAAATCAAACAGGTCCGCGGCTTCGCCGACCAGCGCCTCATGGACGCCAAAGACCCCGCCGCGCCCAAAAACCGGCGCATCAGCGTCATCGTCCAGTACACCGCGCCAATTCCGGGACCAGAAAAGGCGGAGGCCAAGCCGCAGGCCGCCCAACACTAGCCTCAAAATCTATGCGTTGAAACCGGCGCCACTAAGCCACTCCGACGCCACTTCGGTCACAGGCCGCTTCTTGATTAGCACTTCGCCATTCAAACGCAACATCGTGGCATTATCGATCTTGCCGCTCAACAGGCGCAAGGTCTGCGCCAATTCCGGCTTCTCCTCGGCTGTTTGGCCATGCAGCAGGAAGGCGCCGCGATTGCCCTTAAAGGTTGCCTTGTCATCCTCCAGAGTCTTGTACTTCACGTCTTTCGCCAGCGGATCCGTGCTTGTTGTGATCAATATATCGATCCGCTTCTCGTTGAGGCCAAAGTAGAGTTGACCTACGGGCTCGATGCGAGGCGCTACGCGCTCGGCGATCTGGTAAGACGTCTTCAACAACGTGTAGCCTTCCAGGCTCTGTGAGAAATCGCTGGTGAAGCCGAGCTTCCATCCCGTTTTGTCTGCCGCCGCTTCCGAAAGAGTCGTCTTGTTGGCGAAGTTCTCATCGTCCGCCCGCACGACCACGCAATGATTACTCTCAAAGCCGAAGGGATCCAGCCATTCGGTCATCGAGTTGGCGCGGAATAGTCCACGCAGCTTTTCTGTCGACATACCCGCATCCATCGGTTCTTCCGATTTGAAGTACACACGGTAGCCCATATGCGAGTACTCCGGATAGAAGTGCACATCCATGTTTTGGACCGCTTGAAACAAGGCTTGTGAATTGCCCAGCCCCAATCGGCGAGTCACTTTGGCTTTCAGCTTTCTCTCGAGCAGCATCGAGCCGATCTCGGCCAACAACATGCCCTCGGCGCCTTCCTTGGAACTCGCTGTGGCCTTCAAGGTTCCACTGCAGGCGGCCAGACCCGCCGCTGCCAACAAATGCCGCCGCGTCATCCGAATGCCGCTCATTGGGGAGTGACGTCCTTCCACTTCTTCCAATTTCCAGCCAACTCGCGCACCACAACACTGCCGGCTTTCCAGGCGCTCTCGACGGCTGGAATGAAACCGGCATAGCCACCGGCCTTATTCTCCGCCAAGGATTCCCATGCGGTGAGCCCAGGCCGTTGGCTGTCGAAGTTCGACGCCGTCCGCAGCACCAGCGCGCGATTAACGTCGGCCTTGCCCGCCTTCGTCAAAAAGGTTAGCGATTGCAGCGTGCCGGTATCCTCCATCGCCGTGGTCACGTAGTTGCCTTCGCCTTTCGAATAGTAGCGAATCCAATCGTTCGCCCATTCGTTGAGCAACTTGCCATGCCAGAAGGTCGAGGACTGCAACGTGTCGCCGAGCATCACCTTGGGGGGCTGCTGCGCATTGGGGAAACCCGTCATCTGCGCGCGGCGCTCCTTCATGGCGTCGGTGTCGCCGAGATCGATGTCTTTGGTGAGGCGGTAGGCCCAGTCCACCAGCTTGCCGTCGAGTTGGTAGATCTCGCCCTCATTGTTGTCCTTCAAGGGCATTTCGTAAGGCACGGCCTTGCGTAGGGGAACAAAGCCGGTCTTCCAGTCCATCGGGATCTCGCGCGCATCGATCTCATGGGCAAGGTCGCCATCGACGACAAACTTCGCCCAGGCAGCGGCGCCAAGCGTTGCATCCGCCGGGTCGACTCCCGCGATCCCCGCCACCAGCCAGTAAGCCTTCTTGAGGTCGAAGCGCGGGTCCATGCCCAAGGCCATGATGGACGCGGCAGCCTTCGCCGTGCCCACGCCGGTGCAAATCGCCAGCACTCCCTTGCCATCTGTGCGAAGGTCCCGGTAGCCTTGCGGAAAGGGGATCCTCTTGGTCAATTTCTCGCGCTCCACCCAGAGCTGAAACTCACCCGGCGCGTCGCCCGTGTCTTCCCCGCGCTCGAACATCGTCACCACCACCACCTTGATGGGCATGCGCTTCTGCGCCTGCGCCAACCCAAGGCCCAGCAATAAGAAAGCTATAAGTACTCGCATCTTGGAACTGTCTTCGAGTGTAAGGGATTCTTACTCGAAAGCGCCGCAGCTTCTGCCGCGTGCCAGAAAGACCCGCAAGCCTTCCACGGTCGCGGCGTCATCAAACGTGGTGCCCGCGACTAGGGCCTTGCTTTCGGCTTCGAGGAAGCGTTCATAACGGCGCCGCGCCTCGGCCTCGTGCTTCTCGAAGTACGAGTAGAGAGCCCGGTAGCGTGAAAGCAGTTGCCCTGGATGCAGATCCCATCCGCAATAGAAGCCTTCTTCCAACGCCCGGGTTACTTGCCGCTCATGGCCGTTGAGGGCAGCCCCGATTGCGTCCGCATCCTGTCCAGTGGGCAGTTCGTTGTACGCACCATCACTCACCATGATGCGCAAGGGCGCGAGGGCTTCCAACATCCGATGGCGGGCTTGTATCGCATAGGGATGCTCGAGCGACTGCGCGTGAAAAGGCACGCCCAGGCTGCTTAGGTAGTCGTAGGCCCCAAAGTGCGCGGCCTCCAAACGGTTCTCCGCCGCCTTGGCTATCTCCTCCAAGTGCCGGAAGGCCAGTGGATGCTCCACCAGAATCTCGTGCCTAAGCGTCAAGGCAGGCAGATGGTAATGCCCCTCGGCCTTCTCCAACATTTCGCGCCAGCGCCGCGCTTCATCGACCTTCTGGATCTTCGGCTGCGTCACCACGAAGCGCGCGGGGAAGCCTTCTCCGATCGCGTACTTCAGGAAGAGGTCGAGCGTTCGCGCGGCGCGGATCATGTCCCCCTTGGGACGAATGCCGATGCGGAAGGGCAATTCCTTCGACCTCGCCATCGAGTGAAAGGCCATGGCCGCGCGCTCGGCGAAGCTGTCTTCCTCCGCCTCGGGCCGGTACCCGAAGCCGTCTTCGAAGTCGATGCGGTAATCCTCAACCGCCTCGGTCTCGAGTTTCCTGCGCACTCTTTCCGAAGCGTTCGCCGCTTGCGGCAAAGCCAGAGCCTTCTGTCCGAGCTTCTGGAAGAGGCCGGTGCCGAATAGATGCGCTCCACCGTACATCACATGCACGGGTTCCCGCTTCAAGTCTTCAATAGCGAATCTTGCTTTGGTCACGATTCCAGGCCTCAAAGGGAGCACAGCGTTGCTCGACTTCCATGCGCGCGATCGGCAGACGGCGCTCAGACAACGGCTTCACTAGCTCTTCATACAGGAACTCATCGTCAAATCCCGCTGCGGCGGCATCCTGGCGGGACGCGGCGAAATGCACCCGCTCCAGCCGCGACCAATAGGCGGCGGCCATGCACATCGGGCAAGGCTCGCAACTTGTATACAGCTCGCAACCTTTCAGTTCAAAGTCGCCAAGCGCCGTGCAAGCCTCGCGAATCGCCACGACTTCTGCATGCGCGGTTGGGTCGTTCGAAGTGGTGACCCGGTTGACACCCTCCGCCAGGATCATGCCATCCTTGACGATCAGCGCGGCAAAGGGTCCGCCACGATGCGTTCTGACGTTATCGAGGGCGAGCGCGACGGCGCGCTCTAAGAATTTCGCGTCTGCCAAGCAGCCTTGATTATCGCGCCAAATGAGGCGAGTCTAGCTGGCCGCCCGCTTCTTTTCGCCAGCGTCCAACACTTCGCGCACCTTGCCCAGAAGGCCGACGAGGGTGAAAGGCTTCTGCAAGAATGCGGTGCCGATAGGAAACTGGCCGCCTTCGAGTACGTTCTCGTCCGTGTAGCCGCTAACAAACAAGACCCGGATCCCAGGCCACTGCTCCACGGCTTTGTGGCTCAAGTCTACTCCGTTCATGCCGGGCATCATCACGTCGGTGAGCAAGAGGTCGACCGCACCCTTCTGCTCGGCGAGAACGCTTAACGCCTCATTGCCGTTGGAGGCTTCGAGCACCTGATAACCTTGGCGGCGCAGGATCTTTCGCACCAAGGCCCGAATAGCGCTTTCGTCTTCCACCACCAGGATCGTTTCTAACTGCGGCTCGGGCTCTACTTCAATTTGCGGCGCTGCAGGCGCGACCGGAGCGGCCTTGGGGGCTACAAGTTCAGCTTCGCGCTCCGCCCGGGAAACCATAGGCAGATAGAAATGGAAGCCTTCACCATCCACGCGAATGTCGCCGCCGGAATGCCGGGCGATTTGGTACGCGTTCGCCAGACTCAGTTTCACTTCACGAACGCCGTCATCTCCATAGAGCCAGGGTTCCAGCAAACGATCCCGCGCTTCCGCACTCATCACTCCACCGGAGTGGGAGAGCGTGAGGCGCACATAGTCGCCCGCCTCCAGGCTGCCGCTGCGTCCGGTCGATTCCGCGACGGCGGCATTGGCCGCTCGCAGCACCGCCAAGCCGGCGCCGCCCATCTCTAGGAAGGCGTGTTGGGCTAAAGCAAGCAGTGCGGTCTCGACATGTGAGGCGTCGATTTTTGCCTTGCCTACATGTTCTGGACACTCCAGTCGCAGTTCCACTTTGGATCCGAAGGCCTTTTCCAATTGCGGGCGCAACCCTTGCAGGAACTGGCCTACGTCGGTGCTCTTCGGCGTCACGACGGGGCGGCGCGTGTAGGTCTGCAATTGCGTGGTTACGGCATAGAGGCGTTCTGTTGCCTCCAGGATTTGCCGCATGTCGTTGTGCAGCGGGTGCGTTACAGGCAGCGCCGTCTTCAGTTCTTCGCCATAACCCGCCACGATCATGAGGAGGTTGTTGAGATCGTGCGCCATTTTCGCAGAGAGGCGATACAGACCTTCGGATTTCTCAAAGGTGGCGTGCTGATCTTCACTCTCTCGGCGTTGGCTGATGTCCGTGGTGCAGCCCAAGAGGCGGACCGGCTTACCCTTAGCGTCGCGAACGATTCGAACGCTTTCGCGTGCGAAGAGCGTCGAGCCATTCGTGCGGCGGCCTTGAAACTCAACGGTCAATTCCGCGGCTTCCGTGTCGTGGATGGAAGCGTAGAAGCGCTTCACGCGCTCGCGGTCTTGCGGAGCGACCCGTTCGGTCCAGATCTCATCCTTATCGAGCCATTCCGCCTCGGGGTAACCAAATAGATGCTCCGCCTCGCGGTTGACGTGCGTCAGCTTGCCGGACGACAGATCCGCCTCCCAGAGCATGGCGCCCACGGAGTCGCTCAGTTCCACGGACTTGATCTCGCGCGGAGTGCGAGGCGCTTCGACGGCAGCGGGTACGGTACGGTCTTCTATCAGGAGCAGCGCTTCGGCTTCGGAATCCTCTTCCCAACTTCTCAGGGGCAAGGCATGGAGCGTCACTGGATGCTCCTGCCAGTTAGCCTCCATCTTCGGGGCGGGCAAACAGCTCGTTACCACCTGCCGGGCCAGAGCGGCGACGCCCTCAATCCCCAGGAGAGCGGCAAGCTCTTTCCCAAGCACCTCATCGTTCTTCTTACCGAGCTTGTTACGGAAATGGCGGTTCGACGAGAGTACCTTCAGGTTCGCGTCGACGATAACCAAACTGACAGGGAGGTTGGCGACGATTTCCTGGTAGTAACGCCGCTCAGTCTCCACCAAGGCGAGAAGCCGCGCGACTTCTTTAGGTTTCCATTGATCAAAGTCCGCGCGTTCCATGCACTTCTTTCATAATCAGCCTATACACTGCCCAGTGCGCTGATAAAGGTACTATCAGGCACTTGGTATCAGTACCACTAGGCATATCGACGCAGGTGCGTCCCTGGTACGTGCTGGAAATGCGGGTTTAGCCGCCCGCGAATGCGGGTATTTCGCCCTATCTTCGAATTATTCTTGCGGAGGGGTGGCTTGTGCGATGCGGCCTTGGAAGTCCGCTAGCTGCTTCTTGACGTTTTCCACGTCACCGGCCCTAGGGGCAAACTTCAGATAGGATTGCAGGTTTTCGCTGGCGCCCTTATAGTCTTGCTTTTCAGCCAGCAGGATGCCGAGCAAATGAGACATCTTGGGGATGCGGTGGTATTGATCGATTTCGATGCCGCCACGACAAAGCTTTTCGGCGGCTTCCGCGTCGCGCAGGTTGTAGCTGGCAACGGCGCCGTAGAAATAGGCCGCCGGGAAGTCATAGCGGTTCATTTGCAGAACCTTTTCGGTCATGGCTTTGACGGCGTCCCACTTCTGTTGCTGTGCTTCGAGGTTGGCGATGCCCAGATACGGCGAGATGAACTTGGGGTCGGATTCGATGGCATTCACGTAGCTAGCGCGCGCGGCTTCGTTGTTCTTGGCCATCAACTGCAACTGCGCGAGCTCATAGTGCGCTTCGGCGAACTTCGGATGAAGGCTGATGGCCGTTTCGAGCTCCTTTTGCGCATCCTGGGCCTTGTTCTTCTTTAGAGCGTTCTTGGCTTTTTCAAAGGCCTTCTTCGCGTCCTTGGGCGCCATCATCGACGTGGCACTGGTGGTAAAGCCGCTAACGTCGGCGAGCCGGCGGAGGATGATGGTGCCGACATCGGGATTGTCGAGGGCGCGCCGGCCCGCCAAGTTCACGACGGTCGAACGGAATCCTGGCAAAGATGCGCGCAATTCGCACATTTGCAGGTCGCGTTCGCTGACGCGGGGCATATTGCCGCCCATGCTGCCCATCTGGCCCATGCCTGGGCGTCCGCCGAAGCCTTCATCAGAGTTGCCGATGCTGGCGTCCTGCATCATGCCCATACGGGCGCCGACCTGGAAACTGAAGCGGCCCTTGGAATCGGTGTAGGCCTCTTGAACCGGAGTGCCGCGTCCCATGCAAATGCGCTCGATGGTGGCGGGTTCCTGAGGCGGTCCGCCGTCTTCCATCATCACTTTGCCGGAGAGGAAGATGGGCCGGTTTTCCATACGGTCGAAGTCGGGCAAGCGGTCCTGGGAGGGAAAGTTACCCGGCCGGTTGCCTGGCAATCCGGGCGTGTTGCCACCTGGGAGTCCGCCGGGGAGTCCACCGGGCGTGCCGCCGGGTGCGGGGGTGGTGGCCGTAGCGCCACCGCCGGTTCCGCCGCCGGCTTGTCCAGCTCCGGTTCCTTGCGCGGATAAGGTTAACGAACAAAAAACCGCTGTCGAAAGAACAGTCGGGATGCTCCACTGGTAACGCATGCGTGCCCCCTAGGGAAATTTCACAAATTGTGCTGGCGGTATTATGTCATAAATGCGCAAAACTTCGTTAGCACTGCTCGCGGGCGCGCTGGTCTTCCTCGGAAGCTGCAGTAGCCCGGCCCCCGTCGAGAAAAAGGCCGAAGCTCCCAAGCCGCCGCCAGAACCGGTGACGGGTCTGACGGGCATCTTCCGCTGCTTCGGGCCAACGCGTCAATGGTCGCAAGACATTCTCATCTTGCGCGCTCAAAATCTCCATATTCCTAACATGCCGGCCCCGCCGGGCAAAGCCTACGCCTGGCGCACGGAGTTCGTTTCGCCGTCGAAGCAGCGGGTGAAGACCTGCACGTATAGCGTCGTGGCCGCCGAAGGCATCATGGAAGGCGTTTTCAATTCCGGAGATGAGCGCTACACGGGCCCCACCAAGATGGCGCAGCCTTTTGTGGTGCAGGCCGTGAAGAAAGACACGGACGTCATCTGGAAGGCCGCCGAAGAGAAGAGCCTGGATTACGTCAAGAAGAATCCCGACACTCCGATCACAATGCTTCTCGAGTTCAACGATCGAAACCCCGTGGCCGCATGGCGCGTGCTGTGGGGGATGAGCGTGGGTGGCAGCCCGTATTCGGTTTTCGTGGACGCGGCGAACGGGCTGTTTCTGAAGAAAGCCTTCTAGCTAAGCTAGAGGAGTGGACACGTTCCGCGCCGTCTGCGGGTTGTTGCTGACGGCGTCGTCCTGGGCCGCCTCCCCCTCGGATCTCGCCATCGCAGCGCTGCTGCCGCCGCATCAGAAAGTATTGACCCGCGCCCCCGTGGGCGTCGATCTGGACTTCGTCGCCGTGGTGGCGAATGACAGTGCACCGAGTTTCGCTTGGGAAGCGGGATCGAAGCTTGGTTTGTTCTTGCAGAGCCGAAGTAAAGCGGCGGAGGTGCATCGGTTGGCCGTGTTGGATGGGCACCCCAAAGGGCAATGTTTGGCCTCGGCGGTGTTCGTTTCGACAGGGGAGTTCATTCTTTCGTGCAAGGCCGCCAGTGATGCGATGCCGACGGGGGAAGTATTTCATGAGCGGTTCCTCTATGACCTGGCCAGCAAGACATTGCGGGGATCGGTGCGTAGCCCTCGAGTTGGCATCGTTCGCATGGAGGTGCAACACGAGCACATTGCGTTTGCGACATCGAACGGGGAGAGCTATTCGTTTCTCGCCGATGCTCCGTCGACACTTTTTCGCGCGCAGATCTCCGAGCCGAAGTTGCGCTTCGGCCCTCGCGCGGCGTTTGCGCTGGAGCGGAGTATGCGTAAGGGGGTCTGGAGCATCACGGAGCGCTCGGGAGGCAAACCTCGTTACTATCCATTCCCGCCAGAGGACTACTTGAGCGCGCCGGAATCGATCGGACCATGGCAAGTGTTTGGCGACGACCTTTACTTTGGGAGTGCATTTCCGGATGCGGCCGCGGGAAAGGGCGCCTATGGTCGCTTTTTGACTGGGGCGCGGCGATACGAGGTACATGCGCCACCGGAGGTTGCTCCTCACGCGGCGACGGCTATCTATGTGGATAGCGGCCATATCTATTTGGGCTTACGTGAGAAGTTGGCCATTGTGGAGCGGGCGACGAATCGAGTCAAGATCGTCTCCTGCCCGGTCGCGATTCAGGCGATCGTGGGTTACAAGGACCAGATTTACTTGGGGAGCGCTGGAGGGCTGGGAATGCTCATTGGGGACGAGATCCTGCATTACTTTGTGCATCCCGATGGGCCGCAACTGCAGGAGTACCTGGCGCCGCCGCACTAGGATCGATGGCCGCCGGGCTGGGGTTTCTCCGGACTGCGAGATAGACCTCCGGCCCGGCGGTTTTCGGGCGTCGCGTCGATTGCGCTTATATTCATGATTTCAAAGAGCTTGCGCGGCGGCGTAGATGTTTCTGGATCTTCGAAACATCGCAGGCGCTGACCCGCGCGGGTACAGCAGGGTTGTAGGTTGACGAGTGAAGGCTAGCGGTTGGGGGCAGGGTCACTCGCGAGGGGTGAAATCGATGGGCGGCTTGTTTTGGCCAGTGGGGCCGCTTGGGGGATCGTTACCTTCGTCTTCGCAGTTTTTGGATTCCGGTTCGCCCGCAGGGTCGTTACCTTCGCTTTCGCATTCTTGTTCGCTGGTTGGCTGCTCCGATTCGAACATTGGATTGTCCGGTTCGGGGAGGGGTGGAATGTAGGCGGTGTAGGCAACGGATTCGCGGAGGGCGATGGCTTCGGCGTACTCCTTGCGGAGGCGGGCGAGTTGGCGTTCGATCTGGGTGCGCTGGCGGTAGAGGACGGTTAGTGATGAGTTGCGATTGACGAGGCTGTCGAAGGCGAGCCAGGCGGTCATTTGGTTGGGGGCTTTTTCGCCCGTGCCGGCTTGCTGCTTTTTATGGCTCGAGATTTCGGTGTCCATGGCGGCGACTTCCATGGCGAAGTTGCGTTCGAGGAGCCAGGAGTAGTGGGTGACGGATTGGGCGATGCGGTATTGCTGGGGGGTGATGGGTTGGAGTTCAGCAAGGATGGCGTTGCGGAACTTTTCGAAGTAGTTGGGCGATTCGTTGGCCAGGAGGCAGAAATGGCGGGCGTAGAAGCCATGCTTGAGGCCGTTTTGGGCGGAGGCGGCGAGGCCTTCTGGGGACTTCTTGCCTGCGGCGAGGCGGCCGTTGCGTTGGCCAGCGGCACGGCGTTTCTCCGAGGGCGCGGGCGATTTCTCTTGAGTGGTTTCGAGCGGGGTTGTTTCGTTGGGTTGCTTCATTGCGACCCGATGGTACAGGCTCGGGTTGGTTAGGAAGGGGTGAAGCGGGTGATTCTTAACGGGTTAAGTGTTGTTGGGACAAGCAGATGGAGAAAATTTTCGTGTTCGGTGAATGAATTTACTTTCGTAGTCAAAATTACCCGCGAAGAAGTTCGAATATGGGAAGCGAGACTCGGCCTGATTCAACGAGGCCATGAGGTGGACCCCATTGGTTGGACAGAAAAAACGGATTCCTTAGGTGGACTCGAG
>VFQP010001775.1_pt1 | contig 26788 bp, 22 predicted proteins | sample 3512351 | NCBI WGS metagenome assembly VFQP01 (sample SAMN10412372, study PRJNA504923) | tailings metagenome | isolation source: Relicate 1 Philex TSF1 revegetated site | place: Philippines: Tuba, Benguet | collected 2017-08-29
TTGGGAAAGCCGGGTGCCGATGGTCGACTCCGTCAGCCGAAGCTTTAGCGTAGGTTGATGGTCGACTCCGTCAGCCGAAGCTTTAGCGTAGGTTGATGGTCGATCGGACTGAAATACCTGACCGGAGGCCTGTTATTTCAGTCCGAATGGATGTACCGTTTTGTTTTGATGATCCATCGACCATCGACCATCCAACATCGATCATCGACCATCGCCACTCTCCTGTAACCTTCCCCCGTACTTCTACGTCTTACCCCTGCCACCGCACGTTAACCATTGTTAAAAAACCTTAAATAAGACGTTCCTATGTTCTTTATACGAAAAAGGTCGTATATTCGATCCGTAAAACCGCAAACTATGTCAGTAACCAGATCAATTAAGCCGACCGACAGCGAATTGGAAATATTGCAGATCCTTTGGACAAAGGGCCTGGCAACAGTGAGGGAAGTACATGAGGAGCTGGCTTCTTTAAAAGAGGTTGGATATACCACTACTCTTAAACTGATGCAGATCATGCATGAGAAAGGATTGGTGAAAAGGGACGATTCAATGCGTACCCACGTATACCAGGCTGCTGTAAACAAGGAAAAAACGCAGAAACATCTGCTTGGGAAAATGATCGACAGCCTTTTTGGAGGTTCTCCGACTCAACTCGTGATCCAGGCACTTGGCGAAACTAAAGCCAGCCCCGAGGAGCTCGAAAAAATTCAACGCATACTGAACGATCTTAAAAAGCAATAACATGATCGCTTTAAGCCAATCAGATTTTCTGCAGGCTTTAGGGTGGGCTGTGCTGAACAGCTTGTGGCAAATGGCGTTGTTGTGGATAGCATACCAATTAATAACTGCAGTTCTTCATCTACAAAAATCGGCGCAGCGGGCTACGCTTGCGTCTGCTCTCCTTTTCGGAGGGTTCATCTGGTTTGTGTTTACTTTCCTGATAGTGCTTGATAATAAATCAGGAGCATCCGGACAGTTGACCCTACTCAGTATTGCCAGTAACAACGAAACATTTGACCAGTGGTTCCGCTCCTGCTTACCCTGGGCATCGATGGTCTACCTGGCCTTACTCATCTTCCCTGTTTTGAATTTTGTTCGCAATTACCGTTATGTTCAGCATATCCGCCATCATGGTATCAGTAAAGCGGGGGTTGAGTGGCGCATGTTCGTTCAAAAAATATCAGGCCATCTGGGTATCCAGAAACCTGTACAGGTATGGATCTCCGAACTGGTAAATTCTCCGGTAACCATCGGTTACCTGAAACCCGTGATCCTGCTGCCAATGGCGGCTGTAAATCAGTTGAGCTCCCAGCAACTTGAAGCAATCCTTCTTCATGAGCTGTCTCATATCCGCAGAATGGATTATTTGACAAACCTCATTTCACGAGTGATCCAGACTATCCTCTACTTCAACCCATTCGTAAAAGCCTTTTCGCGGATCATCGAAAGCGAGAGAGAAAAAAGTTGCGACGAAATGGTGATGCAGTTTCAATATGAACCCCATGGATACGCTTCCGCACTCCTGGTGCTCGAACAATCGTCAAGATGTATTGCCAGCAGAACTTTGGCAATGGCGGCTGCGGGAAGTAAGAAAAATCAGTTGTTGCACAGAGTTGAATCGATCCTCGGAATAAAAAAGAAAGAAACTTTTTCCTTTTATAAACTGGCAGGCGTTTTATCAGCCGTATTATGCCTGCTGGCACTGAACGCCCTGGTGATCTTTAGCAAGCCGGTGAAAAGCAAATCAGCTCCCGGATTTTTCCTGTCACAACTTTCCTCTCCATTGAATTTTGTTTCGGGGGACAACACAGCCATCGCCGCACCTGCGGTAGAGGAACTGCCCACAGAGATCCTGGCCAATGTGCAAGCTGATGATAAACGCCAGGCTACTGCCCTCGATTCCAAAAAGGCTGAGCCGGAAATCATTACAAAGGAGATCGAGGACCCCCTCACCGCACAGGCTGTAAACCCTGCCGTGGATGATGAATTCATCAAAAAGACAGTGGAGAACGCTACTACTCATTTCAAAATGGTTTCGAACTTTGAAACTGTTATCCCGGAGCTCACTCCTCAACAGGAAGATCAGGTAAAAAAGGCGTTGGACGCTTCCAAAAAAGTACTTGAAGAAACCCAGTGGAAAGCTCTGGAAAAAAATATCGCAGATGCGATGACCGTCGCCGAAAAAGAAAAGGTAAAAGCAGCTTACGAAAAAGTTGCTGCAGAAACCCAGAAAGCAAACTGGGACAAAATGGCCGACAACCTGAAGATCGCATATGACCAGATCGACTGGGAAAACCTGAATACACAGTTGAACTTTGCTGTCAACAATATCCGTTTGGATAGCTTACGCCAGGTTTACAGCCTTGCAATGACCGAACTCAGCGGTCTTCGTACCGAAATGAAAAAGCAGGGACTGAAAGGTATTCCGGATACAGATATCACACTTGATGCCATCCAGAAGAAAATGCAGGATCTGCAAAAAGCAAGAACGAATATTCAGGCAATCAAGACAAAGAAAATTATCAATCTGTAAGTTGAGATTGAACAGATATAATCGGAAAGCAGGCTTGTTCAGAGCCTGCTTTTTTTATGCGCTCATCCTCATCGAAATAGTTCGCACCCAGATATACAACTCAGAAGTGTTTTACAGAGTGATTATTACCGCGGAGTTATTCACCTTGCTGGTATCCATTGTATTCGTCCGTCGGGATGAAGCTTCAGACAAATGGAGCGGGAAACGGTTGCGCCTGAAAATAACGCCAGCTTCATCGCCAGCCACATCCTGATCCTCATAAGCGCTGAAGACAGGTTTCTTATTGAAAGGGTCGTATTGCGGTAGATACAGATTGAAGCTTCCCATGTGTGATACGGGATATGGCAATTCTATTCTTCATCCCTGGCCAAAACCAGAAGGTTCCGGGATGTGGCAGCTCCGGCTCAAACATGGCACGCGTCTTTTACAGTTTTAAGCAAAAAAGCAACCGGCTGATGATACTTTAAAAACCTCCCGGCAGGTATATTGAGAGAACAATAAGAAGTAAAGAACTGCATCAGCAGGTGGTGAAATCAAGGCTCTCAAGGTACCGGATTACCATGAACCTGGAGCCTGGGACCATTCAGGATCCAGCGACTTCACCTCGATCTTTTCACGGAATTTCGTTTTGCGGCGGGAAAGTTTTTGTGATCACGAGCCATAATTTTCCCTGCATTTGCTGAAATGAGAGTGACAAAGAAGCCCGGCTTTCAACATTTTTCAGTCCTCGGACCCGATCTTTCCGGGCACCTCGAAGGTCGCAAAAAGAGCAGGCCAAGCTGCCGGAACGTCGACAGATCTCCGGGTTTGCGGAATCTCCTGTCTGGTTTTGCCCTTCTCCGAATCCCCTTTCTGATACCAAAGACATAAAATCTGACACCAGAAAAGCAGTATGATGAAGGACTGACGTTTACGAAAAAGACGGACCTGGAACTCAAAATAGCTCCTCCTGATCATCTCAACTCTGGTCTGACAAGGCGAAAAAAAAGGACGCTTAATGCATCCAGAAACGGCCCAAAAAACAAACGAAAATAAACTATCCGCATTCTGAAAATTTTGATCTGGAAAACGTCCCCTGCCACAAAACAAACCCTGTTTTCTGGCATTAGAAAAGCCTCCCATTTACAGAACACATCCCCAAAAAAGTCTTTAACTCCACCGCAGGTTTTCCTACCGTACTGCAAGATCTGGAAAACCGAATCCTGCAAAAACGTCAGTCTGGTATGACCAGCATTTTCTCAGATCCCCTGCCCGGCCTTACTACAAATATCTTTTCATCTTCAAAATCACCGACGATCCTGGCAGCTGATAAAGCTCCAATCGGCCAGCAAAATTTTCGAAACTCAGTCCGTCAACAGATCAGAGTCGACACAAAACTCGATGCGACAATACCGGTGCCATCGGCATGCATCGAAGTAAAAAGAAGAAGTACTATGAGACAAATCTAACCCGGGATAAAGCACAGCCCACCAATTTCCCGACAAACTGACAAGTACCAAAACAGGGACTGGCTATATAATTCTAACCTAAATCACATTCATTCCGGGGAAAAGCAAAACTCAAATCTCAACCGTAGTAAAATTTTAATTACTACACAAAATGCAGTCTATCTAAAATTTTGCTTTAAACAAATACTCGAATAGCACTGGATTTTAGCACAATATTTTTTTATTCAAATTAAATATTAATTTAATTAAAATTACAATAGGAATAATAATTAGCTATAAATCAATTAATACTATGTAAATCAGTATCTAATAATATAATAAGCAATATTTTTCATAATTTAGGACGACAGGCTTCTTTTACTACAATATTGCGGCCTTTAAAAATCGTATTTAATTTTAATTAAATGACTGTATATAATTGTAAACCATTTTATTAACTATTTAAAAATTAAGACAATAATTTTAACATGTAATTGCGATGTTCCACGGATGTTAAATCCAGTAAATATTTAGCTTAATCTATAATTTTAAATAAGCACTACAAATATTTATTCATAAATTTTTATTTAGATAATAATTTACCCACTCTCCTACTCTAATTGACTGAACCTTTTGGACGATTTTCGTCCTCGATCAGCTCCGATAAACTGTTTAGGAAGAATTAACGGAGTGGATTGGGATGGAACTCGCAGGCGTCGTATTTTGCGGTCATGACAAAATATCTGCTCTGTAGCCTTTTGCTGATTTCTTTATTCAGTTCTTGCAGAACATTAAAAGATCCTGTCTTTGACGGGATAGAAAGTGTTTCAGTTGGAGAAGTTGGCCTGGACAGTTCGTTCATTACCCTGAACCTGAAATATTACAATCCCAATTCGTCCGGAGCAAAATTGACCAGCGCGAGCGGGAGCGCCTGGATGGAAAACAGCTATCTCGGCAACTTCTCAGTGGACTCTACCGTCAGAATTCCGGCCAGGGACTCATTCAGAATTCCGGTCAAATTGTCGGTTGACATGAAAAAGCTGCTCAAAAACTCTATCACTCTTTTGCTCAAAAAGGAAGTCATTATCCGGATAGAGGGCGAAGCCCGGGCAGGCAGAAACGGTCTTTATAAGCGCTTTCCGGTGAAGTATGAAGGTCGCCAGGATGTTAGCCAGCTGATGAATTTTTAACTCCAGGAGGGGTCGGAAAGCCGTAGAAAATACTCGTTCAATCAGAAGAATCAGGACATAAAAAAATCCCCCGAACCTTTCGGTCCGGGGGATTTTTTTATGTCGATCCGGCGATATTTTCCGCCGGTCTGATTTGTCTTAAATAATCAATTTGACCGTTCTTTGTCGCAGGTCACTGACCCGCCGGAGCCGGCTCTTTGGGTTTTGGATGACCGCCGCCGTCCTCAAATTTTTTACAGGTTTTGGGCAGACGTTTGTAAGATTCTTCATTCGCCGGAATATCGTCGGCATCGAACCCGGAGTTGGCGATCGCGGTTTTGATCTCTTCAATATTGGTCCGGTCGCTCACGAACTTTACGGTCGTCTCTCCTTTTCTTGTGTTGATGGCAACCGACTGCACACCATCGATCCGGTCGAGATACGTGGTCACCCGCTTTTTGCAATCTTCGCAGAGAATGTTCGGCGTTTTTATCTTAGCGGTTTGACTGGGTTTTACCTGGGCAAAAGATGCTGCGGCAAAACCAAGGGCTGCGAAACATGTCAGCAATAATTTCTTCATAAGGTTTTATTGAACATACAAGTTACAAAACGCCTTTCCAATTGGCTGGGTCATCGCGCCATTTTAACAAAATTTCCTGCTCGGAAGGATTGACGATTCCCTTTTCAACCGCCAGCTCGATCAGCGCGGGATAATTGGTCAGAGATTCGTAGCGCAGACCATACTTCTGAAACGCTTCCGCCGAAACCGGGAACCCGTAGGTGAAAATAGAAACCATCCCGATCACATCCAGACCCTGGGCTTTCAGTACATCAACGACCTGGAGACTACTTTTACCGGTAGATACCAGGTCCTCGATCACTACCGTTTTCTGTCCCTTTTCATAAAAGCCTTCGATCTGGTTGCCCAACCCGTGCTCTTTAGGTTTTGGGCGTACATATATATACGGCAATTTTAATTGATCGGCCGCCATCGCTCCCCAGGCAATTCCGGCGGTAGCCACTCCGGCCAGCAATGCTGCTTCCGGGAATTTTTCAAAGATCACATTACACATCTCTGATTTTACAAAATCGCGGATAAAAGGAAAGGATAACACTTTTCTGTTATCGCAATATATCGGGCTTTTCCAGCCACTCGCCCAGGTAAAGGGTTGCTGAACACTCAGTCTGACCGCATTCGCCTGAAGTAATTTGTCGGCTACTGTTTTTTCGTTTGTCATCCCCCAAAGATACACGAAACGCGAATGAGGCGCGAATGGCCATTCGCGCTTCATTCGCGTTTCGTGTATCTTCGCGTTATGCACATCAAAATCTACTTCAACGATAAGCCCCTGTTTCTTTGCGATGCTATCGATCCGGTCATCGAGCCATTTATGCACCACGACGATGCGGTGTACATAGATGAGTTGAATGTTCATACGGTGAAATCGATGATCCATGAGATGCAGTTGGAAAAAGTGCATGCCGGAATCTTTCTGCACCCGGATCTTAAGGAGTTGAAAGAGGCGTTTTTTAAGAAATTTGATCTGATCCAGGCTGGTGGCGGACTGATCCGGAATGATCAAGAGGAGACGTTACTGATCTTCCGCCGGGGAAAATGGGATCTGCCAAAAGGGAAACTGGACGATGGAGAAACGCTGGAACAATGCGCCGTGCGCGAAGTGTGGGAAGAAACCGGCCTTCAGGCCAGCCTCGAAGCTCCTTTGCTGGTAACCTACCATACTTATCACCAGGGAACTCATTTCATTATTAAAGAATCACACTGGTACAGCATGAAGGTGACAGGTGAGCATACGCTCAAACCTCAGACCGAAGAAGATATTGAAGAAGCAAAATGGGTAGATGATTCTTCGCTCAGCTATTATCTGCCGCTTGCCTACCCGTCTATCGTGGATGTATTACAGGCTTGGCTGGCGAAATGATTCCTTTTTGGGGATCACGGCAACAGTCAGCCGGCTTATACAGATCATCTTTTTGAGCTCATCATAAATACGGATATCCCAGACATGTGTGGTACCACCGAGATGTAATGGTGTACAAACACCGGTGACCCAGCCTTCGCGGGCGCTCCGGATATGATTGGCATTGATCTCAAGGCCTACGCAAACCAGTTTTGTATGGTCAACTATCATTGCTGAGGCAACACTTCCAATGGTCTCCGCCAGTACACAGGATGCACCGCCATGCAGTAAGCCGTAGGGTTGTCTCGTGCGATCATCTACCGGCATGCGGGCTGAAAGAAAATCATTTCCCAGCTCCACCCACTCAATACCTAAATGTTCGGCGATCGTTCCGGGCCCAAAGGCGTTTAATTTGTCGATAGACAGGTCCTTGTCAAACCAGATAGGAGTTGTCATAATTTAGCAGGGCTTAAAGTTTTATAAACCTCATCCGGCAGGAAGAGTTTTGCATCACCTCCATTACGGATGATGTCCCGCACGATGGTTGACGCCACTGAAGTATATTTGGGCTCTCCTGTAAGGAAGATAGTTTCTATACTGCTATCAAGTGTGCGATTGGCATCGGCAATTGTTTTCTCATATTCAAAATCGCTAACATAACGGATCCCGCGGAGAATGAACTTTGCGCCTATTTCTTTACAATAGTTGATGGTCAGCCCTTCGTACACCGCCCCTTCCACTTTCTTATCTGCCTCAAAGATCTCATTGATCCATTGCACACGTTGTTCTGCGGAAAACATAGGCGCTTTTGCTGAATTCAGACCAATACCTACTACGATCTTATCAAATAAGGGGAGTGCTCTGCGCAAAATGTCAACATGCCCAAGGGTAATAGGATCGAAGGTACCAGGGAACAAGCAAATGCGGGTCATAGTGCTACTTTGAAGGGGTTACAAAGTAAAAAGTAAAAAATAAAAAGTCAAAAGTAAAAACTGCCTGAACTTTTGTTATATCCGCATGTCAGCCCGTTTTTACTTTTGACTTTTTACTTTTGCCTTTTTACTTCAATATTAATTGTTACCAGTATTTGAAAGTAAATACAACACCGCCATTCGTACAGCCACACCGTTTTCCACCTGCTGCAGAATGATCGATTGTTTACTGTCGGCCACATCACTGTCCAGCTCTACGCCCCTGTTGATCGGTCCGGGGTGCATGATCACAATTTTCTTATGAAGGCTATCCAGCAATTTTCTGCTGATACCATATGCCAGGTTGTATTCGCGGAGCGAAGAGAACAGTACCTGGTTCTGTCTTTCCAGCTGGATCCGCAATACGTTTGCCACATCACACCACTCCAGTGTTTCTTTCAGGTTATAGCTGACTTCAACATTGAGCGCTTCTCTGATATATTTTGGAATAAGAGTCGGCGGACCACAAACGGTAACCTTCGCCCCCATTTTATTGAGCAGGTAAATATTACTTTGTGCCACCCGGCTATGCATGATATCACCAATGATGGCCACTTTCTTTCCTTCCAGCCCGCCGGTTGCCTGCTTAATAGACAATGCGTCCAGCAAACCCTGTGTCGGATGTTCATTGATACCGTCACCGGCATTGATGATCGCTGCGGGAATATGTTGTGCAAGAAAATGTGGAGCTCCACTGGCACTGTGTCTCATCACCACCATGTCCACTTTCATAGACAGGATATTGTTCACTGTGTCGAGCAATGTCTCTCCTTTAGATACTGAAGAAGCCGATGCCGTGAAGTTCACCGTATCTGCGGAAAGTCTTTTCTCAGCGAGTTCGAACGAAATACGTGTACGGGTAGAGTTTTCGAAAAAAAGGTTTACTACTACTATATCGCGCAGTGAGGGAACTTTTTTCACCGGACGCTGGAGAACTTCTTTAAACTGCTCCGCCGTCTGTAAGATCAGGGAAATATCGTTGGGCGACAGGTCTTTAATGCCTAACAGATGTCTTGTAGATAGTTGCATTAAAAAGCGAAATTAGGGTAAACAATGGAAAAATGACCGCTTTTTTATTGACGGTTTTTGGGGTGCGGATGTTAATAATCCAGCAGTGCCACTTCTTCCCTGTCATCCTTTTTCTTCCAGTACACCTTTACGCGTTGTGACACGATCGAGTCAATTGCCTTTCCGACATAATCCGGCTGGATCGGGAATTGGCGGCTGAACCGTCGGTCGATCAGTACGCAAAGTTCCACTTTTTCCGGGCGGCCAAAATCCAGCAGGGCATCCAGTGCGGCGCGGATGGTGCGGCCGGTATATAATACGTCATCGATCAGCACTACTCTTTTGCCTTCGATGGAAAAAGGGATATCTGTCTGATTCGCGATATGCAGTTCCTTACGGATATCATCACGGTAAAAAGTGATATCGAGCTTACCATAATGCACTTGTGTTCCGGGAAATTCTTTGCGGATCGCATCCACCAGTTGGTCTGATAAATAAATACCTCGTGGCTGAAGTCCGATCAATACGGTATTTGCCAGTTCACTGTTATTTTCCAGGATCTGGTGCGCCAGGCGTTTAATGGTAATAGCCAGTTGTGATTCTGTGAGGATCGATTTCAAGAGAAATAATTTCCGTAAAAATAAAGAATTGTGGGCAATGTCTTTTCAAGAGAAAAGCCAGATCGTTTGATCTGGCTTTTACAGTTGGAAACAGGAAATTTATTTGCGTAATGAGATATTATACCCCAAACGGAGATTGATCCAAGAATCAGTTGAACCATCTTTTGCTGCCCCGGAAAAATTCACACCGAGGTCAACACCGTTCTGCCACGCATATCCTCCGGCAAAACCCCAGGCAAATGCATTCTCAGAATTAGTAGCCGAAACATTTCCGATAGATACTTTTGCGCTGAAAATTCCCATACCAACTTGTGGCTCCAGGTAAACTCCTTTCATATTATGTCTGTAACCAAAAAGAAGAGGAATAATCCGAACATTCGATTTGTCTATACCCAGCATCTGCCTCAATTCACTTTTAACATTGTACACCGTGTAACCACTCGTAAAGCTTACTTGTCCCGCACTACCAACTCCCAACAGCGCTTTGGCATAGCCTCCAATTCCAACAGTGCAGATATCTCCGAATTCTCCCAGTGGAAGGCCAACATCAGCGCCAAAGCCAACTGAGTTCTTGCCTTTTTGAGCATGAGTAGTGAGTGTAACAATAACGATAGCAATCGTTAGAAAAAGTTTTCTCATAAATTGGTGGTTTGTTTGAGAACCAAAGTAAACCTTGTTTTTAATAAAATCAAAGCAAATTGAGTAAAGTCACCAAAGGTAAATATCTTTCGGGCGAATGCCTGCGAGTTCGGCTCATGATATGATATGAGAATGTAAAAAAGCTATCCAACATAATTGAGGATAGCCTTTTTGTTATTAGGAAGTATTAAACCACCAGAATAATTTTAGAAGATCTTGACAGGCTCTACCGACATCGTTACTCTACCGGTGCTAACTTCTCTTGTTCTTACTTCAGATGAATTCACCATTTCCAACACAGGATCCTGAAAGTCAAGAATTCCTTCAGAAAGAGCGTCAGAGCCTGCGGTAGTTTTATAAGTGTAAGTTGTTTGAGTCGTTGAACTGGCATTTAGCCCGAATTTTCCACCAATCTTCTTTATGAATCCATCCTCCAGGCCGAAATTTGTTCCGTACTGAGTGGTATTCACAATGGTTGTTGTAATCTCCTCAGCCGGATCGTATTCTGATACGATAAACTTCCAGGCGTTTCCATATACTTCGAGATTCCACGGGATTAGATCAATTGAGCAAGGAAAAGTTTTTGAAGATATACCTGTCAAGGTATACCGTTTAATACCTCCAAAATATATTTTCTCGGAATAAGTAGTATTGAACAAATCGGAACCCGTGGCGGTAAAACTTTTCTCCAAATGCTGGCCAGTCCCGTTTTTGGCATTGATCAAAATGCTTATTCTGATTTCAAAATTGCCTTGCGTCCACATTGGGCTGGAACTCGAATTGGTCACCCAATACTCTTCAGCTGCTTTCGGATCATTTGCATGATCAGCAACAGTATAATATTCAGAAGGGTTTACAAACGTAAAAGTGTTGATGTATTCTCTGAAGTTGTTTCTAAAAGCACCATTAGGTGTTGTAGAAGTTATACCATAATAAATATAATCTCTTTGCCAGTCAGTAGGACTACTAATTGTGTATGCTGTAATCCATTCCTGAGGCACCGATTGAATAGGGATATACCTCTGCATATTGGCGCTTACACCATCAAAACGTTTCGAAAGAAAAGCAAAGCGAACACCTTCTTTCTCCGTATAAAATACAGGAAAATCTGACTCAGGTGATAACAGCGCATTACGAGCTCTTAATGCATCATTATCTATAACCAGTCTTTCGTTTAGTTTAACAACTAAAGTCGGGAAACCGGGTTCATCCACAAAATCGATATTCATTTTTTCTCCCGAATGACTAAACACCTCTACATACCTTCTTTTATAGACTTTCTCTGGAGATACTGCCACCATTGGCACTTCACTTTCTATTTTCCATGTTGACGCATTGAAGTTTTGCAGAACAGGAACATAAATTGTCATTAAAGGGAACTGTTTTAACGATGTCTGGAGCTGATTCGGATCTTTCGCATACTTCAAGACTTTCTCTGAAAAAGAAACTCCATCAGAAAAGACATGATCTTTTACAAGATGATACACCACGTCATAATCTTTGTCAAATTGCTTCTGAGCTTCATCTTTGATAAATCTCCTAAGAAGAGGTTCATTCTTAAGCGAAGTCGCAAGAGCTTTAGCAAACTCTGTTTTTGCTTCATAAGAGTTCAAACTTCGATCATACTTATGATCATTTAAACTCTTTTTACAACTAAAAAATAAAAGGCTTAACACAAGAGAACAGGATAAGAATACTTTCATAAGAAAAATTTCACTAATCTACTTCATGACACTGAGTAATACAATAAGAGTAAACTCTACAAATAGAAAATCGATTATAGACAAATAAAAAAGGGAGCGTTTAGAGGCGCTCCCTTTTTTATTTGTCTATAAAACAATTAGAACTTAACAATACCTGAAAGACCAAGCAGGCTAATGTTAGCACCGTTGTCAGAGAAACCCTGATAGCTCAATGCAAGTTGAAATTTACCTGCATCATAACCAACCTGAGGTTTGTAAGCAAAACCACTCGCATCTCCATCTCCAGTCAGGAATGCATAACCAATCTGACCTGTTACGAAAAATTGCTCAGACAGATAGCCTCGTGCACCAACTAAAATAGGCACAATACCAAACTTAGGTTTTACACCGAAAACTTCTTTACCAAAAACGTGGGTATAACCAGTAGTGGCAACACCCTTAACTTTTTCGGTAAACCCAAGTTCACCCTGCAGTTCAACACCAGCAGCAAAATTAGCAGCATCTTTCAAGTCACCAACAGGCAGACCTGCAACAACACCAGCACCAAATTTAAAATCTTTCTGTGCATTAAGACCTACAAAGCCAGCAACTGTAAAAGCTGCAACTAAAAACACTTTCTTCATCGAATTCTTTTTTTAAGGTTTGAATGAATAATGATGCGCAAACATAATAACCAGATCTTCAAATACAAAATAAACTAGCTAAAAAAAACTTAAAGCCGTTGATCAAAAAATCATCTACAGATTTTGCTTTTATAAAATTTTTCTTATCCTATGATCTATCATCGTAGATCATGTACAGCATGTGTGAAATACACTACGTAATAAACCCACTTCAACTTTATATCACTATAATGAGGGATCACATTACATAGATAAATGTGCGTCGTCTATTAAGTCTCTTCATCTCTGATTTACTGTTTGTCATTGACGATGCAAACATAAAACGTATACATCTAAAGTGCTATGCAAACGGACTGAATTGTGAATAAACATGACTGAATTGCTAGAATAAAATGATAGACGCCGTTTATCAAATGATACATGTTATAATAGATCCACTTCATCATACAACATTCAGTACCCTCTATGTGGTATTGCATTTAATGATCAAATCCATTAAACAAAAAAGCCGTTAACTTGATCGTTAACGGCTTTATCTGTATTATATAAATAATTTACTTCTCCTGCATGAACGGATAACCGTAATCTACCGGCGGTGTAAATGTTTCTTTGATCGTTCTCGCACTTAACCAGCGATAAAGGTTCAGGATAGAACCGGCTTTATCATTTGTTCCGCTCGCTCTTGCACCTCCAAAAGGTTGCTGACCCACAACCGCACCAGTCGGCTTGTCATTGATATAAAAGTTACCAGCCGCATTGCGAAGCTTATTTGTTGCCAGTTCAATCGCTGCACGATCACGTGAAATAATAGAACCAGTCAAGGCATAAGGAGATGTTGAATCAACCAATGCCAATGTTTTTTCAAACTCATCGGCTGGATAAATATACACTGTCAATACCGGCCCAAAGATCTCTTCACACATTGTTACATAGTTCGGATCTTTTGTTTCGATCACCGTCGGCTGAATAAAATAGCCTTCCGTTTTATTACACTCACCTCCTACCCAGATTGACGCCTTTGCATCATTCCTTGCATTGTCTATATAACTCTTGATCTTATCAAAGCTCTTTTCATCGATCACCGCATTTACAAAATTGGTGAAGTCTTCAACCGTTCCCATCTTAAAGCTTTGCACTCCTGCAATCACTTTCTTCTTTACTTCTTCAGCGATGTTAGAAGGGATATATGCTCTTGATGCAGCAGAACATTTCTGTCCCTGGAACTCGAAAGCACCTCTCAATAACGCAGTCGCTACTACATCCGCATCGGCCGATTTATGCGCTACCACAAAGTCTTTACCGCCTGTTTCTCCAACGATCCGTGGATAGCTTTTGTAACTCGCCATGTTCTTACCGATCGTTTCCCACATATTATTGAATACGCCGGTAGAACCAGTAAAGTGTACGCCCGCAAAATCCTTATGCGCAAAACATACTTTACCTAGTGTTGGACCATCAACATAAATAAGATTGATCACACCATCGGGAAGTCCTGCTTCTTTCAGGATACGCATGAACATCTGTGCAGAATATACCTGTGTATTGGCAGGTTTCCATACCACTACGTTACCACACATGGCAGCAGAAGTAGGCAGGTTACCGCCGATCGCAGTAAAGTTGAATGGAGTAACAGCCAGTACAAAACCTTCCAGCGGGCGATATTCCATTCGGTTGTGCATACCCGGACCGCTGATAGGTTGTTGCTTATAGATCTCACTCAGGAAGTGAACGTTGAATTTCAAAAAGTCGATCAGTTCGCAAGCCGCGTCGATCTCTGCCTGGTAAGCGTTTTTGCTTTGCGCCAGCATAGTTGTACCGTTCATATATGTACGATACTTCGTTGCAATCAGGTCAGCCGCTTTCAGGAAGATTCCCGCTCTGCTTTCCCAGCTCATGTCCGCCCATGCCTGTTTCGCTGCAAGTGCCGCATCAATCGCCTGACGAACATGAGATTCATCTCCGTTATGAAAATAACCAAGCGTATGCTTGATCTCATGCGGAGGATGCATCGATGTTTTCTTTCCCGTCCTTACCTCTTCACCACCGATATACATTGGTACATCGATCTCTTCAGCTTTCAGTTTTTTCAAAGTAGCTTTTAACGCTTCTTTTTCTTTGCTACCGGGACCGTAGCTCAAAACCGGTTCATTCGCCGGAAGTGGATATGAGAATGTTCCTATTGCCATGAGACTGTGTTGTTTTTAAAGTAAAAAGTAAAAATTCAAAAGTAAAAAGTAAAAACAGCACGATTAGAGAAGTATGCTCTGCAATAGTGATACTATTTTTTACTTTTTAATTTTGACTTTTACTTAAGAATCAGTTTCCGTTTCTTTTTCACTCAGCAGAAATGCCTTGATAAAACCATCGAGCTCCCCATCCATTACAGGCTGTATATTACCAGTTTCGAAATCAGTTCTGTGATCCTTGATCATTTTGTATGGATGGAATACATAAGAGCGGATCTGGCTTCCCCACTCGATCTTTTTCTTTTTACTGTTAGCCGCATCTTTTGCTTCGTTGCGCTTGCGCAATTCTTCTTCATAAAGACGGCTTTTCAGCATGGTCATTGCTTTTTCCCGGTTACCCAGCTGAGTACGCTCGGTCTGACATACCACCACGATTCCGGTTGGTAAGTGCGTCAGCATCACCTTGGTCTCCACTTTGTTTACGTTCTGACCACCCGCACCACCGCTTCGCGCCGTTTCCATTTTTACTTCGGAATCCTTTACCTCGATGTTGATGGTATCATCAACAAGCGGATAAACAAACACCGAACAGAAAGATGTGTGGCGTCTTGCATTGCTGTCAAATGGAGAGATCCTTACAAGCCTGTGTACACCGCTTTCAGCTTTGAGGAATCCGTAGGCAAACGGACCTTCAAACTGTAATGTGGCAGTTTTTATACCGGCCCCGTCTCCCCAAACCCAGTCAAGTTCTGTCACTTTCCAGCCCTGTTTCTCTCCATACATGCGGTACATACGGGCGAGCATTTCTGCCCAATCCTGGCTCTCTGTACCACCTGCACCCGAATTGATCTGCAATACAGCAGGCAATTCGTCTTCAGGTTCATTCAGTGTTGCTTTGAACTCCGCATCTTCGATCAGCTCACTGGCTTTGTCAAATGCTTCTTTCGTTTCCTCTTCGGTGGCATCGCCCCCTTTCCAGAAATCAAAAAGCACGGCAAAATCCTCTACGGAGGTCTCGGTAACCTCGTACAGCTTTACCCAATACTCATTCAACTTGATGTTCTTGAGAATTTCGGTAGCCCTTTTGTTGTCATCCCAGAAACCGGGACTTAACGAAAGCTGCTTATCTTCTTCAATTTTATATCGTCGGTTCTCGACGTCAAAGAAACCTCCTTACCCCGGCAATGCGGGACCGCATATCTTGTAACTTTTCTTGTGTCATAGTGGGCGCAAAGATACGGTAAAGCGGGGAAATGTGGAAGGGTTTGGTAGTTTGGAAGTTTGGGAGGTTTGATAGGTTTGGGAGGTTCCAAAGGTTTCAAAGGTTCAAGAGGTTCAAGAGGTTTGACAGGTTCAAGAGGTTTGACAGGTTCAAGAGGTTTGACAGGTTCAAGAGGTTTGACAGGCTTGAGATCTCATTGAACCTATGGAACATCTGGAACTTCTTGAACCTATCAAACCTCTGAAACCTCTTGAACCTTTGGAACCTTTGAAACCTACTTCCCTCCTTTCAACCACGCCGCCCTCTCAGCATTTTGATCGGGTGTCGCGGAATAATCCAGTCGTAAAGAGAATCCGGCAGCTTCAATTATTTTTATTTTGGCCTCGATAGCTATTCCGCGACTGATAAATCGCACAGGGATCTCGTCTCCTGGCTTTTTTGAATCGATAAGCTGTGAAAAAGCTTCAGCTGTGCTGACGGGCTTTCCATCAATAGCAGTAATCATATCACCTGTTTCAAGGCCAGCTTCATACAGTGGTGTTCCTATCTGAACCGGGCTGGTCAGTTCAGCCTTTCCATCCGCAACCTTTATAACATAATTACCGATACCAGGTTTAGCGTCTCCATTTTTTTCCATGACTATCCCTGCCGCGGAAAAAAGAGGTGCTATTGATGGTCTGCCTGTGCTCCGGATATACGTGTCGAAGAAGTGTTTGGCAAAACCCGCATTGGTCAATTCTGCAAGGGTCGATTCAAGATCAGGGATGGAATATGGCTTTCCTGTTTTTCCAAATTTGGTCCACAGCAGCTGCATATACGCATCCAGTGTTTTCCGATGATCTTTTCTCAGGGAAAGATCTAGTATGCCCGCCACAGCAGCTCCATAAGAATAGTAACTATAGAAGACGTTGCTGAAATTAGTTTTATCGATAGCAGTTCCTGCATCGGTATAGATGGCCATACGGCTCGCCTGAACCGGTGTGCGCAATTTTCCTCCCGGCAAGTTATACAAGCCATTTATGTAGAACCCAAACGTTCTAAGAAACGCACTATCAGATTGAAGCCCGGCGCGAACCAAAATCAATCCTCCATAATACTGCGTAAATCCTTCGGCCACCCACAGTTCATCACTCATATTTGCTTTCTCAAAATTGAATGGCTCAAGCGTACGCGGACGGATCCGCTCCACATTCCATGCATGAAAGAATTCATGCGATGTAGTTCCGAAACGCGCTTTTAAAACGTCCAGTGTAAGCTTTTCACCAGCTCTCGTGATCACTGTTGAATTTCTATGCTCCATACCGTCACCATGATTGGATGGCATGAGATCATAAAGAAATGTGTACTTACCATAATCAAAATCAGGAAGCTCACCAAACACCTTCTCTGCTTCACTCACGATCTTCTTTACATCACCGGCAAAAGCATCAAGGGCATCATCAGTAACGTCTCCATGCAGAACGATTGATATCACCTGTGATTTACCTGACCTGCTTTGCACCGTCCAGTTCCTTTCCTTAAAGTCCGACAACTCCACCGGTGAATCCATCAGGTACTGCAGATCGCGTGCAAAAAATTGCGTCGCCGTTTTACCTTGCTGTAATTGTGTAGCTACTTTCCAGTTGCTATTGGCAGGAAGAGCAAAATTCACCTCTACAGGATTTTTTTCTTTACCGATTGCCCACATCAATGTAGCAGGCATATTCAGATGGGCATGTGTTCTGTCGATAGCCGCATAAGTTCCATCCACATGATCACCAAATAAAGTGTATTCCACCATCAGCGAAGCTCCCGAGTACTCAACCTTGTATACATCCCCATCAACCTGCTTCACATTGATCTCGCGACGAGAAGCACTGTCATAGGCTTTAACATTATATACATTCTTACCAAACTCATGCGTGGCGTATCGCCCGGGGGAAGACCGGCTCATGCGCAAGGTAACTTCCGTTTTCACCTGCGGAACAAACATCCTGATCTTTGCTTCGTGATGAATATTGTTAGGGAATGATACCTCATACCGGACCGGCTGTTGAGCATATGTCAAAAAAGATACACAGGAAAGCACAAAGGAAGAAACGAATTTAACTTTCATAACAAGACAGTATTATTCTGGAAACAATGTTTTATCAAGATTAGGAATGATGCGAAGTGCGTTCTTGTAGTAGATTTTCTTGAGAATATTATCAGGCAGTCCCATTCCGTACATTGCCCAGAATGCATGATATTTTTTATGATACGGAAAATATTCATCTTCCGTCTCAAGCACACGGAAGTATGTAGCATATTCGTCAGGCACCCAGCTGTCTTTACCAAACAGTATCCTGTCCTGGTATTTTGTGAAGAACGCTTTCGCCGCATGTGGCTGACGGCCTAGCTCTGCTATCACCGCACCAAATTCAACAACAACATTCGGCATGGCATCAAGAATACCAGAAAGTTTTTCAAGGTCATTAGGATACCATCCGAAATGAGCTGCAATAAAAGTTGTGCTGCGATGTTTGGCAAACAGTCGATGTTGTTCATTGATCAATGTATCCCAGGGTACCGGATTATTCGCATCTCGTTTTCTGCCGGGGTGCGTTACCAGTTCAAGCCATCTTTCGTTATTGGCATCAAGCGGATCCCAGAATGGTTTGGGATCTGCGGTATGTATCAGTACAGGGATCTTTAATTCACCAGCCTTCTTCCAGATCGGATCGAGCCGCGGATCATCCACAGCAACCCGCTTCCCCTGGATGTCCATCACAGAAAAACCAAGGTTCTTGAAGATCTTCAATCCATTGGCGCCATTCTTTACATCCGCTTCCAATTGCTTTGCAGCTTTATCCCCCCAATCCTTATCGCCAACTCCATTGAAATTGATATTTGCAAAAAGGATAAAACGCTTCGGATAATTCGCCTTGATATTATCGGCAGCTTTCTTTAACGGATCTCCGCTCTGGCCGCTGAGATTAACCATCACCTTCATATTCAGCTTATCCATTTCTTTGATAAGAACGGACAGATCCATTCCCGGCATATTATACTGATGATTATGCACATCAATAAATGGATACTTCGCGCGGGTAAGCTTATGCTCTTTTACCACCAGTGTAGACGGCGGATTGTATGATTCAAAATCCATCCTGGACTGCGCCATAACAGTGAAGGGGCAAAATAAAGCAAGAAGATATTTTATCATAAAGCGAATATATTGATCTGGAAGGTACTATGAAATTCCCGATCAGAATTATGGATGAACGGCGGAATTCGCTCATTGAAGTTAATTGTCAGATATGCTGGTGTAAAGTTCCCTCCTTCGCTTCGCCAGGGCGGACAGAGCCTTCTGATCACGCAGATTTAGTTTTCACTACTATTGAAATACCAATTCAAAAACTACTGCTCCCGCATCAGAAGGCGCAGATGCAGCTGATCAGTCTCCTGTAATCAAAAACCGATCTGCGTGATCTGCGCCTTCTGATAAAGATCTATGCATATCGAAATACACTTCGATCATAGGAAAGATAAATCTGCATGATCAGCGGGAGTACTACGCCAAACTTATATCAGGGATCATAACCAAAACTAAACGCTCATGGCCGATCTCAAGTAAGTCAGATCCGTAACCCCACAAAAACTTTCCTTGATATTTATCAAATCAAAACAGGTACATGCAATTCAAAACCTGTATTCCCGTTTAAGAGTATATGCTTAGAAGGTTCTACCACGTAGTTTTCCTTTCCCGCATTCCATAAAAAGTTTGCATAAACACCGAGGTGTAAAAAGTACTGGTAATGCCGATCTCTTTTTCTTGCAAACAACATGATGCAGGCAGTAAAAGATACGCGTGTTTTCACGAAGACTTACCACTACCCATAAAATCCGTAAGCTTCTTCAGTGTACACATCATGCAGCAGAATAAGTGAGTGTATATATATTATATAGTGCTTCACTTATCAGACTATTGAACGTGTATGTTATACCAGTAACAACACCTACTAATCGTAATTGTACGAACGAATTTGCTCTTTACAGTATAAAAGAAGTAGATCTACGATAAAAACACTTTCATGTATCGTGTTTTTTCTACTACGTAGAAACTACATAAACTAATTCGTGAAATTTCTTGTCAAAAGCTATGAAAAATCACGAAGGAGATTACCTTTGTACTCGCATTCGATACCTGTTAAGAAAACGTACCCAACATGAACTCTAAGTTATCAAAGGCAGCTAATGCCTTTGCCCAACCATCTGCTGTTTTAAGAAATTGTGCTGTTGCTTCTCTCTTTTTATTGCCAGTTTCTGTTCCCGCACAGCAAGCCGTAACCGGAATCATCACCGATTATAATTCATACTGGAAGACTTCCTCTGCTTCTGTTAATTCTATCAAGCCAAATAACAGTCATAACCTGTTAGCATTTACATACAATGGCGTGCAGTACTCAACCGGAGCCAACAATGGCGTCCTGAACGCAAACGGTCAAACATATGTTGACGGAGACTTCTGGTCCATGCCCTTATCAAACTTCACTGGTACTGTCAACTCCAATACTAAAGTTGGCCTTGGTGAGATGTATGATGGAGTACATAACGGAAAAGGCACTACCAACTACGTAAATGATATCGCTTACTATCTGAATGATGGTATCAAAGGGCTGAACCTTGGCACTTGTGTCGCAAACCTTCCTGCTGGTACTGTTACCTTCCTGGTAAATAACCTGAAACCATCAAACATCGGAGACGGAATTCCTGATATCGTTGTTACACAGGTAGCTGATCCAAGCGGTTCTGCAGACCGATACTATTTTACAGATGCAAATGGTGGCATCATCGGTCAGACAAAAGATGTTATATTCACCAGCATTCCTGTTATTGCAAACTGGACAGCTGACTTCTATGAAGCATCTACCAACCCAATGGTACTCACTACAGGATTTACCAATACAGACCGCCCTATCCGTATCTGGGCTGCGGACCTGAGTGACTTTGGTATTACAGCGGCAAATTACTCTGCGATCAGAAACTTCCGCATCAATCTTTCAGGTAACAGTGATGTTGCATTTGTTGCTTACAACAACAAGACAATGACCATTGCAACCGTACTGCCAGCAGAACTGAAAGATTTTGGTGTACGTGAAGCAAACGGTAAAGCTGCGATCAACTGGGCCACTACCAACGAAAAAGATGTTGACTACTTCGTAGTGGAAAAATCAACTGACGGAACAACATTTACCGGTATTGATACAGTAAAAGCAAAAGGAAACAGCACTACTATCCAGCAATACGCTTCGCAGGATGCACAATTAAAAAGTGGTATCACCTACTATCGTCTTAAAACTGTGGATTTCAGCAAACATCATTCATTCAGCAAAACAGTACAGCTTCAGATCAAAGAAACCGAAGTACGTGTATTCCCTAACCCTGCAGTTGAAAAGATCACAGTAAGCTATATTTCTGCCAGTGTTGATAATATCAGAATATACAATACAACCGGTGTATTGCTGCAACAAAAGAAAACAGACCGGAACAGTACACAAACAAGCCTTGATGTTTCGTCTTACGCAAAAGGCATTTACTACCTCGTGATCGAGAACGAGCGTGAGAAAACAACAAAATCATTTGTTGTAAGATAAACCTTAGTCCAGAAATTACACGGCCGCCTTTGCGCGGCCTTTTTTGTTTATATGGATAAATGACCAGTCCAATTAGGTTTTACCTCAATTCGTGTTACAGCATATTCCCCATCATGTTAAGTCAGGGTACCTTTGCTCCAGGTATAACCATTAAACTTATTTTATGAAACGCTGGATACTTTCAACAGTAATAGTTGCACTATTCCTGTCATCATGTGATAAAGAAAACAGGGAATGTCCCGGATCAATTGAAAAAACATTTACGGTCGCTAACTTCTCCAAAGTGAGAGCAACCGACGGGTTCTATGTAAACATCATCCAGGGCAATGACTTTTCAGTAAAAGCCAGGGGATGCGAAAATGACCTGAATGATATCAATGTATCGATCGGAAATGGAGGTTTTGTTGAAATCAAATACAAAAATCAGAAAAAAGATCACTACCGTGTAGATCTCACTGTTACGATGCCTTACGTGTACAATGTAGTGCTCGATGGAGCTGCAAAAGGAACTCTTACAGGGTTTACAGGAGGCGATTATACAGCAAGAATAGTTCTGAGCGGTGCTTCTGAACTTTCTGTAAATGAAAATACCTTATATACACAATTTGATATCTCCGGTGCCAGCAAGCTCACATTGAAAGGAGCTACTGAAACTATCAAAGGCATGGCATCCGGCGCAAGTACGCTGAACGCATTTGATGCTCCGGCAAAGGAAGTTGATATCGCCGTTTCCGGTGCAAGCAAAGCAAACGTTCAAGCCATTCAACTTCTGATTGTTGAATCAAGCGGAGCCAGCCATGTAGTGTACAGGGGAGAACCGGCTAATAAAGATTTTTCAACAAGCGGCGGAGGAAAGATTACGAAGGAATAGGAGCGCGATGATCGATGCGCGATGTTCGATGTTTGATGGTAGATGTTCGATGTTCGATGCTCGGGTTTCTGCCAGGTCGTTTTCTCTGAATAAAGAAGCCTTTCAAAACCTGAAAGGCTTCTTTATCTAATGTGACGATCCGGGAATTCGACCATCGACCATCTAACATCGAACATCTATAATCGGTCAACCTCCCACTCTAAAGCTACGGCGGTCAGAGACGGACAACGATTTGAAAAATCTTTTTCTTCGCAAGAAAAGTTTCCGGAACTTTACTGTTATCATTTATCAAAATCATCTCACATGAACTGGAAACATATTTCTTACTCAGTATTATTAGCGGCAGGAGTCGTAATGACAGCCTGTAACAATGAAGAAAAAAAAGCTGAAACATCAGCGGAGGCAGCTGTAAAAGAACCGAAGATCAAAGAAGATAATGTAACCTATACGGGTGACAGTATCTCCATGAGCGGTTTCGTAGCGTATGATGAAAATAAAGAGGGCCCGCGCCCGGCAGTGATCGTTGTTCCCGAATGGTGGGGTCTGAACGATTATCCGAAACACAGGGCAAAGCAATTGGCTGAACTGGGTTATATCGCGATAGCGATCGATATGTATGGTAACGGTAAAACAGCAGATAATCCGGATTCAGCAGGTAAGTACGCTACACCATTTTACCAGGATCCGCAAATGGCAAAAAGACGATTTGAGGCAGCACTGCAAAAACTTAAATCATACAGTCAGACTGACACCAGCAAAATCGCTGCTATCGGTTACTGCTTCGGAGGGGCGCAGGTGTTGAATATGGCCCGTCTTGGGGAGAACCTGAAAGGCGTTGTAAGCTTTCATGGTAACCTGATGGGTGTTCCTGCAGATAAGAGCAAGCTGAAAGCTGCGATACTCATTTGCCATGGCGCAGCCGACCCATTTGTTCCGGCGAAAGAAGTGGAGCTGTTCAAAAAGGAAATGGAAAAAGTTGGCGCTGACTACACATTCAAAGCATATGACAGCGCAACCCATGCTTTTACAAACCCAGAAGCTACAGAACTGGGTAAGAAATTCAAGCTCCCGATCGCTTATAACGCAGCGGCAGACTCTGCATCCTGGAATGATATGAAATCCTTCTTTACAAGGATTTTTCAGTAAGTCACTTAATAAAGCCTGCGTTTTGCAGGAACGGGAAGAAAAAGCAACAAACAAAGTAGGTGCCTGTGCAATTATCCTGATTGCAATACAATGTCTTTTAGTTCATGGGAGAACCTTTTTTGCAACGCATTGTCCCATTGAAAAAGAATTGCACTACTTTCTCAATTTGTCTGAGAGGAAGAAAAGAATATAAAGCAGAAAAGGAGGTTTCAATAGAAGCCTCCTTTTCTGCTTTGTATTCTCTTTACTCGTTTCTCTCTTTACTCTTTTATCCTCTTAGCTTGAGGAATTTTTGTTTTATGGTTGCCCCATCTTCCTTCTTGGCGATGATGAAGTACATACCCGGAGGAAGTTTGCTGATATCTATTTTCTGAACTTTCGCTTTAACAGATTGCTGCATTACAACCAGACCTTGTGCATTGGCGATGTTGACAATCTTCCCGATCCATTGCTGATCGGTGCCGAGATCGATGGTAATGTCTTCACGCGCCGGATTTGGATAGAGTAAGGCCTGAGTTGGTTGAACAGGCTCCGGCTCTGCCGGATCTGTTGGCAAAGGAATCTCTGTGTATAGAGGTTCAGTCAGCCCTTTGGATGCAAACAGTGAATAACGGGCGCCTCCCGGCTGGAAGAGCGCAAGCATCCGTTGTTTCTGGCCATAGGTAAACATATTGACGCAGGCATCCTGAGTTATATCCATATAGTTCATGTACATATCTCCATCAGGACCGTTGCTACAAGAGAGCCGGATGCCGGAAGGACAGCCCGGTGTGCCCATTGCCTGTGGAGGAGTATCACTCACGCCGTCGTCTCCGCAATACTGATCACCCCAGATATGTTTCAAACCAAGCCAGTGACCAACTTCGTGTACGATTGTTTTGCCAAGTGAACCGGTTGCCAGCACGATACCATCCTTTACGGAAGCGTCACCAGGAAAGCTGGAGTATCCGGAAACAAACCGGATGTTACAGATCCAGATGTTCAGATAACTGGCCGGATCCCAGGCATCATCTCCTGACTGGCTGGATAATTTCATCTTATCATCCATATCCCACAGCGCTTTGGATGAATACTTCCTGACGATGCCGGAGGTAGCCCGTCTTTGCGGATCAGAAGTGGCGAGTTGAAACTCAATTTCAGTGTCGGCGGAAAATTTCCAGAACCGCGAAGGCGTTTTTATCGTATCTGGATGCAGCCGTCTGTAGCAAAGGTTCAGTGTTTCTATCAAGTTATTGATTTGCAGGTCACTCACATTCTCGCTTTGCTTATTATACAGCACATGCACCACGACAGGTATGGTAATGACTGGCTTACCCCGTGACGTTGAGGTTGTCTGGGTTGGCAGAGTACTCTCTCCCTGCGTTTGTATGAATTGTTCCACCTGCAGAACGATCTGGGATAAACCAGGGTTTACCCGCATTGCGTCCTGCTGATAACTAAACGAATAGCACGATTTCTGCGCCATTACAGGGCAAGTTGCTATCAATAGCAGCATTAACCCCATAAAAAGATTCCGCATGAGTGAACATTAAACATTGGCGCATAGCAATAAGCTATCACCAGCATTCACTGGATTTGGAAAAAACAATAAAAAGGATTTGGGAAATAAGGTATTCGAAGGGATATGATTTCGAAGGGTTGTAGATTGTAGTCCTATGACTTCGGGTCAAATATAGATGTTAAAATTGGAAGTTTCTAGAAATTGCCCTTCGTATTTCTACCTGTTTCAGGGGTTTCCGGTGTTTTTTCGACCAGCTTAAGTGTTTCTTCATACCTGCTACAGGCAAATACGTAGAATTACTGGCGTGAAAATTTACTGCCTGTTATCCTTGAACCGCTTTTTCCCAACCGGAAGATAAGATCTGATATTATCCCTTTGTAATTTACTCCAGTAACCTGGAAGAGGTCATTTACACTGGTAAAGATCTTTCCGGGTCAGCGAAGGCTGGTATAGATTCGATGATCCTACTCAATGGGTACGCTTTGCCTACCCGGGCCACGGGTACCAACAGAGTAGGTTTCGGGTAGGCAAAGAGTACCCATTGAGTAGGATCCGGGTAGAAACTGTCATTCAGCCCAGGATTGTTCCCGGGCCGTCACAGAATTTTGAGCAGGTCGTCCCATTTTTCAACCCTGCGTACTATAAACGTGTAGGTTTGGTCCTGGGCGGAAAGAGTGCGGATTCTAACGTTTTTTTGCTTTTACCCCTGCATATTACAACGTAAATTTGCGGCACTTCAGGCCTCATTAACAGATGACTATTATGAAAAAAATTCTTGTATTTACCACCATCCTGGCGGGTTTGGCAGCCTGCACAAATAATGACCAGCGTGCATCCGGCAATTCAGGCGAAACTACCGATCCGTCACCCCAGCAAAATGCCCCAAAGGCGATCAGCTATTCAATCCTTAAAACCTACCCTCATGACACATCTTCGTTCACTCAGGGGCTTGTCGTTTATAACGGTGAACTGTATGAGGGCACCGGAGAATACGGCCATTCACATTTATTGAAAACCGACCTTACCACGGGTAAGATCCTGAAAAAAACTCCGCTTGATGCCAAATATTTTGGAGAGGGCATCACTATTCTGAATGACACTATTTATCAGCTTACCTGGCAGGAAAAAACGGTTTTTGCCTATACGCTGAAAGACTTCAAAAAAGTGAAAGAATTCAGCATCAACACGCAGGGCTGGGGGATCACCACAGACGGAAAAGAGTTACTTGTCAGCGATGGCAGCAGCAACATCTACTATTACAACCCGTCCACATTCGTTCTGCAGCGCACTCAAACCATCACGGAAAACGGCAGCCTTTCCTTTAACCTGAATGAACTTGAATACATCGACGGCTTTCTTTATGCCAATCAATGGCAGGCTCCCTATATACTCAAGATCGAACCCGGAAGCGGTTCCATCGTCGGCAAAATCGATCTGACCAATATCTGGAACCGCGTAAAAGCAAACGATCCTGCTGCAGATGTCCCGAATGGAATTGCATTCGACAGCGCCAGCAAAAAGATCTATATAACGGGAAAGAAATGGCCGGAGTTGTATGAGGTGCAGTTGGGAGAGTGATTCGTTGACCGTTGACCGTTGACCGTTGACCGTTGACCGTTGACCGTTGACCGTTGA
>VFQP010001776.1_pt1 | contig 26786 bp, 26 predicted proteins | sample 3512351 | NCBI WGS metagenome assembly VFQP01 (sample SAMN10412372, study PRJNA504923) | tailings metagenome | isolation source: Relicate 1 Philex TSF1 revegetated site | place: Philippines: Tuba, Benguet | collected 2017-08-29
CAGGCCCTTCGGGGTTTCGAAGTCCGCGGGCGGCGCGAACGGGTCGAGGATCGCGATCGGATACACCACCGGGCGCTCGTCCAGGAACGCGCGCATGGCCTCGGGCTCGATCTCCTCGTAGGCCAGGCCGACGACCTGGATGTGCTCGCGCATCGCATCGAGCGCCGACAGCTCGGGCATCTCCTTCAGGCACGGCGCGCACCAGGTCGCCCAGAAGTTCACCACGACCCAGCGGCCGCGATGGTCGGCGAGATCGAAGACGCCGCCGTCGAGCGTGTCGACGCGCAGCGTCGGCTGTTCGCGCGACGGGGCCGCAGCGCGATCGACGCCGGGCGTGGCCTGCGCGGTGCCGGTCGGTGCGGCATCGGCGGGGGTGTCGTCGGCCCCGCGCTGGCAGGCGGCAAGTGCGAGCAGCAAGGCGGCACAGAGGGCGCTACGGCGGATCATGCGGGGGTCTCCGGCGGGTCGTACAGGCGGGCGACGCGACGCTTGAGCAGGTCGCGCAGCGGGATGCGCAGATCGTCGAGTGCACCGGCGGCGGCGATGCCGAGGGCATCGTCGCGGCACGGCAGGTGCGCCTCGTTGATCGGGATGCGCAGGTGGCAGGCCTCGTAGAGATCGGCCAGGGTCATGTCGTCGAGGTCGCGCGCCAGCAGCCATTCGCCGGTCTCGGCACGCTGCAGCAGGCGGATCTCCTCCAGCTGGGCCAGCATCTGCTGCACCAGGGTGTCGGTGAGCATGGGCTCCAGCGCCTGGATCTCGTCGCTGTGCAGGCCGCGGCCGCCGGTACGGGCGTGCGCGAAGCGGCCGAGCATGCGCAGCAGGCCGTAGAGCTCGTAGCCGCGCGGCAGGCGCAGATGCGCGGGCTGGTAGCGGAAGGCCGAGATCGACGCCGCGAACGAGGCGCCGAGCAGGATCGCCACCCAGCTCAGGTACACCCACAGCAGGAAGATCGGCAGGAATGCGATCTGGCCGTAGATGCGCTCGTAGGCGTCGAAGCTGCCGAGGTACAGGCCGATCGCCCACTTCACGATTTCCGACAGCAGCACCGCGAGCGCGGCGCCGGCCAGCGCATGGCGCCATTGCACGGTGCGGTGCGGCACCACGCGGAACAAGGTGGTGAACGCCGCCAGCTCGATCAGCATCGGCGCCGCCCACAGCATGGCGCTGCGCAGGAACTGGCCGGAGTCGGTGCTGAAGATCTCCAGCGCGAAGAACCGCGCCGAGACCGCGAGGCTGGCGGTGGCGACCAGCGCGCCGAGCGTGAGCACCGTCCAGTAGACGAGGAACCGCGCGAACGTCGGCCGCGCCGACTTCACCCGCCAGATGCGGTTGAACGTGGTCTCGACGCTCACCAGCGTCACCAGCACCGAGATCACCAAGGCGATCACGCCGATCGTCGTCAGCTGCGCGGTGTTGGTCGAGAGCTGCAGCAGGACGTCCTCGACCGCGCGCGCCGAGTCGGGCACGAAGTTCGAGAAGATGTAGTCGCTGAGCTGGTCGCGCCACTGGCCGAACGCCGGGAACACCGCCAGCACGCCGAACACCACCATCGACAGCGGCACCAGCGCGAACACGGTGGTGAAGGCCAGCGCACCGGCGGCTTCGAACAGGCGGTCGTCGAGGAACCGGCGCCACAGGAACCGCGCGAAGGTCAGCGCGCGCGCGCGATCCATCGCACGTTCGCTCCAGCGGGTGAGGGTGTCCAGCGGTTCCATCGGCGCAGCGTAGCAAAGCGCCGGTGTCCGCTCGGCGTGCCCGCAACGCGTGCCAGGCGCGCAGGGCGGACAGCGCGCGGACGCCCTGTCACACTGCCTCACCCGCTGCACAGGCCCGTGTCATGCCCGAGATCCTGGTCCTCTACTACAGCCGTAACGGCTCGGTCGCGCGGCTCGCGCGCCAGATCGCGCGCGGCATCGGCGAGGTCGACGGCATGTCGGCCCGCCTGCGCACCGTGCCGCCGGTGGCCGCGATCACCCAGCAGGCCGCGCCGCCGGTGCCCGAGGACGGCGCGCCCTATGTCGAGCGCGCGGACCTGGCCGAATGCGCCGGCCTGCTGCTCGGCAGCCCCACCCGCTTCGGCAACATGGCCGCGCCGCTGAAGTACTTTCTCGACGGCACGGGCGGCGAATGGGCCAGCGGCACGCTGGTCGGCAAGCCGGCCGGAGTGTTCACCTCCACCACCACGCAGCACGGCGGCCAGGAAGCCACGCTGCTGACGATGCTGGTGCCGCTGCTGCACCACGGCTGCGTGATCGCCGGCATTCCCTACACCGAGCCCGCGTTGACCACCACGCGCGGCGGCGGCACGCCTTACGGCGCCAGCCATGTCTCGGGGCCGCACGACGATCCCCAGCCCACCGAGGACGAAGCGGTACTGGCGCGCGCGCTGGGCCGGCGGATCGCGCAGCTGGCGGCGGTTCTCCGCACGTGAGCGCATCGCCGTCCCGCCGCGTGCTGGCGGCCTCGCTGGCGCTGATCGCCGTGCTGTACGTGCTGTGGCACCGGGACGATCCGCATTTCGGCGCCGCCCTGCTGGTGTTCGTACTGCCGCCGCTGGTGCTGCTGGCGGCCGTGCTGCGCGGTCTGGCCAGTGCGCCGCTGTGGTCGGGCATCGCCGCGCTGTTCTGGTTTTCGCACGGCGTGATGTACGCCTGGTCGCACCCCGAACTGGGCCTCTATCCGTGGGCGGGCATCGCCTTGTCGCTCGCGGTGGTGTTCTCGGCCAGCCTGCCCGGGATCCGGACACGGTTCGGGCGCAAGCGCGGGGGGCGTGACGCGTGATTGGTGATTGGTGATTGGTGATTCGTAAGCCGGTGCACGGCCGTTTCGACCCCCCCAGTGACGGATCGCCGATCCCACTCCCCGTATCATCTCCTCTGATTCCGTACAGACCTCGACACAAATGGACGAGCTGCTGATCGTCACCACCGGTGGCACGATCGACAAGATCTACTTCGACGACAAGTCGGATTACCAGGTGGGCGAACCGCAGATCGGGCGCATGCTCGAGGAACTCGGCGTCGCGTTCCGGTTCCGGGTGATTCCGATCATCCGCAAGGATTCTCTGCACATCACTGATGCCGACCGCGAACTGATCCGCGCGACGATCGCCGCCCAGCCGGCGCGCCACGTGCTGCTGACCCACGGCACCGACTCGATGGTCGAGACGGCGAAGGTGCTGGCGTCGATCGCCGACAAGACCATCGTGCTGACCGGCGCGCTGAGCCCGGCGAGCTTCCGCGGCTCGGATGCCGAATTCAACATCGGCACCGCGGTCGGCGCGGTGCAGTCCCGGCCGCCCGGCGTCTACGTGGCGATGAACGGCCGTATCTGGGATCCGCTCAAGGTCCGCAAGAACGTCGAGGCCAACCGCTTCGAGCCCTTGCCCTGAGCCGCCGCCCACCCCGGATGGTCCGTCCGGGGTGGGAAGCCGCTGCCGTCAGTTGCCGCCGCTGAAGCTGCCGCGCAGCGTCGCCCCCGAATACGCGCTGTAACCGCGCACGGTGACGTACCAGGTGCCCGCCTGCGGCGCGGCGAAACTGCAGGTCTCGTTGTTGCCGGTCTGATAGGGCCGACAGTCGTAGGCCGAGGTCGTCGGCGCCGCGCCGCGGCGGACGTACAGGTCCGCGTCGCCCGTGCCGCCCGACAGGGCGAACTGGAGATTGGACGCGCCGGTCGGGACGTTCAGCGTGTAGGTGCGCGTGCTGCTCGCCGCGCCGGACAGCCCCGACACCGGCACCCCGTTCTGCAGCACACTGCCGCCGCCGCTCGGCGCGGTGAACGCCGCGGTCAGCGACACGCCGGAGAACGCCGAATAGCCGCGCAGCATCACGTGGTAGGTCCCGGCCTGCGGTGCGGCGAAGGTGCAGGTTTCCGCGTTGCCGGTCTGGTAGGGCCGGCAGTCGTAGCTCGCGGTGGTGGGCTGGCTGCCGAAGCGGACGTAGAGATCGGCATCCCCGGTGCCGCCCGAGGTCGTGATCGACAGATTGGTGGCGCCCGCCGGCACGGTGACCGTCCAGTAGCGCGTACTGCCGGCGGCCCCGGACAGGCCCGTCACCGGCACGCCGTTGGCCAGCTGGCCGGTGCCCGGATCCGGGCCGGGCGGTGTGCCGCCATTGCCGGCAGCCGCATCGACCGCGGCCTTGGCATTGACGATACCCGCGCCGCAGCCGCCCGAGCACGTGCCCGGCAACGGCCGCGCGGTGCTCTTGAGGATGGATTCGACCTGCGCCGGGCTCAGCGGACTGGGCGCGGCCGCCTGCATCAGGGCCACCACGCCGGCGACGTGCGGCGCCGCCATCGAGGTGCCGTTGTAGGACGCGTAGCTTTCCGCGCCCGGCGTCGTGCTGCCGCTGTTGAGCGTCGAGACGATGCCCACGCCCGGCGCGGAGACGTCGATGCCGGTGCCGTAGTTGGAGAAGCTCGCGCGCGAGCCGTTCTGGTCGGTCGCCGCCACGGCGATCACGTTGGCGCAGTTGGCCGGGGTGAAGCCGGAGACGTTGGCATTGCTGTTGCCGGCGGCCACGACGACCGTGGTGCCGCGCGACACCGCGCCGTTGATCGCGTTCTGGGTGGTGGCGCCGCAGCTGCCGCCGCCGCCGAGGCTGAGATTGATGACCTCGGCCGGGTTCGCATTGGCCGGCACGTTGGGCACGCTGCCGCCGGACGCCCAGATGATGCCGTCGGCGATGTCGGACGTGTAGCCGCCGCCCCGGCCCAGCACGCGCACGTGCGAGACCTTCGCGCCGAACGCGGTACCGGCCACGCCGACGCCGTTGTTGGTCAGCGCGGCGACGGTACCGGCGACATGGGTACCGTGCCAGCTGGACGGATCGCCCCCGTAGAAATCACCCGGATCGGCCGGGTCGGCATCGCGTCCACCGCCGTCGCCCGCGACGGTCGCGTCGCTGATCATGTCGTAGCCGGCGATGGTGTTGCCGTTGAGATCGCTGTGATTCGTACTGCCGGTGTCGAGCACGGCAACGACGATGCCCTCGCCGGTCGACACGTCCCAGGCCTGGTCGGCACGGATGCCGCCGGTGGCGTTGAAATAGCCCCACTGCTGGCTGTAGCGCGGGTCGTTGGGCGTGAGCGCGATCTGCAGCAGACGGTCGACCTCGACGTATTCGACCGCCGGGTCGGCGGCGATCTGGCGCATCAGCTGTTCGGCTTCGACCCGGTCGAGCGCGCGGCCCGTGGTGACCACGTCGGCCCCGGTGCCCATCCGGCGCAGCGCGCGGATCGCGAGCCGGTCCGCGCCCGCCGCCGGCAACGCGCGTGCGGCGGTCTGCAGGGCCGACTGCAGGGCCGCGGGGTTGCTGCGGACGGCTGCATCGTCCCGGTACTTCACGATGAAGCGGTCGTGGCGGTCGGCGGTGTTCAGGCCGCTGAGATCGAGCCGTTCGGCGGACAACACCGGCGCGGCGGCGCCGCAGGCCACGGCGACCAGAATGGCGGATGCGAGCACGCGCCGGCGTGCGCGTGAGCTGGACTTCGACATGTATGACTCCCCGGATTGTGGTCGGCGCGCGACAGTGCGCGCCGGCTGACCCCCGTCCGAAACCGCCCCCTCGGCGTCCGACGACGCGCCTGCTGACGCAGCGGGCGCGAATCTGACGCTAGAGGACAGGCGGCCCGCTCCGCAAGCGCCGCGGGTCGGAATAGCGCCGCGAAAGCACGCCGACGGTCACAGATCCGCACCGTCGCGCCAGCGCACAGGCGGACGCCACCGTGGACAGCCCGGCGCCGCGCGCCCGCCGGCAGCGCGCGCACGACCCCGAGGCCGCGCGATCACGCCGTCAGCGCGCAGGCGGTGTCACATCCGGCGCGATCCGCATCCTCCCGTCTGGCTCGGCGTACTCCACGTCGGCCGCGGCGGACAGCCGGGCGAGCAGGCTTTGCATCTGCGCCGGTGCGAGCGGGGGTGTCGCCACGACGACATCGGCGCCGACACCCGTGCGGTGCAGCCAGCGCAGCGTGACGCCCGGCCCGCCGAGGTCGGCGGTGGCCATCGCATCGAGCCGGGCCTGCACCGCCGCCGGATCCCGGCCCGCCGGGCTGTCGTCCCGGAACTTCACGATGACCCGCTGGGCGGGTCCGGCATCGCGTGCTGTCGGTTGATTGGTCATCGCACATCCCGTGGTCGCCATCGTCGCCAGCAGCAGGGCCGCCAGCCACCGGAGACGCAACCGCCCTTGCCGTGGCATCGCCGTCATTGCCGTTGCTCCTGAACCGTCGCGCTCGATGCTAACGCGCGGGCCGCGTGCGCCGCGCCGACGAACGACGCCCCGACCCACCGGGGCCGGGGCGTCGCGGCCGCGCATCCCTGCGCGGCACACGCTCAGTTGTGACGCGCCTGCAGGGTCACGCCGGAGAAGGCGGTCTCGCCGACGACCAGCACGTAATAGCGCCCGGGCCGGGGCGTGTCCACGCGGATCGACTCGTTGTTGCCCGGGCGTGCCGAGCGGTAGTCGTAGGTGTCCAGCGTGGGCGCCTCGTCGACGGACACGTGCACCGTGACGTTTCCGCTGCCGCCCGAGGTCAGGATCATCAGCGGCCCGCTGGCGCCCGCTTCGACGTCCAGGCGATACAGCATCGACGCCCCGGCTGCGCCTGCGATGCCGCCGACCGGCGTGCGGTTGGCCAGTGCGATCGCATCGGGCCCGGTGTCGCCGACCTCGATGCTGCGCGACACGGTGTGGCTGCGTGCATCGGCGTCGGTCACCGTCAGGCTGACGGTGTAGACGCCGGCCGCGGCGTAGGTGTGGGTGGGGTTCGCTGCACTCGATGTCGCGCCGTCACCGAACTCCCAGGCGCGGGCCACGATCGCACTGTCGCCGTCGCTCGAGGTATCGGTGAAGCCGACGGTCAGCGTGGCGGCATCCACCACGAACTCGAAGTCCGCAGTCGGCGCGCCCGGCGCAGCCACATCGGCGCCGAGCGTATCGACGAACTGCGCGCCGGTACCGGCACTGTCGAGCCAGTCGCTCAGGCGCGTCGCCGCGGTGCCGCCGCCGGTCCACGACGTGAACAGCCGGCCGTACCAGTCGACGTGGTTCGCGCCGGTGGTCGAGCACGAGGCGTAGCCGCCGTGCAGCTGGCCGACCACGCGACCTTCGGGGCTGTAGATCGGCGACCCCGAAGAACCGCCCTCGGTCGTGCCGCGCTGGTTCCACTGCACCCACAGATGACTGGCGCCGCTGTTGCCGAGATAGCCCTCGACGCGCAAGGGATTGTCCGAATGGGTGATGCGCTTCTCCGCCACGCGCGGGTGATGGATGCCGGTGGCGCCCTGGGGCGCGATGTCGCGGCGGTCCCAGCCCGACCAGCTGAGGTTGAACGCCGGATCGGCGGCGTCGTCGAGCTCCAGCAGCGTGAAGTCCGACGCGGCGTAGGTCGCGCGCACCACGGCGCCGGACTGGTTCTGGGCCAGGCTGCCGTCGCCGTTGGCGCCGCTTTCGGCGCTGCCCGGGGTCCGGCAGGTGGAGTTCTCGTAGTTCCAGTAGACGACGATGCTGGCCGCGGCGTCCGCGGTGCCCATGCCGCAATGATGCGCGGTGAGGAAGTACATCTTCCTGTCGCCGGCGGTGGTGTTGAGCAGCGAGCCGCTGCAGTAGAACTGGCCGAAGCGCGAGTACGCACCGACGGACGGAATCTCGCGGCGGAAGTCGTCGCCGTCGGGGCAGACCACGTCGACGTTGCAGCTGCCCGACACGCCCTTGGTCTGGGCCAGCGCCCCCTCACGCGCGAGCCGGCCGAAACCGACGTAGTCGTGGTTGATCCGGGTCAGGCGCAGCCGGAGTTCGGACAGCTTCGCCTTCGGCACCACGGCCTCGATCACCGCACTGTCGCCCGGCACGATCGGCGTCCACAGCACGTTGCGGGGGGTGTTGTCGGACGCGTCGAAAGCGCGGATCGCGGCCGGATCGGCGTTCTTGGACAGACCCGCCGGATAGACCAGCAGGCGTCCGCCCTCGGGCATGCGGTAGTCGGAGAACCCGAAGTTCAGCGACAACGCATTGCGCGACTCCACGCGCAGGCGCCAGACCAGATCACCGTTCGGCAACTCGTCCCAGTCGCCGGCGCTGTCGGGCGTGATGTCCACGACGTGGGGCGCGGCGAACCGCACCGGTCGCGGGCCCGACGCGCGATCCTGGCGTGCGTCCTCGGCCTGCAGGCGGGCGACGTCCACCGCGGGCATGCGCTTGAGTTCGACCGTGTGCTCGGCCGGCAGGGTGTGCGAGAACGCGGCGGGCCGCGCATCCCGCGGCGCGGCCACCGCGATCCCGAGCGACAACGTGCCAGCGGTGAAACAGGCAATGACCGTCTTCATGCGAAAGATGACCCCTCGTGTTGATGTCCCGAAAAAACGGAGCACACCGTTGCGGCGTGCTCCGCCGGCGACACGCACGACGATCGATCCCGCGTGCCACCTGCCCTCGTCCCCGCCCCGTCCGTGATCCGGGACGACCGCACGCGATGCCCGCCCCCTGCAGACCCCGCTGCCGCATGTCGGTCGAGCCGACATGACAAAACTGACCGATAACTGACGCTACGCGACAGAGGACTCCCGGATCAACTCCGAATCCTGCTGGATTTGGACAAAAAAATACCCAACGCGTCACACAATGACGCATTGGGCTCGTTCAGGCAGGTGACGCGGGTGGCGGCGTCAGAGCATTCCGGTTTCCAGGCGGGCGGCTTCGGACATCATCGAGCGGTTCCACGGCGGGTCGAACACCAGTTCGACGTCCGCCTCGCGCACGGTGGGGATCAGCTCGAGCTTGCTGCGCACATCGTCGACGAGGATCTCGCCCATGCCACAGCCGGGCGCGGTGAGGGTCATCTTGACCTCGATCGTGCGCGCGCCGTCGTCGGCCGGGTGCACGACGGCCTCGTAGACCAGTCCCAGATCCACCACGTTGATCGGGATTTCGGGATCGAAACACGTGCGCAGCTGGTTCCACACCATGCGCTCGACGGCCGCGTCGTCGGCGCCGTCGGGAAGCTCCAGCGGCACCGGCGGTTCCTTGCCGATCGCATCCGCATCGCGGCCGGCCAGCCGGAACAGGTTGCCCTCGACGAACACGGTGTAGCTGCCGCCCAGCGCCTGGGTGATGTACCCGGCGCTGCCTGCGGGCAGGGTGACGTTTTCGCCCTGGGGCACGAGGACGACGGCGCAATCGCGCTCGAATCGGACGGGTTCGCTGCTACGGGAGTACATGGCCTGGACATGGTGGCGCGAGACGGCCACGGCAAGGCTGTGATTGTATCGCCAGCCGCCGCTATGCTGGCCGGCCGCTTCCGCGATACAGCCTTCCATGTCCGAACCCGTCCGTCCTGCCCGCGCCCGGCGCTGGCCGCTGGCGATCGCCCTGCTGCTGCTCGGCAGCCTCGGCATCGCGGCCGTCTGGATTCTGGTGGCCGATGCACGCAATGCGCAGAGCAGCTGGATGGCGGTGGTCGCGGCGGTGGATGCCGCCTGGATCCTGCGCCTCACCCGCGCACGTCCCGGGCTGCTGCGCGCGCTTGCCGGACTGTCGGCGACCGCGCTGACCATCGTGGTCGCCGGCTTCGGCATCATCGCCGCCCAGCTGGCGCGTCCGATGGGCATGCTGCCCTGGGAGTCCGCGCTCAAGCTCGGCCCGCAGCACGCCTGGACCCTCGGCACGCTGGCCAACGGGCCGGTGGACGTGGCCTGGCTGTGCGCCGGACTGGTGATCGCGGCGGTGCTTTCGCGCTGAGCCCCGTCAGTGCCCGCCGTCGAGCGCCTTGAGCTCGGCGACCAGGGCGCCGGCCATCGCGGCGCCGTCGCCGTAGAGCATGCGGGTGTTGGGCGCGTAGAACAGCGCGTTCTCGATGCCCGCAAACCCCGTGCCCGCGCCGCGCTTGATGACGATGGCGTGCTTGGAGTCGACGACGTCGAGAATCGGCATGCCGTAGATCGGACTGGCCGGATCGGTCTTCGCCACCGGATTGACGACGTCGTTGGCCCCGATCACCAGGCTGACGTCGGTGACCGCGAATTCCGGATTGATGTCGTCCATGTCGGCGATCAGGTCGTAGGGCACGCCGGCCTCGGCGAGCAGGACGTTCATGTGCCCGGGCATGCGGCCGGCGACGGGATGGATCGCGAACTTCACCTTGACCCCGCGCTCCATCAACCGCTGCGCGAGTTCCCAGATCTTGTGCTGGGCCTGGGCGACGGCCATGCCGTAGCCGGGCACGATCACCACCCGCTCGGCATACGCCATCATCGCTGCGACGTCGCCGGCCTCGATCGCCACCTGCGCCCCCTCGATGGAGCGGGCCTCGCCACTGGCGCCGAAGCCGGAGAACAGCACGCTGCGGATGGAGCGGTTCATGGCCTTGGCCATCAGCCGCGTCAGCAGCATGCCGGCAGCACCGACCATGGTGCCGGCGACGATCAGCGCCTCGTTGCCGAGCACGTAGCCTTCGAATGCGACCGCCAGCCCGGTGAGCGCGTTGTAGAGCGAGATCACCACAGGCATGTCCGCCCCGCCGATCGGCAGCGTCATCAGCACGCCCACCGCGAGCGCGGCCATGAAGAACGCCACGATCGCCGGCACGCCGAGCGCATGCGCCACCACGGCGCCGAGCACGACCGCGACGCCGAACACCGCCAGATTCAGGACCTGCTGGCCCGGGAACACGTAGCGCCGGTCCATGCGGCCGTCGAGCTTCGCCCAGGCGATGACCGACCCCGACAGCGCGATCGCCCCGATCAGGGCGCCGAGCACGGCCAGCACACGCACGAGCTGCGGCACCGGCGCCGCGTCCACCAGCCCCGCCTGGGCGTTCCAGCGCAGCAGTTCCACCGCGCCGATCGCCGCGGCCGATCCGCCGCCCAGGCCGTTGTACAACGCGACCATCTGCGGCATGTCGGTGATCGCCACGCGCTTGCCCGACACCCACGCCAGCACCGTGCCGAGCGCGATCGCCACGATCATCAGGCCGATGTTGGCCAGGCCTGGCACGAAAAACGTCGCCAGCGTCGCGATCACCATGCCCGCGCCCGCCCACTGGATGCCCGAGCGCGCCGTCTTCGGCGAGGCCATGCGCTGCAGGCCGAGCAGGAACAGCGTCGCGGCGACGAGATAGCTCGCTGCGATCAGGCCGTGCAGCGACTGGGGCCCGGTCATGACGCCACGCCCGGGTGCGGGTTCCGATCCAGGCGGTGATGTTCGCGCATCTCCATCGCGGTCTTCAGCAGGCCGAGCAGGCCGAGGCCGAGTGCGAGCAGACCGAGTGACAGCTGATGCATCGGCGTGGACGCGCTGAGATAAGCGCCGGCCAACCCGCCGCCCATCGCGCTGAACGCATAGAACGCCAGCAGCGCGAGCATCCAGCGCCCCTTGCCCGGGTCCTGCCAGACCCGCCGCGACAGCGCATTCTGGGTGCGCCGCGGGTCCTGCATCGACGACAGACCGATCGCGAGGCCGGCATACAGCAGCCCGTAGTTCCAGGCATCGAGGGGAGGCCTCCCATCCCGTCCGCTGCCCAGACCGATGGCACCCACGAACCCGTAGCCCAGAGCGATCAGCAGCAGCGGATACTGCAGGTAGCTCAGCGCCTGGAACACGTCGCGCGCCGACACCCCCCGCCGCGGGGCCGCGGTCATTCGGCGTCCTCCGGGCGGCGCGCGGGCTTGAACATGTCCAGCATGCGCTCGGTGACCACGTAGCCCCCGGCCGCATTGCCCGCCCCCATGAGCACGGCGAGAAATCCGATGGCCTGCTCGACGCGCGTTTCCGCATGCCCCAGCACCACCATCGCGCCGATCAGCACGATGCCGTGGATGAAGTTCGAACCTGACATCAGCGGCGTGTGCAGGATGACCGGCACGCGCGAGATGATCACGTGGCCGGCGATCGCCGCCAGCATGAAGATGTACAGCGCTACGACCCCGTCGATCATGACCGACCCCCGTCAGCGTGTCGCCGCATCATAACCGCCGGTGAACGTCGCGCCAGTCCGGCGCGGGTGCGTGCCCCCAGGTCAACCGGCGCGGGACCCGCGCGTTGTTCCGGTGTGACCCCGCCGACGGCCCGATTGCACCGACAATGGATGGCAGCCTTCCCGCTTCGCACATGGCGCACGCGCCGCACGCTAGGCTGGCGCCCGTGAGCACTCCAGAGTCCGCGGCGCAGCCCGCGCCCGCCGCGACGCTCGAGGCCTTCCTGGCCGACGTACAGCGGCGCGCGTTCCGGTTCGCCGAACTGGGCCTGCGCCATCGCGACGACGCGCTCGATGCGGTGCAGGACGCGATGACCCGGATGCTCGGCTATCGCGACCGACCGCCCGCCGAGTGGTCGCCGCTGTTCTGGACGGTGCTGCGAAGCCGGATCATCGACCTGCAACGGCGGCGCAGCTTCCGTCTGACCTGGCTCAGTGATGCCCGCACACCCGACGGCGACGAGATCGACTGGGCCGACAGCGGTCCGGATCCGTCCCGGCAGCACGACGGCCAGGAAGCGTGGCGGCATCTCGCCGCATCGCTTCGCGCCCTGCCCCGCCGCCAGCGCGAAGCGTTCACGCTGCGCGTGCTGGAGGAGTTCGACGTCGACACCACGGCCCGCATCATGGGCTGCAGTGCCGGCTCGGTGAAAACCCATCTGTTCCGTGCCCGTGAGGCACTGCAGACGCATCTCGAGGATTTCCGATGACTTCGCAGCCGCACGACGTCCCCGTGCCGCCCACCGACGCCCGTGCCCGCGCGCTCTATCTGGAGGCGCAGGCGCAGATGTCGGCCGGCACCATCGCACGTCTCAACCGCGCCCGGCATGCCGCACTCTCGGCGGCACCCGTGCAGCGGCGTGGCTGGGCCTGGCCGCTGGCGGCGGGCTGCACCGCACTGCTCGCACTTGCGGCCGGGCTGCAGATATCCGCGCCACCGGGGGCCGCGCCTTCCCCCCCGTCTGCGGCCGCCAGCGCGCCGTTGACGGTGGCCGAGGCGGCCGTGCTCGACGACGCGGCGGCGGAGGTCTACGTGGCCTACGACGAATCCCCCGATTTCTACCTGTGGCTGGCGGCCAACGAAGCCACCCCGCTCGCCGTGGAGTGACCCTGTCCCGTTTCCGTTTCCATCCCCTGTGGGCCGTTCCGCTTCTGGCGGGCCTGCTGTCTGCCGGCGCCGCGTCGGCGCAATCGCCGGGGGCGGCGCCGCCGGCGTGGGACCAGCTCACGCCGGCCCAGCGCGAGCAGTTGCTCGCGCCGCTGCGCGACCGCTGGAGCCAGGCCGATGCCGACGAGCGTCGGCGCATGCTGGAGCATGCCCGCCGCTGGCAGGCCATGACCCCGGCCGAGCGCCAGAATGCGCGTCACGGCATGCATCACTGGAAGCGGCTGGCGCCCGAGCAACGCGAAGAAGCGCGCGCGCTCTACGGCAAGTTGCGCGCCCTGCCCGAGCCCGAGCGCGCGGCACTGCGCGAGCGCTGGCGGCAGATGACGCCCGAACAGCGGCGGCAATGGGCGACCGCCAACCCGCCACCGCCGGGCATCGATCCGCGCTGAGCGCGGGCGTCAGTCTCCCGCGGACGCGGACGCGGCCCGGGACGGCCAGACGGTGCCGGCGAGCAGCGCGTCGCTCCAGTCGAGCGTCAACGCGCCGTCCTGGAGAAGGAGCAGAACGAAGTTCAGCACGTTGCGCGCGTACATCTCGCTGGCGTGGGTGGCGCCGAGGCTCGCCAGACCGAGCGGGCCGGCGACGGTGACGCCCTCTTGCTCCACGGTGTCACCGGGCACCGTGGCTTCGCAATTGCCGCCGGTTTCGGCGGCCAGATCCACGATCACGCTGCCGGGCCGCATGCCCGCCACCATCGCCCGGGTCAGCAGCGTCGGCGCCCGGCGACCGGGCACGGCGGCGGTACAGATCACGACATCCACCTGGGCCAGATGCGCCGACAGCCGGCGTTGCTGTTCGGCGCGCTCGGCTTCGGTCAGGACGCGCGCGTAGCCGCCTTCGCCTGCCGCGTCGATCCCCAGATCCAGGAAACGGGCACCGAGCGATTCGATCTGTTCGCGGGTTTCCGGGCGCACGTCGAAGCCTTCGACCTGGGCACCGAGCCGGCGCGCGGTCGCGATCGCCTGCAGGCCGGCCACGCCGGCGCCGAGTACCAGCACGCGCGAAGGGCGGATGGTGCCGGCCGCCGTGGTCAGCATCGGAAAGAACCGCGGTGCGAGCTGGGCGCCGATCAGGACCGCCTTGTAGCCGGCCATCCCGGCCTGTGAACTCAGCACGTCCATCGCCTGGGCGCGCGTGGTGCGGGGCAATCGCTCGAGCGGAAAGGCGATCAGACCCCGGTCGAGGATCGCGGCGCCGCGTGCCGGGTCGGCATCGGGCTGGATCAGTCCGATCAACACCGTACCGGCCGCCAGTTCGCGCAGCGTCGCGGGCGCCGGCGGCTGTACGCACAGCACCACGTCGGCATCGCGCCAGGCCGCGGCGGCCGTCTCGACGATCTCGGCGCCCGCCTCGGCGTACGCGGCGTCACTGAAATAGGCGCCGGCGCCGCCACCTGCCTCCATCTGCACCCGCGCGCCGGCCGCGACCAGCTTGCGGCAGGTCTCGGGCGTGAGCGCGGTCCGGCGCTCGCCCACCGCGGTCTCCCGCGCGACCCCAATCGTGATTCCCATCGGCTGCCCTCCCCAGACGCTGGCTCCATCCTAGGCCCAGGCCCGGATGCCGGAAAGCGGGCGGAGCCGGTTCAGCCGCCGCGTGCCCGCTCGGCCATGTCGTGCAGCGCGGCGGCCACCGCACTGCCCAGTGGCCGCGGCAACAGGCGCCGGTCGGCCACCCACGCCTGCAGCGCGGCGGGGGACAGCAGCAGCTCTTTCGCGCCGGCCGCGTTCACCAGGAGACAGCTCCCGGTCAGTGCACTGCGCCAGGCCAGGCGCAGGACGCGCGCGGGCCCGGAGGCTGCCGGCTGCACGAACCGCTGCCCTTCGGCGTACTCGAGTTCGGCGGGTCCTGCACCGAGTGGAGGGGTGTCGGCCTCGATGGGCATCTCGTCGCCGCCCGAAGGCGTCGGCGCATGGAGCTTGCGCGGCGTCGGACTCGCGTGCTCGGCCACCAGGCCGGCCAGTTGCGCATCGGTTGCGGTTTCGTCGACACCGCACTGCACGCAGCATTCGCGCAGCGCCGGCAGGATGCCGAGCAGGCGATCGGCCACTGCGCTGCCGCCGCTTCCGGCGGCGAGTCCGTCGACCTCGATCAGGGCATCCCCGAGCGACAGCACCTCGCGATAGCGGTCCGAATCGGCGCCGTCCCGCAGCCAGGCCTGGATCAGCGCCTGGCGCCACTCGCCGTCGATGAAGGCGGCGACGGTGGGCAGCAGCGGCTGGCCCTGGAGCCGACGCGCCACATCGGACGCGGCCTGGGCGCGGGCGGCGTCGAGACGCTCGCGGCCGCGCAGTGCCTGCCAGGTCCGGCGCTCGACCGCCTCGGCGCGCCGGCGCTGCTGGCCGAGCACCGCATCGATCTGCGCGAGCTGCGCGGGAAATACCCGACCGTCGCCGTGGGCACCGTCGATGACCGCTGCCGAGGCACGCTCGGCGACGGCCTGCAGTTCGGCCGATGCCGGATCGTCCTGATCGGCGCCATCCCACAGCTCCAGCAGCAGCGACAGCAGCTGCATCGACGGCGGCGACGAGGTTTCGAACAGCTGCGGATCGTCGAGCGCGAGATGCAGATACGGCAGCGTCAGCACGGCCAGACGCTCCCGCGCCTGCGGCAGCAGCAGGTGCCGGGCCGCCAGCAGATCGAACAGTGCGCCGATCAGCGCGATGGCATCGTCCTGCTCGGGCGCGAACGCCACCTGTTGCCGGTCGATGCCCAGCCCGCCGGCCACCCGCTGGAGCCCCTCGCGGATCCGCGCACCGTGGGCGGCATCCGGAAGCGGCAGCGTCCGCTCGGCCTGCAGCAGTGACAGCGCCGCCTGGAACTCTTCCGGCCGCAGGCTGCGCTGCGGCGTGCCCGGATCGGAGCGCTGCGCGTCGCGAAACGAGCGTGCGTGCCGCCGGAGCAGATTGCCGCGCGGGGCGTCGACGATCCGGCGCGCCGGCGTGGACGCACGGGGCCCGCCGGTCTGCCAGCTGGGCGCACCGACCGCCATGGCCGCGTCGTCGTCCCAGCTCTGGCCGCGCGCGATCTCCGCCGGCATGCCCAGTGAGGACACCAGCGCGGAATGATCACTGTCTCCAGCAAGCGCATAGCCCGCTTCGGCCAGACGGGTGTTGCACCACGCGTACAAGGCACCGAGATGCTGGTCGAGCAGCGCTTCGTAGCGCTTCAGCAGCGCCGCGCGCAGGCGCCGGCCGCAGTCCTGTACGCCGAACGCCTGCAGGAAGCACTCGATGATGAAACGCGGCGCGAGCGGATTGGCCGGGCGCTGGCGATAGCCCATCGACGCCGATACCGAGTACAGGCGCCGGTCGATGATGTCGCGCACGCTTTCGAAGCGGCGATCCAGCGCTTCGGCCACCGGTTGACCGATCAACTGCGCCTGCAGTTCGTCGTCCGACACCAGTGAGAACTGGTCCAGGGTGCGGGCAACCGGCGGCGCCGGCCACGCGGCGAACACGTCGGCCAGCGCCTTCTGCCAGCGTTGCTCGTGATGGATGAGTTCGGCGCCGAGCACCGCGAGTCCGGTCAGATCCTCGGCGATCGCCTCGTCGGCCTTGACGTCGTGGGTGATCTCCCGGCGCCCGGCGTCCAGCCGTGCGCGCTCGGCCCGCAGCGCGTCACCCAGCAAGGGCAGCAGCCGCGCCGCTGCTTCGCGCCTGAGACCGTCGAGCACCTGCGCAGGCGTCTCGGTTCGGCCGGAATCACCGGTTCCCTGCAGTGTGAAACCGGGCATGCACCCCTACTCCGCCCCGAGCGATCGATCGCAGGACAATAACGCACGCGGCGGTGATACGTCTCGAACCGCGCGTGGCGTTCAGCCCGTGGCCGACGACATGGCGCCGTCGTTCGCCGCGTTGAGCTGCTGCCAGAGGTGCTTCATCGCTTCGTCGAACGGCGCATCCACCGCGCGCACGACGACACGTCCGGCGCCGACGAGTGCGGCGAGTTCCTCCGGCGACACGACCATCTTGCGCATGCCGCGCCGGTTGACGATCAACAGGCGGGCGGTCAACGGGCTGATCCAGGCGACGCGCGCGGCGGACTCGCGGCCGTTTTCGTCGATCAGACGCAGGCCTTGGCCCACCCGCAACTGACGCATGCGCGCGGCGACGGTCGGCTCGAACGCCGGTGCCTGACCGGGCGCCAGATGCAGCGCGGCGTCCTGCGGTTCGTCGTCGAGATCGTCCTGCGCCTGCGCCACGTGGACCGTACGCGGCGTGTCCGGAAGCGCCAGCGCCGCGATGATGCGCGCCACGGCGTCGCGCGCCGCGTCGGCGTCGAGGCCACAGCTCGAGTAGCACTCCGCCAGCGGCATCTGCAGCGCGAGCAATTCGTCGGCGACCGCGCTGCCGAGCGCGTGGGCCGCGTCGGCGTCGACCTGGATCATCGCGTCTCCGACGCCGATCGCCGCCAGGTGGCGCTGTGAATCGGGCCCGTCGCGCAGCCAGGTCTGGGTGAGGTAATGCCGCCAGTGCCGGTCGAGGAAGAACGCCACGGCCGACGTCAGCTTACGCGCCGACAGGCGCGAGGCCACGATGTCGTTGACGCTGCGCCGCGCCTGCTGCAGCCGCTCGCGGCCGTGGATGGCTTCGGCGGCACGACGCTCGGCCACCTCGGCGCGCCGGCGTTGCTGGTCGAGCCGCTCACGCAGCTCGTCGGAGGCGAGGCGGAACACCGCCTGGTCGCTCTCGTATTCATCGACGACGCGATCCACGACACGGCCTGCGTGATCGAGGAGATCGCGGTCCTGGGCGGTTTCGCCCGTATTGCCGTCGCAGGCTTCGGTAACCGCGTCGAGCAGCTTGCGTGCCGGATGGCCACGCTGGTTGAACATCGAGTCGTCAGTCAGCGCCACCTTGACATAGGGCACGACCAGCCGGCTGTAGATGTCCCGCGCCTGCTGGAGCAGATCGTTGGCGTCGAACAGCGACTGGAACAGGATGCCGACCAGGTCGATCGCGTCCTCGTCTTCACGGCGCAGCGGCGACTGCTCGGGATCCACGCCGAGTTCGCGCAGGCCGCGCAACAGCTCGTCGCGGATGACGTCGCCCAATTGACGGCGATCGTCGCCGACCAGCACCCGCGCATACGGCGAGGGATCGTCCCCCTGCAGCATCCGCGCGACGCTGAGCAGTTGCGACATGCTGAGGACCTGGCCGCCGCTGCCGTCCGCCGGCGCGGCCATGGACGCGTCGGCCTCGCGGCGCTCCCGCCACTGGTGCAGCTGCTCGCGCACGAGATCCCGATAGCTGCGGGGCACCGGCGGCGCGCCGTTCGCGTGCGCCGCCAGAACATCCATCAATCCGGACGACAGCGGGCCGTAGGCGGGTGCCGCGGATTCGGTCACCGCGATGTCGCCCTCGGCAGGCGCGTAGTGTTCGACGACACCGCCATCCGGCACCCAGGCCTCGGCCGCACCGCGGCGCGGCGCTGGCGCGGCGGCGGAACCCGCCCCGGTCGGTCCGGCCGCGCGCGCGATCGCGTGCGGATGCGCCGACGAGGCACCGCTACCGATCGACGCGGACTCGAGCGTGGCGTTGGCCTTGGTGTAGACCTCCGACAGGATGGCGGGCAGGCGCTTGTCGAACTGGTGGAACACGGTCGAACGCAGGCCGGGCGGCAGATCGTCGGCGCGGAACAGGCGCACGAACGCCATCACCGGCACTTCAGGGCGCAGCGGATTGGCGCGCGGCCCCTCCAGCCCGAGATGGCTCGCGAGCACCGCGAGGCGCTCGTCGAGCGCGGCCAGCGGATGCAGGAACTGGTGGTCCATCAGTTCGATGATCTGCTGCGCCGCGAGCTGGACTTCCAGCTCGCCCTCGGACATCAGCGAAAGGCCATCGGCGGCCGGGGGCGGCGGACGATCGGACAGCCACTGCTCGAACTCGGTCTCGATCGACTTGCGGAACCGGGTCGCCAGCTCGAGGGCCCGATGGCTCAGGTCGAGCACCGCAACCCGGTCCTCCTGGGCCGCCATATAGTCGTGCCCCGCGAGCGCCGCGAGGCGGACCTGCTCCTCGATCGAACTCCAGAAGCCGGACAACACGCCGCCGAGCGCCGTCACGGCATCGTGCCGGAGCGTCTCGAGCACGCGGCTGGCCGGTCGCGAGGGCATTGCGCGCGCGCCTGAACCGGCACCGATGTCGTCGGAAGGCTTCATATAGGGAGATCGGGGGAAATGGGGCACACTGCCCCGCAGATAAGATTCCGCAAGCCCGGCACTGCGTCTGTGACGATACTCGCAAATCCTGAACACGAACCTTTCGCCGCGTTGAACGGGCGGCGCTCGGTGCCGGCGCGGCAGTTGGACGCCCCCGGACCGGACGAGGCCACACTGCTGCGGATGCTCGCGGCCGCGTCCCGGGTGCCGGACCACGGCAAGCGGGTGCCGTTCCGATTCCTGCGCATTGCCGGGGACGCGCGCGATGCGCTGGGCGAGCGCCTGGCCACCCGCGCGCGTGCGCGTGAGCCCGACCTCGGAGCGGGCGCGCTGGAAAAGGAGCGGCTGCGGTTTTCACACGCGCCGCTGGTCATTGCGGTGATCGCGGTGCTCGACGCCGACGACCGCAAGATCCCCGAACTGGAGCGCCTGCTGACCGCCGGCAGCGTGTGTTTTGCCCTGCTCCAGGCGGCGCAGGCGGCGGGTTTCGGCGCGTGCTGGCTGACCGGATGGGCCGCCTACGACCCCGATATCGTCGGCGCCCTGGGCGTGCAGCCTCATGAGCGCATCGTCGGCTTCATCCACATCGGCACGCCGCGTGTCGAGGCTCCGGAGCGCGAGCGGCCCGACCCGCGCGCGCTGCTGAGCGACTGGCGACCGGACTGATCCCAGCCGGGGACACCCGGGGCGCATGGCGTCACAATGCCGGTATGACACCTCTGTACCTGGTCGACGCCAGTCTCTACGTCTTTCGCGCCTGGCATTCGATGCCGGACGAATTCCGCGACGCGGACGGCTGGCCGACCAACGCGGTCCACGGCTTCGCCCGCTTCCTGGCCGAGCTGGTCGAGCGCGAGCGACCGCGGCACATCGCCATCGCGTTCGACGAGGCGCTCGACAGCTGCTTCCGCCACCGGCTCTATCCGGCGTACAAGGCCAATCGCGCGCCCGCGCCGGACGAGTTGCGTCGCCAGTTCGCGCACTGCAAGTCCCTGTGCCGCGTGATGGGCCTGCCGGTGCTGGCCGACCACGACTACGAGGCCGACGACCTGATCGGCAGCGCGCTGCAGGCCGGTCGCGCCCGTGGACTCACCGGCGTCATCGTGTCGGCCGACAAGGACCTGTCCCAGTTGCTTCAGGGCGAGGACAGCCAGTGGGATTTCGCCCGCGGCCAGCGCTGGACCGCAGCGGGCGTGAAGGCCCGCCACGGCGTGGACGCGCACCAGATGGCCGATTACCTCGCGCTGTGCGGCGATGCGGTCGACAACATTCCCGGCGTGCCCGGGATCGGCTGCAAGACCGCGGCGAGCCTGCTGCACCACTTCGGTACGCTGGACGCGCTGCTGGCGCGCAGCGACGAGGTCCAGTTCCTCCGCTTCCGCGGCGCCGGCCAGGTGGGCGCGAAGCTGCGCCAGCACGCCGAGGTGGCGCGGCTCTACCGTCAGCTCACGACGATTGCCTGTGACGCGCCACTGGGTGACGTGTCACACGGCTTCGCACGGCGCGAGGGCGACGCGGAGGCACTGCGCGCGCTGTGCGACACCCTGCGTTTCGGCCCGCTCACGAGGCGGCGCCTGCATGCGGCCGCCGGCCTCGAGTACGCACCTGCGGTCGAGGTCTGACACGCGGCCGCCGCACATCCCGCGTTAGGATCCGCGCATGACTTCCGACGCACAGACCGACGCACCCGAAATCCTCTACCAGGGCGACTGGCTGCGGCTCGTCCGCCGCGGCACGTGGGAAGCCTGCGAACGCACCCACGGCGGCAACGGCATGGCCGTGCTGGTGATCGCGGTGACGCCCGACGACGACGTGCTGTTCGTCGAGCAGTACCGCGTACCGCTGGGCGCACGCACGATCGAGATGCCGGCCGGACTGGTCGGCGACGGCGGCAGCACCGATTCGCTGGAGGACGCGGCGCGGCGCGAGCTGATCGAGGAGACCGGCTGGGCCGCCGGCCGTGTCGAGGTGCTGTTGACCGGGCCGACGACGGCCGGCATGAGCAATGAACGGGTCGCCTTCGTACGCGCACGCGAGCTCACGCGGGTCGGCACCGGAGGCGGCGTCGACGACGAGGCGATCATCGTGCATGCCGTGCCGCGCGCTACCGCGCCGGCCTGGCTGATGCGCAAGCATGCCGAGGGCTACGAGCTCGACCTCAAGCTCTGGGCCGGGCTGTGGATGATCGACTTCAATCCGGACGGCTCGCCGGCCGACTGAGCGGCACACCGGCCGCGCCAGCGCGCGATGCGGGGTGCTCGACGCGCGCGCCGCCGCTTCCCGCGCGTCAGGCCTTCTTGACGAACTCCGTACGCAGCACCAGCCCCTTGACCTTCTCGACGTTGCATTCGATCAGATCCGGATCGTCGGTCAGGCGGATGTGCCTGGCCAGCGTGCCGCGTTTGAGGGTGACGCTGGTGCCCTTGACCTTCAGATCCTTGATGAGGGTGACGGCGTCGCCGTCGGCCAGACGCGTGCCGTTGCTGTCCTTGACGACCAGCGCTTCTTCTTCGGACATCGTGAAATCCCGCGCGCGGCCGCTGCGCCGCGCATCGCAGTGGGTGGACCGGGCGGCGAGGCCCGGCTGTCAGGCGAAGCGGTCGGTCGCGCGCACCAGCGCGTCGACGTTCTCGGCCTCGAATGCGGAATGGCCCGAGGCCGGGGTGATGACCAGCTCGGCCTTGGGCCAGACCTGGTGCAGGTCGAACACCTTCTGCACCGGGCAGACCACGTCGTAGCGACCGTGGACGATGACGCCCGGGATGTCGACGATGCGATAGGCGTCGCGCAGCAGCTGGTCGTCGACCTCGAAGAAGCCGGCGTTGGTGAAATAGTGGTTCTCGATCCGCGCGAACGCCAGCGCGAACTGCGCATCGGCATGGCTGTCGGCGAAATCGGCATCGATGTGCAGGAAGCTGGTCGCGCCCTCCCACACGCTCCACGCGCGCGCCGCAGCCAGGCGCGTCGCCTCGTCGTTGCTGGTCAGGCGCTTGTGGAAGGCGGCGATCAGATCGCCGCGCTCGGCCTCCGGAATCGCGGCGATGTAGTGCTGCCAGGCCTCCGGGAACAGGCGCGAGGCGCCTTCCTGGTAGAACCATTCCAGTTCCCAGCGACGCAGCATGAAGATGCCGCGCAAAATGAGTTCGGTGACCTGGCGCGGATGCGTCTGGGCGTAGGCCAGCGCCAGCGTCGAGCCCCAGGAGCCACCGAACACCTGCCAGCGCTCGATGCCCAGGTGCGTGCGCAGTCGCTCGATGTCGGCGACGAGGTCCCAGGTGGTGTTGTCGACGAGATCGGCGTGCGGCGTCGAACGCCCCGCGCCGCGCTGGTCGAACAGCACGATGCGGTACTTCGCGGGGTCGTGAAAGCTGCGCATCTTCGGGCTGCAGCCCCCGCCGGGCCCGCCGTGCAGCAGCACGACCGGCTTGCCCTTGGGATTGCCGCACTGCTCGTAATAGAGCGTGTGGCGATCATCGACGGCGAGCGTTCCGGTGTCGAACGGCTCGATGGCGGGATAGAGCTGGCGCATGCACATGAATCCGGAAAAACCGGCCGTCAGTCTATCAGCCGGCCTCCGCCGCTCCGGGCGCGCGTCCCAGGGTCACGCGCTCGCGCGCTTCCAGATCGCGTTCGGTCACCACCTGCTCCAGGCCTGCTTCGACGAACAGCGCGCGCACCGCGGCCCCCTGACGCCATCCGTGTTCGACCAGAAGCCAGCCGCCGGGATGCAGATGCGCGAGCGCGCCCCGGGCGAGCACGCGGATCGCATCGAGGCCGTCGGCGCCCGAGGCCAGCGCCGCGCCCGGTTCGAAGCGCAGATCGCCCTGTCCGAGATGCGGATCGGCCGCCTCGATGTAGGGCGGATTGCTGGCGATGATGTCGACCCGCAGGCCGGCGAGCGGCGCATACCAGTCCCCCTGGGCGAAACGCACGTGCGAGAGCCCCAGCGAATGCGCATTGGCCCGCGCGACGGCGAGTGCCGCCTCGCTGGCATCGGTCGCCAGCATCGCGACGTCGGGTCGCTCGCGCGCGACGGCCAGTGCCACCGCTCCGCTCCCCGTGCCGAGATCGGCCACGTGCGCAGCGGCGGCTGGTAACCGGGCCAGGACCAGTTCGACCAGCAGCTCGGTCTCCGGCCGCGGAATCAGCGTGGCCCGCGTCACCGCCAGTTCCAACCCCCAGAACCCGCGCACGCCGGTGAGATAGGCCACCGGCTCCCCCGCCTCGCGGCGCGCGACCAGGACCTCGAAGCGCTCGGCGACACCGTCGGGCGCGGGATCGCGCGCATGTGCGTACAGCCAGCCTTGGGGACGGCCCGCCGCGTGGGCGAGCAGCCAGCGCGCGTCGGTCGCGTCGATGCGACCGGCAGCGCCCTGCAACAGGGCCTCCAGGGGCGGACTCGAAGGTGTCGTCATGGCTTCACATCGTAGCCGGGGTGCCTCCCGGCATGGTGTCGCACCTCGAGGAGATGCCCATGCCCCGTTCGCTTCGCGCCTGTTTTGGCGCCCTGCTCGCACTGCTCGCCACCGGCTGCCAGAGCGCGTTCTTCGGCTTCGTCAACCGCGACAGCGCCCAGCCCGATGTCACCGCCGTCTACGATCCGGCCCGCGGCCTGTCGCTCGACATCTACCGGCCGACGGGCGTCGCGCCCGGAGCACCCGTCGTGCTGTTCTTCTACGGCGGCTCCTGGCAGATGGGCACGCGCGCGCAGTACCGGTTCGTGGGCAGCCGGTTGGCGGAGAACGGCGTCGTGGCGATCGTCGCGGACTATCGCACCTGGCCGACGGCGGGCTTTCCGGCCTTCATGGAGGACGCCGCGCGCGCGGTGCGCTGGACGCTGGACCATGCCGCCGAACACGGCGGCGATCCGCAGCGGATTCATGTCGCGGGTCACTCGGCGGGTGCGCAGATTGCCGCACTGATCGGTACGGACGCGCGATATCTGGCGGCGGTCGACGCGCGACCGCAACAGCTGGCGGGCGTGATCGGCCTGTCCGGGCCGTACGACTTCGTCATCAGCGGCAAGCTGGAAGAGATCTTCGGTCCGCGCAGCCAGTGGCCCGAGGCGATGGCCGTCCGCTTCGTCGACGGCGACGAACCGCCGTTTCTGCTGATCCATGGCGACCGCGACCGCACGGTGGATGTCGGCAACAGCCGGAAGCTGGAATTCGCGCTGCGCCGCGCGGGCGTGGAGACGCGGCTGCTGGTGCTGCCGGGGGGCAACCATTTCGTCACCGCGGCCGCGTTCTACGATCCGGACCGCGCGCCGGAGGTGCTGCCGGCCGTGCTGCGTTTCGTCCGAGCCGTGCCGGCGGTCGCCGGCGCATCGCAGACAAAATGAAGGCGGCCGAAGCCGCCTTCAAAGATTCCGTGGACGTGTGGGAGGGAGGTACGGACACGGAATTCGGGTCTGCGGCGTGGTGTGCCGCCTGACGGATCGCCGCGGACCTGAAGCCCGCGCGAACCGCCGTCGGGTTCGACATTGCTGCAATGCAGCAGATCCTGCAACGCCAATGGTGGAACGCTGTCGCTGCATAACCGGCACGAAATCGATCGTCCCTGCCTATCGATAGAATACGTATTAACGATTTTGTTTATCGATAGACGGTCCCTACACTAGGTGCAGCCGAGACCCGGCCTGCGGCGCTGCGCCGCCTCCCCCGTCACCCAGGAGTTTTCATGTCGCTCATCAATACCGAAGTCCAGCCGTTCAAGGCCACCGCGTTCCAGAACGGCGAGTTCGTCGAAGTCAGCAACGAGAGCCTGAAGGGCAAGTGGTCGGTGCTGATCTTCATGCCGGCCGCCTTCACCTTCAATTGCCCGACCGAGGTCGAGGACGCGGCCGATCATTACGCCGAGTTCCAGAAGATCGGCGCCGAGGTCTACATCGTCACCACCGACACGCACTTCTCGCACAAGGTGTGGCACGAGACTTCGCCGGCGGTCGGCAAGGCGCAGTTCCCGCTGGTCGGTGATCCGACCCACCGCCTGACCCGCGCCTTCGGCGTGCACATCGAGGAAGACGGCCTGGCCCTGCGCGGCACGTTCGTCATCAACCCCGAGGGCGTGATCAAGACCGTCGAGATCCACGACAACGCGATCGCCCGTGACGTCACCGAGACCCTGCGCAAGCTCAAGGCCGCGCAGTACGTCGCCGCCAACCCGAACGAGGTCTGCCCGGCCAAGTGGAAGGAAGGCGAGAAGACCCTCGCGCCGTCGCTGGACCTGGTCGGCAAGATCTGACGCCCCCGCGCGGCGCCTGCCGCGCACCACGTCCACGCCCGCCCTCGCGGGGGTGGGCGTGCACCGGAGCCCGCCGGCTCCTGCCAGCCGCCGCCCGCGTCCGGGCCTGCGGCCTCCGGTGCACGTCTCTCCCCTCCCCGTCCCGATCCGGTTCCACGCCGGCGTCGCGGACCCGTGTCGCCCGCAACCGGAGCCGCCCCCATGCTCGCCGACGATCTCAAGACCCAGCTCGCCGCTTACCTCGAACGCGTCGTCCGTCCGATCCACATCGTCGCCTCGCTCGACGCGGGCGAGAAGTCGCAGGAGCTGCGGGCGCTGCTCGACGACCTGCGTGCGCTCTGCGACAAGATCACCGTCGACACCGAGGGCACCGACGCGCGTCGGCCTTCGTTCGCGCTGACCTCGCCCGGTCACGACATCTCGCTGCGCTTCGCCGGCCTGCCGATGGGGCACGAGTTCACGTCGCTGGTGCTGGCGCTGCTGCAGGTCGGCGGGCATCCTTCGAAGGCGGCGCAGGAGACGCTGGCCCAGGTGGCCGCGCTGGACGGCGAGTACACCTTCGAGACGTACTACTCGCTGTCGTGCCAGAACTGCCCGGACGTGGTGCAGGCGTTGAATCTGGCCGCGGTGCTCAACCCGCGCATCCGCCACACGGCGATCGACGGCGCGCTGTTCCAGGACGAGGTCGAGGCGCGCGAGATCCTGTCGGTGCCGACCGTGTTCCTCAACGGCCAGAAGTTCGACCAGGGCCGGATGACGCTGGAGCAGATCGTCGCCAAGCTCGATACCGGCGCCGCCGACCGCGCGGCGAAGGCAATCGCGGCCAAGGCGCCGTTCGACGTGCTCGTCGTCGGCGGCGGCCCGGCCGGCGCGGCCGCGGCCATCTACGCCGCGCGCAAGGGCATCCGCACCGGCGTCGCGTCCGAGCGCTTCGGTGGCCAGGTGCTGGATACGATGGCGATCGAGAACTTCATTTCGGTCAAGGAAACCGAGGGTCCGAAGCTGGCGGCCGCACTCGAGCAGCACGTGCGCGAGTACGACGTCGACGTGATGGACCTGCAGCGGGCGACGCGCCTGGTGCCGGCCGGCGACGACGGCCTGATCGAGATCGGGCTGGAGAACGGCGCGTCGCTGAAGTCGCGCACCGTGGTGCTGTCGACCGGCGCACGCTGGCGGCAGATGAACGTCCCCGGCGAGGACCAGTACCGCAACAAGGGCGAGGCCTACTGCCCGCAC
>VFQP010001777.1_pt1 | contig 26776 bp, 23 predicted proteins | sample 3512351 | NCBI WGS metagenome assembly VFQP01 (sample SAMN10412372, study PRJNA504923) | tailings metagenome | isolation source: Relicate 1 Philex TSF1 revegetated site | place: Philippines: Tuba, Benguet | collected 2017-08-29
ACCTGCAGCGCACCGAAGTGCTCGAAGCCGAAGAGTACTTCTCGCCGGGCCAGAAAGGCTCGTCGGCCATGCCGCACAAGCGCAACCCGGTGCTGACGGAGAATGTGACCGGGCTCGCGCGGATGGTCCGTGCCTATGCGCTTCCTGCCATGGAGAACGTTGCGCTGTGGCACGAGCGGGACATCTCGCATTCGTCGGTGGAACGCATGATCGGTCCGGATGCCACGGTGACGCTCGACTTCGCCATCAACCGCATGGCCGGGGTGATCGAAAAACTGGTGGTCTATCCGGAGACGATGAAGCGCAATCTCGACAAGCTCGGCGGATTGCACAATTCGCAGCGAGTCCTGCTCGCCCTCACACAAGCGGGCGCGTCACGCGAGGAAGCCTATGCCCTCGTTCAGCGCAATGCGATGAAGACCTGGGAAAAGGGCCTCGATTTCCTGACCGAGCTCAAGGGCGACAAGGACGTCACGGCCAAGGTGTCTCCGGCGGAACTCGAAGCGATGTTCGACCTCGGCTACCACCTGAAGCACGTCGATACGATTTTCACGCGCGTCTTCGGCGAGCCGTAGGTGAAGAAACTTTAGCGGCCACATTGTGCGTTGCATGCAACGCCGTCACCATCGCGATCCAGTGAGCGTGCATTGCAGGACTTTAGATAAAACTGCGCCTCCGCGCAGGAAATCATCTCGCTGCAACGCTTTTTGCCGGAACATGAGAAGTCTTCGGTCGACAGCGGCTCCGCGTACGCAGGCGGTATCAAGCGAAGTGCATCGGTCGGTGTTGGAGAGGCTGCGAACGGCAACATCTTCGGCCATTGGGCGAGCGAACGTGCCTCGTAGGACTCGCGGTCATCGCCGCAAAGGTTTTCACAGGGAATGCCATCGTTGTCTGCATCGCGTGCGCTGTGTCCGCAAACGAGGAGCTTGTAGCGCGCTTCAGCGCAGCTGGTAATTTGAGTGCAGTGTGTCGGTGCGCAGTCGAAAGCTGCGCACACCGCGGTGGGACATGCAAAGGCCATCAGGGTTGCGGCCATCATCCCGTACAGATTTACTTTATCCGTCACTCACCCCTCCCTCGAGGGCACATTAGCATGGGTGCGGAAGTTGTAGGGAACCGGACTAGAGAAATGACCCAGTCCGATTTTTTGCGGCGCATCGCGCTGACGCTTGCGGCACTTGCCGCTTATCGCGCGGGCGGATGGATTCCCCTGCCCGGCGTCGACGCCGGCGCGTTAGCGGGGCAAGCTGGAATGGTCGGCACGATCGACCGCATCTCCATCATGGCGCTCGGGATCATCCCGCTGCTTTCGGCCCTCGTGCTGATCGAAGCCACATTGATTGTTGTTCCAGGCGCGCGGTCGTGGGCTGCGGATGACAGCAACCGCAAGCGCCTCGATGGCTGGATCGCCGTCGGCGCCCTGGCCCTGGCCGGGCTGCAGGCTGCTGGGATCGCTTCTGCGCTCGAAGGCATCGACGGGCTGGTGAGAGAACCGGGCCTGGGCTTCTCTGCCGGTGTGGTGCTGTCGCTTGTCGCCGGCACGGCGCTTGCGATGTGGCTTGCGTCATTCATCACACGCTATGGCGTTGGCTTGGGGTTCTGGATCATGGTCGCGGCGCCGCACGCGATCTCGTTCGTGCAAGCGCTTCTGGTGCAAGCCGCTCTCTGGGGCCCGGCAAGCCCGGTAACGATCGCGCTTTCGGTCGGCTACCTTGCGCTCTGTACGGCTGTGCTGGCGACCATCACGCGAACCTCGCCAGCACTCGCCGCGCCCGACGAACTCCTGTGGGCGCCCGTGCTGGGCTTCGCAGTCGCAAACTGGCTGTTGGCGGGCCTGCTTCTGCTCCGGTGGCTGGTGTTGCCCGCCGGGCAGACCGGCGAATTCGATCAATTCATCATATCCGAAGGGGCCACGGTCGCGCCTCTCGTTGCGATCGCGCTCGTCGTCATCCTGCGGCGGCGCAGCTTCGGGCTGCGGTCGCGTTTCGACAAGGCCTCGGCCGTCTACGTCGCCCTCGCCCTCGCCGGGCTCGTCATCGCCGGAAACCTCCTGTCGGCGATGGCGGCACACCCGCTGTTTCCGTCCGCCGCGACTGCGCTCATACTTTCAACTGTCGGGATTGCGATCGCATCGAGCCGCTGGCGCAGCGATTCAGCGCAGCCTCTGGCAGAAAACTCACAAATCCCTCCCGCCAATCCCATTTAAAGCGCGTAGGATGGGGCTCATCGCCGTGCCCGCCACGGTCCAAATTCCCGTGATCGCCAATTCATTTCCGAGTTCGAGGGTTCATGCGCACGTCCGATGTCGACATTCTGATTGTGCCCGGCTGGTCCAGCTCGGGGCCTGACCACTGGCAATCGCGTTGGGAGCGCACGCTCAAAACGGCGCGGCGCGTCGAACAGGAGAACTGGGTCGAGCCCGAGAAGGAAGCCTGGGTGGGGCGAATCATCGAAACAGCGGTGCAAAGCTCGCGGCCGGTCGTGCTCGTGGCGCACAGCCTTGGCGTGGCGGCGGTCGCACACCTGGCCCAGCGCATTCCGAAAGGGTTCATTTCCGGCGCCTTCCTGGTCGCGCCTGCCGATGTGGACAACGCCGCGGCGTGGCCGGAAACGGAGGGTCTCAAGCTCAACGGCGGCAGCGGCTTCGCTCCGCTGCCATTGGCGCGCCTGCCGTTTCCTTCCGTCCTAGTCGCCTCGTCGACGGACCCCTACTGCGGGCTCGACCGCGCGAACGCGCTTGCGGATGCGTGGGGTTCGACGCTGGTCGAAGCCGGAGATGCCGGCCACATCAATGGCGCATCCGGACATGGTCCTTGGCCGGAAGGCGTCCTGCGCTTCGGCTCGTTCCTGTCTACGCTCTCCGAATAGCAGCCCAGAAACAAGTGAGGCGGCTCTGTCGAGCCGCCTCACAGTGTTCTTACTTGCTGCTCGCCTCGATCTCGGCGACGGCTTTGGCGATGAACTCGCCCATCGTCTTGCGGATCTCCGCATCGTCGACCGCAATGCCCTTGTCGGCGAAGTCCTGTTTGATCTTGCGGAAGACGTCGTCGTCGCCCTTCTCGGCGAGGTCGGCCTTGCGAACGGCCTTGATGTAATCCTCGAGCGCGGCGCCGGTGATGCCGAGCTTCGCGCCAGCCCACTCCGCGAGCATCTTGTTGCGGCGGCTCTCGGCTCTGAATTTCAAATCCTGGTCGAGCGCGAACTTCTTCTCGTACGCTTTTTCTCTGTCGTCGAACGTCGTCATGACCGTCTCCACCAGGGTTGACTTCGCCCGGAATGTTCCATATTTGTTCCGGTTAAAATTGTGTTGTATGGGTCGCATTGCGGCGCCCAGGCCCCGGAGCGGTAACCCGACCCGGCTGACAAATCAACGGCTTGTCCGCCGCATGGCTGGGACGCACCTTAAAGCCCTCGTTTAGATTGTTTCTGACCCCTGGTTCAGCTAGTGTCCGAGACACTATTTTTGTGCGTTTGGCCGCCCCCAACGAAGACGAGAACTCCCTAAATCTCGCTGATAGTTCAAAGGGGTCGGCTCCTCGGGACAGGCCGTCCTTTTTCAAATACAAAGTTGAGCATGAGCGTGATCGTCAAGGGACCAGGATCGATGAACAAGCGGCGCCGGATCTACGAGGGCAAAGCGAAGGTTCTGTATGAAGGACCGGAGCCCGGCACCCTCATTCAGCACTTCAAGGACGACGCGACGGCGTTCAATGCGAAGAAGCACGCGCTCATTGAAGGCAAGGGCGTGCTCAACAACCGCATTTCGGAATACGTCTTCCAGCGTCTCGGCGAGATCGGTGTTCCGACGCACTTCATGAAGCGCCTCAACATGCGCGAGCAGTTGATCCGCGAAGTCGAAATCATTCCGCTCGAAGTCGTCGTGCGCAACGTCGCCGCCGGCTCTCTCTCCACGCGCCTCGGCCTCGAAGAGGGCATGCAGCTGCCACGCTCGATCATCGAGTTCTACTACAAGGCCGACAACCTCAACGATCCGATGGTGTCCGAAGAGCACATCACGGCATTCGGCTGGGCGACGCCGCAGGAGATCGACGAGATCATGCAGCTCGCGCTGCGGGTCAACGACTTCCTCGTCGGCCTCTTCCTCGGCATCGGCATCCGGCTCGTCGACTTCAAGGTCGAGTTCGGCCGTCTGTGGGACAACGAGCAGGTGCGCATCGTCCTCGCCGATGAAATCAGCCCCGATTGCTGCCGCCTGTGGGACATCTCTTCGGGCGACAAGCTCGACAAGGATCGTTTCCGCCGCGATCTCGGCGGTGTGCTCGAGGCCTACCAGGAGGTGGCGCGCCGCCTTGGCGTGCTGACCGAGAACCGGCCGCCGAAGGGCGTTGGGCCGGTGCTCGTTGCGTCGAACCCGACGGGGAAACCGAACTAAGAATGAGGCAACAGGCAGCATGGAAGCAGGCAGCCGGATCGCGGTAAGTCTGCTGCCAGTTGCCTGCTGCCCGCTGCCCGAGGAACCTATGAAAGCCCGCATCAAAATCACGCTCAAGTCCGGCGTGCTCGACCCGCAAGGGAAAGCCATCCAGAACGCCCTCGGCGCGCTTGGCTTCGAAGGCGTCAACGACGTGCGCCAGGGCAAGTACATCGAGGTGGATGTGGCCGGCATGAGCGAGGAGAAGGCGCGCGCCGAAGTGGACCGCATGTGCCGCGATCTGCTCGCCAACACGGTGATCGAGAACTATAGCTACGAGTTGACGCCCTGATGAGCGTGCGGGCGCCCAGTGCGGCGGTGCTGATTTCCGCACTGCTTGCTGCGAGCGCGGCGCACGCCCAGGCAGTCTCCCCACCAACGCTCGATTGCACCCTCGGTTATGACGGCCTGCGCAACATGGTGCAGTCCTTCCAAGGCGCGCAATGGAGCGCCAAAGGTGGATACGACATCGCGTCGCTCGGTGCAGACAATAGCTGGCGGGCGCAGATCGCGTTCACTGGGGCCGGCCATCCGGCACATCCTGCCGTCACCTTGCGAACCTTCCGCAAGCAGGTGACGGAAGTCTGGACCGCCGACAGCAAGGGGTGCGGCTACGGCAGCCAGAGCCAGTTCGCTATCCTCATGGCAGATATGAAATCCGGCGACACGGAACTGACCAACGCATCCCGCCACGAGGTCGAGAGCCGGAAAGCCGGGCAATCGCCGCTGGGTCCTTGAGCCTACGATTAATTTTTGGAGCTGAGAATGCTGCGCGCTTCCGTCATCGTGTTCCCGGGATCGAACTGCGATCGCGACGTCAAGACGGCGCTTGAAGCCATTACCGGATTCCCGGTCAAGATGGTGTGGCACGGCGATGCAACGGTACCGGCCTCCGACCTCATCGTATTGCCGGGCGGGTTCTCCTACGTCGACTACCTTCGCTGCGGCGCCATGGCGGCGCATTCGCCCATCATGCGTGACGTGATCGAGAAGGCTAGGAAGGGCACACCGGTGCTCGGCATCTGCAACGGCTTCCAGATCCTCTGCGAGTCGGGACTGCTGCCCGGCGTGCTGATGCGCAATCGCTCGCTGCACTTCATCTGCCGTGACGTCCATCTCAAGGTCGAGAACGACAAGAGCTTCTTCACCGCCTGCTATCGCAAGGGTGAGGTCATTCGCGTACCGATCGCGCATGCCGAGGGCAACTACTTCGCGGATCCGGAGACCCTGGACCGCCTCGAGGGCGAGGGCCAGGTGGCGTTCCGCTATTCGGATGCCGAAGGTAACGTCTCGGCGGAGACGTGCCCGAATGGAGCCCAGCGCAGCATTGCGGGAATCACCGATTCCACTGGGCGCGTGCTCGGTATGATGCCCCACCCTGAGCGCCTCTACGAGAAGATGCTCGGCGGCACGGACGGCAGGCGTGTGTTCGAGAGCGCCTTGCTCAGCGCCGTCGCGGCCATGGGCTGATCGCCGCCTTTCGACATCTAAGCATCCGCACTCGCCGAGCTCCGCCGGCTAATCCTTGCTTGCGGCAGATCAATGCCGTCACCTTAAATTTTTGCGATCTTGTAACCTTCGGGATCTGTCTACGTTGGATCTCAAAGGTTCCCTGCTCTCGTGGCGGAGCGTCGTCCGTCAGCCGAAGCGAACCTTTTCGCGACCGGGGACGGACCTGAGCGTAGCGGAGTCACAGATGCAGAAGACTAAATATATGTTGGTTGCCGCGGCTGCCATGGTGATGGCAGTCGCCGGAGCGACTTCATTTGCCGAAGCTCGCGGATTCCATGGTCACGCATTTCACGTCGGAGGCGTGGGCCATGGATGGCACGGTGGCGGGCCGCGCTGGCACGGAGGCCACGTCTGGCGGGGCGGTGTTGGCTGGCGACATGGCTGGCATGGCCGGCGCTGGTGGGGCTACGGGCTCTACCCGGGCATCGCGTATGGCGCCTACTACGGAGGCGGAGGTTGCGGCTGGCTTCATCACCGTGCGGCAGTGACCGGCAGCCCATACTGGTGGCGGCGCTATCGTGCGTGCGTCGGATACTATTGACGCTACACGCCCCATTGCAGTGCAACAAAAGCAAATAGGGACGAACCGTTGGGTTCATCCCTATCGAGTATCGGGTTCACCGGCTTCTCACCGGGAGGCCGAACTCAGCGCTTCTTCCTATCCTGAACCTCAGGGGTCCAGGTCTGAAGTAGCGCGAGCAACACGGCTTTCATTGGAAGTTCTCTCTAGTTTTGCTTCGCGTGGAAGTTTTATAGCCGGTTCGAATGCCCAAAGGTAGTGCGGCACTTGCTCACCTGCAATGCAACGGCCGCATTGCTCCGTGGGCGCCGTCAAAATTATTTCAATGTTCTTCGGTGCTTGAACAAAAAGAGAGCAGGTCTTGGACCTGCTCTCTCAATAAGCTTCGTAACTTTCGATTTACTTATTACGACTTGTAGGGCGCACGATCGAATACGCGCGCGTTCATTTCCGTGCCGTCCGTGGTGCACAGAAACTCGGCTGACTGGCCGGCGCTGGCATCGACCTGGATGCCCTTACCCGGCTGAACGGGGATGACGAAACGGGTGCCGGGGCTATCGAAGCCCGTTTCACCGCCTTCGCTATCCGCCACCACGACCGTCAAATGACAGGCGTCGTCCTTGACCTGGAAATAGCCGACGGCGTGCTTGCCGCCGAACTCCAGGCTCGTGCCGTGGCCCGGCATCATGTTCGTATAGTCGTTCCTGGACGGAGAACCCGCAAATACAACGCCGGCGGCCAGAACGCCCATCACACCCGCTGCTGCAGCAACGGCTTTCGTCGCCTTCAACATGGTCCACTCCTTAAATGATGAGATGCTCAGAGATCGCCGCGGCGGAGCTCTTCCGGCCCGCATTCCGGCTTGGGGAGTATCTAACATCATGACTCTTCGAATAGAATTCATGATGCTGCATAGCAGTGGCCGATTTTGTGCAGCGCGATACTGTCGCATTCGTTCCGTTGTCGCACCGGTAATCTAAGTCACAAATGCGGCACACGGAGCAGGCCGACTCGGCGTTCCGGGACTGCCGGGACGATGCGGTGTCGCGCCCATGGGAGAAGCGGCCAGGGGCAAGCGACAAGCGCGGTCACACACGTTATAAGCACCGCGATAGATTTCAATTCCCAAGACCCGAAAGCCAGACCTGATGCAGGAAACCGCGACTTCCGCCATCACCCCCGAGATCGTTGCCCAGCACGGGCTCAAGCCCGACGAATACCAGCGCTTGCTCAAGATCCTTGGACGCGAACCGCGCATCACGGAACTCGGCATTTTCTCGGTGATGTGGAGCGAGCACTGCTCTTATAAGTCCTCGCGGGTGTGGCTCAGGACTCTTCCCACCTCGGGCGCGAAGGTCATCCAGGGACCAGGCGAGAACGCGGGCGTCGTGGACCTCGGCGACGGCGATGCGGCCGTCTTCAAGATGGAGAGCCACAACCACCCCTCCTACATCGAACCCTACCAGGGCGCGGCGACGGGCGTCGGCGGCATCATGCGCGACGTATTCACGATGGGCGCGCGGCCGGTCGCTAATCTCAACGCGCTGCGCTTCGGCGATCCCTCCCATCCCAAGACCCGCCACCTCGTGTCGGGTGTCGTGTCCGGCATCGGCGGCTACGGCAACTGTGTCGGCGTGCCGACGGTCGGCGGCGAAGTGAACTTCGACGCAGGCTACAACGGCAATATCCTCGTCAATGCGATGTGCGTGGGTCTCGCCAAGACGGACAAGATTTTCTACTCGGCAGCCAAGGGCGTCGGCCTGCCGGTCGTCTACGTTGGATCGAAGACCGGCCGCGACGGCATTCACGGCGCGACGATGGCGTCGGCGGAGTTCGACGACAAGTCCGAGGAGAAGCGTCCCACCGTTCAGGTCGGCGACCCCTTCACTGAAAAGCTTCTCATCGAGGCGTGCCTCGAACTGATGGCGTCGGATGCGATCATCGCCATCCAGGACATGGGCGCTGCGGGCCTCACCTCCTCCACCTCCGAGATGGCGGACAAGGGCGGCGTCGGTATCACGCTCGATCTCGATCACGTGCCCCAGCGCGAAGAGAACATGACGGCTTACGAGATGATGCTCTCGGAAAGCCAGGAACGCATGCTCATGATCCTGAAGCCCGGCCGCGAGGGCGAGGCGGAAGCGGTCTTCAAGAAGTGGGGGCTCGACTTCGCGGTGATCGGCATCACGACCGACACGGGCCGCATGATCGTCATGCACAAGGGCCAGGTGGAAGCCGATCTTCCTGTGCCGGTGCTCGCGAATTCCGCGCCCATGTACGAGCGCCCCTGGTTCGCGCACGTGCCGCCGCAGCCCGTGCTGCCCCAATGGGTGAAAGCCCCTAACGGCAATCTCGATGCGCTGAAGACGATGTTCGGCTCTCCTGCCCTCTGCTCGCGCCGCTGGGTGTGGGAGCAGTACGATCACATGGTCATGGGCGACACGGTCGGGCGTCCCGGCGGGGACGCGGCCGTCGTGCGCGTGCACGGCACGAAGAAGGGCCTTGCCGTGACATGCGATGTCACCCCGCGCTATGTTGCGGCCGATCCCGAGATGGGCACGAAGCAAGCCGTCGTCGAGACGTGGCGCAATCTCACGGCCGTCGGCGCCGATCCGATCGCGATCACCGACAACATGAACTTCGGCAACCCCGAACGGCCTGAGATCATGGGCCAGTTCGTGGCCTCCGTGCGCGGCATGGGCGAAGCCTGCCGCGTGTTGGACTACCCAGTCGTGTCCGGCAACGTGTCGCTCTACAACGAGACCAACGGCGTGGGCATCCCGCCGACGCCCGCGATCGGCGGCGTCGGTCTCATCCCCGATACCGCGTACATGGCGGACATTCGGTTGAAGCGCGAGGGCGATCTTCTGATCGTGCTCGGCCGCGAGCAAGGATGGCTCGGCCAGTCGCTCTATCAGCAGATTATCTGCGAGAAGCTGGAGGGCGCTCCGCCGCCCGTCGACCTCGCCGACGAGATCAAGGCCGGCCGCCTCGTGCGTGCGCTCATTCGCGAGTCCAAGGTCTCCGCCGTGCATGACATCTCGGACGGCGGCTTGCTGGTCGCCGTCGCGGAGATGGCACTGGCTTCAGGTGAGAAGGGCAGCGGCATCGGCGCCGAGTTGTTCGCCTACGAGGGCAAGCTGCCGGTTCACTCGATCTGGTTCGGCGAGGACCAGGGCCGCTATGTGCTGGCCGTCGATCCGGCCCGCGCCGAAGAGGTTGTCGAGCGCGCACGCTTGCTGGCGCTGCCTGCGCGCATCATCGGCCGTACCGGCGGGGACGCCATCCACCTCAAGGGAGAAGAACCGCTGAAGCTCACTGAGCTTGCAGGAATCTCCGAGGGTTGGCTGCCGAACTACATGGCCGGAGAACTCTAGGCGCCTTGGCAATATAAACTCGGGGCCATTCAAAGCCGGCAAACCCGTGACAAGGTTCGCTAGCCACATGTTGAGAGGCTGCCATGGGTACCAGGAGGAGTTAGACCGAGCGCGGCGTAACTCCTCACAAGCTTCCGGCGACCTTTGCTGAATTTGCAAAGTGTTCTTCCGCCTCATTGGATTCGATCGCGCCGCGCGGGATCGATGGCGGCCACTCCGTCATGGCTTAGCTGCGTCGTCCGGGTTAAGCGCTACCGCATTGCCGCCAAGGCTTCCTGGACGCTGATGCTGTTCACCCGGATCATGCCCATGCCGGGATAGTCGAGGTCGATAGTCATCCAAAGAGCGACCACGAGGACAAATCCATAAACGGAATCGAGCAGCGAAAAGCGGCGGTTAACGCGGCCGTTGCCGAATCCGATCAAGCTAACGCTTACGGCGATCGCCCCCAGCAAGGCCGCCATGATCGGCAGGGGCAGGTGGCGCCTCGCCATCCCAAGATGCGTCGCATGCAAGTCGATTACATCGTTGATCGGCGGTAGCACCACGGCCATGAGCGGAGCATTGTCTATTGTGGCCTCGATCGCGGATCGCCACATGCGTTGGTGCAGCCCGCTGACCTCGGCAAGCAAGCTCGCAATGCGCTGCCGATCCACACCGCTCAGCAATTCGACACGGTCGCGGGTATACTCCTTGATCGCGTCCTTCAGGTCGCGGCGATAGGGTTCGGCCAGGACATCGGCTCGCAAATAGGCCGTCCCGAGCGCGTTCGATTCCTTGACGATGACGTCGAGCCGGTCGATGAAGCGCGACGCTGCTCCGGAGAAGGCAAAGCCGATCAGAAATGCGACAAGCGCGCCTGTCGAGGTCCTGACGAGCGCCACTTGCCGGTCAAGGGTTTCATCGGTTGAGCGCGTCAGCGAACCCAGCCTGAAACCAACTTCATGTGCGGCTATGACACCGGCGATGATCGCCGCAGCGACGAGCAACTCGATCATGGCTGCACCTCCGCCCCATGAGAATCGCGTCAATCGATCGCTTCTGACGCGAGGGCCCGTGGGTATCGTGCAGAAAATATCCGGAAACTGCCGCGTTGCGAAGCCGGCGACTTGAGCCGGACTTCGACTGCGTTGGCGGCCATGCCTTGGCGCAGCTAGCCGCGCCGGGCGGCCTCGATGGCGGCGACGTCGATTTTTTTCATGCCCATCATGGCGGTGAACGCGCGTTTGGCTTCCTCGCCGCCAAGCGCCATCGCGTCTGTCAGAACGCGCGGCGTGATTTGCCAGGAGATGCCCCACTTGTCCTTGCACCAGCCGCAGGCGCTCTCCTTGCCGCCGTTGCCGACGATGGCATTCCAGTAGCGATCGGTCTCTTCCTGATCATCGGTAGCAATCTGGAAGGAAAATGCCTCGCTGTGCTTGAAAGCCGGACCGCCGTTTAGTCCGATGCAGGGGATTCCAGCGACCGTGAATTCGACCGTCAGAACATCGCCTGCCTTGCCGGACGGATAGTCGGTCGGAGCACGATGCACCGCGGTCACTGCGCTGTCGGGAAACGTGTCCGCGTAGAAGCGGGCGGCGGCCTCGGCGTCCTCGTCATACCAGATGCAAATCTTGTTCTTGCCCATTGCGTGTCCTCTCGTTCGACGTGATCCGCCCCAAGGACGGAGGAAATCACGCCGATCCGACACTTCGATGGTTTTTTTCGGCGAGGGTCTCGAAGCGAAGCCGATCACTCGCCCAGTCGCCGCCATCCACCTCAAGGGAGAGGAACCGCTGAAGCTCACGGAGCTTGCAGGAATCTTCCGAGGGTTGGCTGGCGAACTACATGGCGGAGCCCCGAAAGGGTTGTTACGGGCGGTGTGATCCGGCAGGCTGGGGACATCTCAACTGCCGGGACATCACCCATGCTCACCAAATGGCGATGGAAGCTGCTGCAGGTTACGCGGCGCCTTTGGGTGCGTGCCGCGCTGATCGGTGGCATCGGAATTGTGGCCGCCGTCCTTGCGGCAGTCGGTCAGCACCTGATCCCTTGGCAACTGCCGGGCAACATCGGTGCCGAGGCCGTCGACGACATCCTCAACATCATCGCGTCGAGCATGCTTGCCGTCACGACCTTTTCGCTCTCTGTCATGACCTCGGCCTTCAGCGCCGCCACGAGCAACGTTACGCCCCGCGCGACCAAGCTCCTGATGCAGGACCGGGTCTCGCAGAACGTGCTTGCAACTTTCATCGGCTCTTTCCTGTTCGCCCTCGTCGGCATCATCATGCTCAAGACCGGCGTCTACGGCGACCGTGGACGCGTGGTCCTGTTCGTTGCAACCATTGCCGTGATTACGTTGATCATCATCACGCTCATCCGCTGGATCGATCACCTTTCGGAATTCGGTCGTGTCGGTGAGACCACCGACCGGGTCGAGCAGGCGACGCGAACCGCTGTCGATGCCCGCCTGCAGACGCCATTTCTCGGCGCACAGCGCTTCGACCTCGCAGCGGGGCCGCCGGAAGGCGCCGTGCCCGTGCCCTCTGAGGTGGCCGGTTACATCAGGCACATCGATATTCAAGGGATGTCAGAGTGCGCCAAAGAACTCGATGCACAGCTTTACGTCGGAAGTGTGCCTGGAGCATTTGTTCATCCGTCGCGCCCGCTGCTCTGGATTTGTAGCGCTGGAGACGTAAGTGAGGATTCGCGTGAGAAACTGCGCAAATGCTTCGACATCGGCGCCGAGCGCTCGTTCGATCAGGATCCGCGTTTCGGGTTCGCGGTGCTCAGCGAAATCGCGATCAGAGCGCTTTCGCCCGCCGTCAATGACCCCGGCACCGCCATCGATGTCATTGGACGGCTCACCCGCCTCCTTTTCCAGTGGGCGGACGGGGAAGCAGCCGAAGATGGCGCCGAGGTGAAGTTTCCCCGGCTCCATGTGCCGCCGATCGAAACTGCGGATCTTTTCGACGATGCGTTCAATCTGGTGGCGCGCGATGGCTCCGGGATGATTGAAATTCAGTTGCGCTTGCAGAAAACGCTGAAGGCGCTATCGCGGGCGGGAGATGCTGGCTTCCAAACCTGTGCACGCCGACAGGCGACGCTCGCCCTGGAGCGTGCCCTGGAAACCATGAAGGCACCGCAGGACAGGACGCGTCTGAGTGCGGTGGCCAAGTGGCGCGAGTGGACCTGAGGCGCCTCACCGCACCGCATCTCTCCCGCCATCCAGCCGTCACGCGCCTGCGCCGGACTTGACGTCGGCCAGCCGCGCTGTCCGTCCTGACCGCTCACCCTGCGCGGCTCGGGCGTTCGCCAACTGCTCTGCGCCCTCTCCCCTCCTATCGCAAAGCACAGCGCGGGGAGAACGGGAGAAAGCGCTGGCTACTCGCCCCAGCCGCCGATGGCCTTGACCTCGAGGTACTCTTCGAGGCCGAAACGGCCCCACTCGCGGCCGTTACCGGACTGCTTGTAGCCGCCAAACGGGGCGCGGCGGTCGTTCATGGCGCCGTTCAGGTTGACGTTGCCGGCCCGGATGCGCCTTGCGACGGCCCGGGCGTGCGCCACGTCGCCCGAGGACACGTAACCCGCGAGCCCATATGGGGTATCGTTGGCAATGCGCACGGCGTCGTCCTCGTCCTTGTAGGCAAGGATCGACAGCACCGGACCGAAGATCTCCTCCCGCGCGATCGTCATCTCGGGCTTTACATCGGCGAACACCGTCGGGCGCACGAAGAAGCCTTTGTTCAGACCCTGGGGCCGTCCGGGGCCCCCGGCGGCCACCGTCGCGCCCTCCTCAATGCCGCTCTCGATGAGACGCTGGATCTTTTCCCACTGCGTGCGGTTGGCCACCGGCCCCATGTCGGTTTCCGGAGCGCGCGGATTCCCCGGCCGGATGCTATCGGCGACCGCGGCGGCGAACCTTGCCGCCTCCTTCATGCGGGACTCGGGCACCAGCATGCGCGTCGGCGCATTGCAGGACTGTCCCGAGTTGGCGAAGCAATGGCGGGTGCCGCCGGTTACGGCCTTCTCGAAATCGGCGTCGGGCAGAATGATGTTGGCCGATTTTCCGCCCAGCTCCTGCGTGACTCGCTTCACGGTCGGCGCGGCGCGGGTCGCCACATCGATGCCGGCGCGGGTCGACCCCGTGAACGAAATCATATCGAGGCCCGGATGCGCACTCATGGCGGCTCCGACCTCCGGGCCGAGGCCGTTCACGAGGTTGAAGACCCCCGGCGGCACGCCGGCGTCGTGCAATACCTCGGCCAGGATCAGCGCGGCCGTCGGCGTGTACTCGGAGGGCTTGAGCACCATCGTGCAGCCTGCCGCAAGCGCAGGCGCGATCTTGCAGGCCATCTGGTTCATGGGCCAGTTCCAGGGCGTGATCTGACCAGCGACACCCACGGGCTCGCGTACGACCATCGCCGCGCCGATGCGCTCCTCGAATACGTAGGTCTTGAGCGCTTCCTGCGTGGTCATGAAGTGGCTGAGGCCCGCGCCTGCGTGGACGCGTTCGGCAAAGGTCAGCGGCGCGCCCATCTCGTCGGAGATAGCACCGCCGACGTCTCTCATGCGCTTGCTGTAGAGCTCCAGGATTCGGCCGAGCAGCGCGAGCCGTTCCTCGCGGGTTGTAGCGGAGAACTTGGGCCAGGCTTCGCGTGCAGAAGCAACGGCGAGGTCGACGTCTGCCGCCGTGCCGAGCGCCACGTTGTAAAGCACCTCCTCGGTCGCCGGATTGACGACTGGCAGATTGTGCTCCTCGCGCGGTGCAACCCAGCTGCCGCCAATGTAGAATTTGTCTCGTTCCGCCATAACTCGCCGTTCCAAAAAGCCGTGTGCGGGCCTCTCTTCGCACGAAGCGTGGGCATGGCCAACCCTCCGGACGGGCGCCAGATATTCAGTCTCGCAGCAGCGGCAACAAAAAAATAACTTTAATTTTGCATTTCGGCTTTCCGAAAAGTTCTATTTTCTAATCCGAACAAATCCCAATAGATAAAATTTTAGCTTTGGGCGGCCATACTCGCACTCAGTCTTTTTTGGAGTGCATGTCATGCGTACCGCACCAATCTTCGGGCTGCTTGCAGCCGTTCTTATTCCCCTGTCTCTCGACCATCATCCTCAGACGACGACGGCAATCGCTTCGGCAGAACCGACAGCGCTGAGCCTCGAAGTTCACGGAGCGATCCAGTCGGTTCTCTTCGCCGCCCAGCGCAACGCTGAGATTGAACGCTCGATGGAAGCCGCACACGTTGCCCGCGAGCGCGAGTTCGTGATGGCGCGCAACCGCGAAATTCAGATCTCCTCTGCAGTCAGCACGCGCATTCGCCCTGTTCTCGCTGCCGCAGCCCGCGCAGAGGAGCGCGCGAAAATGCTCGCCAGCATCGACAGCCTGCGTACGCTCGCCTTCGCCGCGGCCCGCAACGCTGAGATCAATCGGTTGGCTGCAGCCTCGAAGCGAGCCGCCGAGGAACGCTTCGTTGCCGAGCGCAATCAGGAGATCGCGTTTTCCGTCGCAAATGTCGCTGCCAACAATCGCCTCATTGCATTCGCAGCGCTACGTAATCGCGAAATCGAAACCAGCACGGCTCGCGTCGCGTATCTTCGTGCCCAGGAATTCGCAAATGCCCGTAACGCCGAAATCGAAATTTCGATGGCCCGCGTGAAGGGTGAATCGACTTTCGCTGCCCTTGGCCGCATCGCCCCGCTTCTCAACGGCCCGGGCATCGAAACCGGCAGCATTCGCGACTGACCTCCGGGGCGGCGCTCTGACGCAGCCTTTTCCGGTCCGCACCATCCGTATAGACTTCTCGAGGCCGTCCCTTCCGGGCGGCCTCTGGATTTTTGGAGAATGCCTTATCCATGCCTATGGACCCCACCGAGATCGAGCGGCTGATCAAGGACAAGTTTCCCGACGCGACCGTCCAGATCCAGGATCTGGCCGGAGATGGCGACCATTACGCCGCGCGCGTGGAAAGCCGGGCATTCAAGGGCAAGACACGCGTGCAACAGCATCAGATGGTCTATGAAGCGCTCGGCGGACGTATGGGTGGTGTGCTGCATGCCCTGGCGCTGACGACGGCGACACCCCCGGATTGACGTTCCGGCGCCCGCAAGATTGTGTGTGGATTGACAATAGTCCCTCCCACGCCACATCTACCGGCACGAATTCAGGCAGGCCCAAGGCCGGCACACGAACACAGGAAGGTTTAGACCATGAGCGATGCGGCGGTTCACGACGCGATCAAAAAGACCATCGAAAGCAACGACGTGGTGCTCTTCATGAAGGGTACGGCCAAGTTTCCGCAGTGTGGGTTCTCGGCACAGGTCGCGCAAATCCTCAATCACCTCGGCGTGCCCTATAAGGACGTCAACGTCCTCGATGATCAGGGCCTGCGCGAAGGCATCAAGAGCTACACCAACTGGCCGACGATCCCGCAGCTCTACGTTAAAGGCGAGTTCATCGGCGGCTGCGATATCGTCCGCGAAATGTTCCAGGCGGGCGAGTTGCACCATCTCATCCATGAGAAGGGCATCCCGCACACGAACCACGGCTAGGCCTCACCGTTCTCTGCCTTCCGGCACTCGCCGGACACAGTTTTGCCGTCCACGGTCCTTCTACTCGGGGCAGTGATTGCAGCTCGGAAGGCGAGATAGCGGATCTATGCGTTTGGGTGGCCGGCGTTTCCTGTTGAGCCTCGCGATCATCGGCGCCGCCGTCTGCCTTGCGCTCGGCATCTCGTTGCCGATCATCCGCCTCACCAAGTACGTCTTCTGGACGACAGAGCATTCGCTGCTTTCTACCGTCGAGGTGCTGATCTCCGACGGCCAGACCTTTCTCGGCGGCACGATCCTGATCTTCTCGATCGTGCTCCCCATCCTCAAGTTGCTCTACCTGCTGCTGGTCTCCACGCTCCCCGCTGTGGAACTGACGCGCCAGAACCGGCGTCTCAAAGCTCTCGAATGGCTCGGCAAGTGGTCCATGCACGACGTGCTCGTGCTGGCCCTCACGATCTTTTTCATCAAAGCGCAGGGCTTCTACGACGCGGCAAGCCTCAGCGGCGTCTACTTCTTCACGGCCGCCGTCGTGCTTATGATCCTCTCTTACGCGTGGCTCAGGACGGAGGGGCTGACCGCACGCGCTGAAATCGAGCCTGTCACCCAGACGGCAATCGCAAAGCAGATCTCGCCGTTCCGCAACTTCGTGCTGTCGTTCCTGATCATCCTGGCAACGGTGTTCTTCGCGCTCGGCATCATCCTGCCGGTGATCAAGTTCACGACCATCTATGTCTGGACCAACGAGCACTCGATCGCGACCATCATCTGGGCGCTGTTCGAGAACGAGGAGTACTTCCTGACCGTCGTGCTGTTCCTGTTCTCGATCTTTTTTCCGTTTCTGAAGCTGTTCTACCTGCTCACGCTCGTCACCTCGCCCGATATCCCGCCGGAGTTCCGCAAGAAGTCCATCTCGACGATGGAATGGCTCGGCCGCTATTCGATGACGGACGTCATGGTGCTGGCGTTGATGATCTTCTACGTGAACTCGTCGGGCTACACGGAAGCCACCGTCCTGCCGGGCGTCTATTTCTTCGCGGCTTCGGCGATCATCACCATGCTCGCCTATGGCTGGGCCAATTCGGTGCCTACGGCGCGGCGCCCCGCCGCGGTGGAAGCCGCCCCTCCGCCCTCGCCGCCGCCCGTTCAGTCCCGGCCTTCGGACAGCGACGGCTCGCACATCGTAACCCTCCCGACGAATCCTGGCCGAAGACACAGGCCTGCCTAGCAAGTGTCCGTTGCTCCCGGCGGCGCGCTCGTACATGCTCGACTACGGATTGTATCTGTACGGCATGGTCAACAGCGGTTGGACGGATAATGAACCTTGCAGCACTCTCTGCCATCGCGGCCTTTTCATCCGTCGGTGCGGCCCTGGCCGCCGAGCCGCCGTCTCCCGCCGTGAAAGTTGCCAGAACGACAGCAATTCCTGCTTGCAGCATTTTTGTCGATGCGGCCGCCGACGCGGGCGGAAACGGAACAGCGCCGAGGCCGCACAAGACCATTGCGGCGGCGGCCGATGCGGCCGACGCCGGCGCCGTCATTTGCGTCGCGGAAGGCGTTTACGCCGAGCAAATCCGTCCGGGCGAAAAACCTTTTACGCTGGCAGGTGGCTTCCAAAGCGGCAAAGGATTCAAGGTTCGCGACAGCGCAACCTACATCACCAAGGCGGTGGGCAAAGGCGGCACCTTCCTCCACATCGTGGATCCCGGGCCCAAAGGCGACCAACTGACCGCAATCGACGGGTTCGACATCAGCGGCTATGGGCAGGCCATCCTTCGCGACCACTGGGAAGCGCAGCGGTTCGACATCACCAACAACCACATCCACGACAACCATTGCGGCGACGACAGCTTGGCTGGCGCCGGGTTTGCCCTCAACAACGTATCGGGCACGATCAAGGGCAATGTCATCGCCAAAAACACTTGCGGGCGCGGCGGCGCGGGTTTCGTCAACGATACGACGAACCAGAACACGGTTGTGATCGAAGGCAACCTGATCGACGGCAATTCCGGGCTCGAGGCGGGAGCTTCCCACGGCGGCGGGCTCTACCTGTTCGGCAACACGCTCAAGGTCACCGCCAACGTGTTTACGAACAACACGGTCACGCAGTGGGGCGGCGGGCTTTACATCGGCGCCTTTACCCCCGGCAACCAGCTCACGACCGCGACGCTCGCCTGGAACGTGTATCGCGGCAATCGCGCAGGAGACGCGGGCGGGGGCTTCTTCTGCGACGACGGCGCAACGTGCATCGCTTCGCATGAAATTTACGATGGGAACTGCGGCGGCAACATTCTGCTGGACGGCGGGTCCGAGGGATCCGGGCCCACGACATCGCGCTTTGACCACATCACAAATGTCAACGCCCGCGAGCCCGATTGCGGTTCGCCCGGCTTCGGCGTGTTCATCGACAACGATACGGTGTTTGTTCCCGACAGCCACACGTTCACAAACTCGATCTTCTGGGGCAATGCGTCCGAGGGCGATTTCGGGGCGGCCTGCAGCACCGGATGCAAGGCAGCCAAAGTGAGCATCACCCGGTCCCTCGTGCAAACGAAGCACGGCGACGGAGGGATCACGTTCGATTTCGGCGCCGGAAACATTCCGCCCTCTGATCCTCTGTTTGTCGAACCTGCAAATGGCGATTTCCGTCTCCAGCCAGGAAGTCCCGCCATCGGCAAGGCCGGTCCCGGCGGCTCGGACCTCGGCGCATACGGGAAATAGGTCCCCTCCGTAAGAGGAACGAACCCCCATCCCCGCCGTTGTTGCCGAGATCAGGGTCTCTCAGTCCCACTAACGTCGAACTCGTCCGGTTGTGCTGATGGATGCACCGCGTCCGGAGGCGCAATTTGTTCAAACTCCGGCTCGCCGTGATACAAGTGTCGAGTTGCCGTCACTGCGTCCAACCCGACGCCATTGTGAAGTCGAACCCATACAAAACAACTAGTGGCGAGCAGTCGTGACGTCCGAGGAAATCACACATCTTCAAAGCCGTCTGCTGGCGCTTGAAGAAGAGAACGCAAGCATCCGGACGCGGGCCGAATCCGAGCGGCAGCGTGTCGAAGCGGCCCTCGCCGTCAGCGAAGAGCGGTACCGCACGATCTTCAACTCCATCGATGAAGGGTTCTGTATCATCGAGTTCTTGGATGGACCGCATGGACCGCTAAGCGACTACATCCACATCGAAGCGAACCCGGCGTACGCCTTCCATGCGGGCATTCCAAATGTCGTCGGCCAGAAGGTTCGCGAGATGGTGCCTGCCGAAGCCGGCGGATGGGTCGAGCTTTATGGCGGCGTTCTGCGCACGGGAAACTCGATCCGTTTCGAGCGTGAATTGGTGGCAACGGGGCGCCACCTCGAACTTGCCGCGTTCCGCATCGAGCCCGCGGACCGCCGCCAAGTGGCCGTTCTGTTCCAGGACATCACCGCGCGCAAACGGGCGGAACAGGCGTTACGGGATCTCAACGAGACGCTCGAGGCCCGCGTCAAGGCCGCGCTTGCCGAGCGCAAGGTGCTGGCGGACATCGTCGAAGGCACCAACGCGTTCGTCCAGGTCGCCGACCAGAACTTCCGCTGGCTTGCCATCAACGGAGCATCAGCCCGCGAATTCGAACGCATATTCGGCGTGATGCCAAAGGTCGGCGAAAGCATGCTCGAAGTGCTTCGGCACCATCCGGACCATCAAGCGGCCGTTCGCGCGATTTGGGAGCGGGCGCTGGCCGGAGAAGAGTTCGTCGAAGTGGCCGAGTTCGGCGATGCCGAGCGCGACCGGCGCTCCTATGAAATGCGCTTCAACGCGCTTCGCGACGAAGAAGGCCGGCAGATCGGCGCTTATCAGTTCGTCTATGACGTAACGGAACGGCTGCGCGAGCAGAAGCGGCTCCGAGAAACCGAAGAAGCGCTGCGGCAGGCGCAAAAGATGGAAGCCGTGGGACAACTCACCGGGGGCATCGCCCATGACTTCAACAACCTGCTGAACGGCATCACCGGCTCTCTTGAGCTGCTGCAGACGCGCGTAAGCCAGGGCCGCTTCACCGAGATCGACCGCTACATCGCGGCCGCGCAGGGGGCGGCCCGGCGCGCGGCGTCGCTCACTCACCGCCTGCTGGCGTTCTCGCGCCGGCAAACGCTCGATCCCAAGCCGACCGACGTCAATCGGCTCGTCATCGGCATGGAAGACCTCATCCGCCGGACCGTCGGCCCGCAGATCTCGCTCGAGGTCGTTACCGCCGGCGGTCTCTGGACGGCGCTCATCGATCCCCCGCAGCTCGAAAGCGCCCTCCTCAACCTTTGCATCAATGCGCGCGACGCGATGCCCGACGGCGGACGCATCACGATCGAGACGGCCAACAAATGGCTCGACGACCGCGGCGCGAAGGACCGCGACTTGCCGCCCGGCCAATATCTTTCGCTCTGCGTGACCGACACCGGTACCGGTATGACCCCGGACGTGATCGCGCGCGTGTTCGATCCGTTCTTCACCACTAAGCCTATCGGACAGGGCACAGGGCTTGGGCTGTCGATGATTTATGGCTTCGTTCGCCAGTCTGGCGGACAGGTTCGCATCTATTCCGAACTCGGCAAGGGCACCACGATGTGTCTTTACCTGCCGCGTCACTACGGCAGCGAATCCGAAGAGCGGATGTCGGATCTCAGCGAAGCCGAGCGGGCGCAGGATGGCGAGACCGTACTCATCGTGGATGACGAGCCGATCCTTCGCATGCTCGCAGTCGAAGTGCTGGAGGAACTCGGCTACGGGACACTTGAAGCTGCCGATGGGCCTTCGGGATTGAAGATCCTCAACTCCGACGCTTCGATCGATCTTCTCGTAACGGACGTGGGATTGCCGGGCGGCATGAACGGCCGCCAATTGGCCGACGCAGCACGCACGACGCGCCCGGACCTCAAGGTGCTGTTCATCACGGGCTATGCCGAGAATAGCGTCATCGGCAATCGTCACCTCGAACCCGGCATGCGATTGCTAGCGAAGCCCTTCGACATGGAGATTTTCGCGGCCCGCGTGCGCGAAATGATCGAAAGCAAGCGGTGACCAGCGCGCGGCTGCGTCGGCGTGTCGGGCTCGCCGCTCTTCCGAAAACGCGCCGCATGGCCTATGGGTGCCGGGACCACATCCCAAGGCTCTCACGCATATGATCCGTCTCGACAATATCGGCAAGCAAAACGGCCACCAGATCCTTTTCATCGAGGCATCGGCCGCCCTCAATCGGGGCGAGAAAGTCGGCCTGGTGGGCCCAAACGGCGCGGGCAAGACCACCCTCTTCCGCATGATCATCGGCGAGGACCAGCCAGACGAAGGGCAAGTGGCCGTCGATCGCGGGCTGACGATCGGCTACTTCAGCCAGGACGTGGGCGAGATGTCGGGACGCAGCGCCGTCTCGGAGGTCATGGACGGCGCGGGTCCCGTCAGCACGATCGCTGCGGAGCTGGCCGAGCTGGAATCGGCCATGGCCGATCCCGAACGCGCCGACGAGATGGAAGAAATCGTCGAACGCTACGGTGAGGTGCAGGGACGCTTCGAGGAGCTGGGCGGCTATGCGCTCGAAGGCAAGGCGCGCGAGGTTCTGGCCGGCCTCTCATTCACGCAGGACATGATGGACGGAGATGTCGGCGCCTTGTCGGGCGGCTGGAAGATGCGGGTTGCCCTTGCACGCGTTCTTCTCATGCGCCCGGACGCCATGCTGCTCGACGAGCCGAGCAACCATCTCGATCTCGAAAGCCTGATCTGGCTCGAGAAATTCCTGAAGGACTACGAGGGCGTCCTGCTGATGACCTCGCACGACCGCGAGTTCATGAACCGGATCGTGTCGAAGATCGTCGAGATCGACGGCGGCTCGCTGACGACGTATTCCGGCAATCACGACTTCTACGAGCAGCAACGCGCGCTGAACGAGAAGCAGCAGCAGGCCCAATTCGACCGCCAGCAGGCGATGCTCGCGAAGGAAATCAGGTTTATCGAACGCTTCAAGGCGCGCGCCTCACATGCTGCGCAGGTGCAGAGCCGCGTCAAGCAGCTCGCCAAGATCGAACGCGTGGAGCCGCCGAAACGCCGCCAGTCGGTGTTGTTCGAGTTTCCGCCGGCGCCGCGATCCGGCGAAGACGTCGTAACACTGAAGAACGTGCACAAGGGCTACGGCAGCCGCCGCATCTACGAGGGCCTGGATTTCCAGGTTCGCCGCCGCGAACGGTGGTGCGTTATGGGCATCAACGGTGCCGGCAAGTCGACGTTGCTCAAGCTGGTGGCGGGCACGGCCGAACCGGACACAGGTACGGTATCCGTCGGCGGCAGCGTGAAAATGGGATACTTCGCCCAGCACGCCATGGACCTCTTGGAGGGCGATCGCACCGTCTTCCAGTCGCTCGAGGACGCGTTCCCGCAGGCCGGCCAGGGATCGCTCCGGACATTGGCCGGATGCTTCGGTTTCTCGGGCGACGATGTCGAGAAGAAGTGCCGCGTCCTGTCGGGCGGTGAGAAGGCTAGGCTCGTGATGGCAAAGATGCTGTTCGATCCGCCGAACTTTCTCGTCCTGGACGAGCCGACGAACCACCTCGACATGGCCACGAAGGAGATGTTGATCGCCGCGCTCGCGGGATACGAAGGCGCGATGCTCTTCGTCTCGCACGACCGGCACTTCCTCGCGCGGCTGTCCAACCGCGTGCTCGAGCTGACGCCGGACGGCATCCACAAGTATGGCGGCGGATACACCGAGTACGTGGAGCGCACCGGCTATGAGGCGCCGGGGCTTAGGAGCTAGACTCTCTCCGCTTCAAGGCAGCTCGATCGGACCGAGATCGACTTCGCTCGAGCGCGGCGTGCCATTTCGATCGGTCGGGGCTTGCACGATCAGAGCACCGATTCCGGCAAACGGCGCATCCTCGGTGGGCCTGAGGTCGTTCGGGTTGTGATTGAGTGCAACCGGAAACTTCGCGAACCAGCTCGGTGAAAAGTCCTCGCGGAAGGTCTCGTCGTCGTTCACGGAGCGACCCTCCAGCGTACCGCCGACGTAGAAGTTCGACCGGTAGATGTTGTCGCTCACCGTGTCATCGACTTCCATCAGCGTCGCCGTCGGATTTTCGGTGACATCCTTGCCGTCGACCTGGATGCCAAGGATGACATTGTTGGCAAACTCATTTCGTGTCGAGTTTGCGATGAACTGCACAGCTTGCCGCTCCGTCGTGATGAAGAGATTGTGGAGGATTTTGTTGTCGCTGCTTCCAAGCTTCGGGTTGTCCGTCTCCTGCCAGAAGCTCACGTTGTGGCGGGCTTGCTGACCAAAGATGTTGTTGCGGATGACGCTCCGACGCACGCTCGTAAAATTCGCTCCGTTCGAGAGTCCGTGGTGAAAGTAGTTTCCGTCGACGAGGAAATAGTCGCTCGCGCCCTGCCCGCCTTCGCCCTCGCCGGCGTAGGCGTCGCACTGCGGATCGTCGAATGCGACGCCGGCTTCCTTGCAGGCAGACGCGGGATCCGCGTTGATCTGAAAATCGGAAGAGAGATTGTTGTACGTCTCGTTGAAGCGGACGATGTTCCAGTCGCTTCCGTTGCTGATGTAAATGCCGTGCCCGTCCTCCTCCTTGGCGCCGTGGGCGACGTTGCTTTCCCAGACGTTCCAATCAGATTGTCCGGAAAAGAACGGGTCTCTCTGCTGGTCGTGGCCGTTGCAGCCGATGACGACGATGCCGCGCGAGTGCTGGCTCGCCGCGTAATCGGCGCCCACCGCCCGCACGCCGTATTTCCCGCCAACGAGTTCAAAGCCGTCGATGGCGACATAGTCGGCCTGCTCCAGGTTGAAGCAGGTCTGACGGCCACCGGTGCAGCAAGTTATCGTCACGGCGATTGACTGGTCATCGTTGCGCTCGGCGTAAAGAACAACCGGATCGTCGTAGGTGCCGCTGTTGTCCTTCGTAAACTCGAAGCAGCCTTTGTAGCTGCCGCGCAGAAAGAAGATCTGCGTGCCCGGACGCGCCGCCGCCACGGCATCTTCGACTTTCGCGGGCGCGTCTCGCGTGGTTCCGTCTCCTCGACCCTCAGGGCTCACGTAGACGATTTGAGACGGCTTCCATGTCGGGTCGGTGTAGTAGCGGTTGAACTTCTCGGGAAAGCCCATGTATTTCGCGCCGCGGGCGACCGCGGGCTTGCCTGGATCCGTCGGCGCTAGATCGAGGCTGCCCGCCACCTTGGCGCTCGCGGCCGCGGCTTGCTTGACTTCGCCCTTCGCCGGCTTCGCTGCTTCCGGTTCGGCGCCGCCGAGCTTTTTGACGTACGCGCGGGCGAGGTCCGCGTGAAATCCTTTAGGATAAGCGGCGAGGAACGCGTTCCACGCTTCGAGGGTGCCGAGTTCCTTTGCCGCTTCAAACGCACCCTTGGCGTCCGTATCCTGGGCGGTCGCAAGTGAGGGAAGCAGCGCCGCGAGAAGAAGTGTCACGAAAAAAAATTGCTTCATGCTTGCTCCTCGAGTTGGACCATCGGCACAAAAACACCTTCATCAGTGTACACTGTTTATACGGCGCGGTCAGTACGAGAGATGACTGTGCCAGACGGCGAGCCGAGGCGCCGAGTAGACAAGGGCCGCGCCCGCGTTGAGCGCGGGGCTTCGACGATCTCCTCCTCCGTCTGCTGCACCGCCTTATCGGCGTGTCACCCCGGGTTCGTGGACGACAGGGGCTATGGCAAAAGACATGCGAGGCGCTGGCTGAGGCGCGTGCTCACGCGAGGATCTGTCCCTATATGCAAGCTAGCGGCTCGGCGCCACACCGATGCGGCGCGGCGGCCCGAGCGCAAACAAATGGAGGACCACGTCATGCGTATCACTCCCTTACTCGCGGCATTTGGATACCTGGCAGTGATGACATCTCCCGCTTGGTCCCTGTCGCCCCCGTTGGACACTGCGGCCATTGAGCAGGCGTCGGGGCTCAAAGGTACCTTCAACAAGGAAGAGAACGTCTTCAAGATCGCGAAGCCCCGCTCGGACGTAAAAATCAAGGTCGATGGCTGGCAGATGCCGCCATTCATGGGGCTAACGTCATGGGCTGCTTTCACCCCTTCTCACGACGGTCAGGCCATGATGATGGGCGACACCGTCGTGTTTGAAGATGAAGTAAACCCAGCCATGAGCGCTGCACTGGATGCCGGGCTCGAGGTAACCGCGCTACACAATCATTTCGTCTTCGACCAGCCGAAGGTCCTCTTCATGCACATCGGCGGCTCGGGTGATGCGGCCATGCTCGCGGCCGGTGTTAAACGGGTCTACGACAAGATCGGCGATGTTCGCGCGGCGCACCCCGAACCGCAAACGGCTTTCCCCGGCGGGAAGATCGGAGTGCCGAGCGCGATTTCCGTTGAACCGCTGGAAGCCATCCTCGGTACGAAGGGACAAACCAAGGACGGCATGCTGAAGGTCGTTTTCGGTCGCCCGGCAACTATGCACGGCATTCCGATCGGCAAGGAAATGGGCGTCAACACCTGGGCAGCTTTCGCCGGGACCGACCGGGAGGCCGTTGTCGATGGCGATTTCGCGATTGGTGAGAACGAGCTTCAAACAACGCTTAAGACCCTGCGCAAGGAGGGTCTCAACATCGTGGCCATCCACCAGCACATGACCCACGAGGAGCCACGTATCCTGTTCCTGCATTACTGGGGTACGGGCGAGGCCGTGCACCTGGCTCAGTCGCTGAGGAACGCCGTCGACGCGCAGACACACTTTGCCAACTAAGCCGCGGCCGTTCGGCCCAGACCGTATCGACAAAGCCTGCCGCGCGTTGCGTCGGTCAAGGGCGAAAAAAGGCCGGCTCGCACGAGCCGGCCTTTTGATTTTGCAACGGCAAGACGCGGATTAGCGCGAGTAGAACTCGACCACGAGGTTCGGTTCCATCGTCACCGGATACGGCACGTCCGACAGGGCCGGCACGCGCACGAGCTTGGCGGTGAACTTGTTCTGGTCGACGTCGACGTAATCCGGAACGTCGCGCTCGGCGCTCTTCAGCGCTTCGAGAACGAGCGGAAGCTGACGCGCCTTCTCCTTGACCTCGACCACATCGTTGATGCGGACGCGGTAGCTCGGGATCGTCACGCGGCGGCCGTTAACGGTCACGTGGCCGTGCGAAACGAACTGGCGCGCGGCGAATACCGTCGGCACGAACTTGGCGCGGTAGACAATGGCGTCGAGACGGCGCTCGAGAAGGCCGATCAGATGCTCCGACGTCGAGCCCTTGGCGCGGCTTGCCTCGACGTAGAGACGGTGGAACTGACGCTCGGAGAGGTTTGCGTAGTAGCCCTTGAGCTTCTGTTTGGCGCGGAGCTGCTGGCCGAAGTCCGACAGCTTCGAGACGCGGCGCTCGCCGTGCTGGCCGGGACGGCTCTGGCGCTTGTTGAGGGGGCTCTTCGGG
>VFQP010001778.1_pt1 | contig 26747 bp, 25 predicted proteins | sample 3512351 | NCBI WGS metagenome assembly VFQP01 (sample SAMN10412372, study PRJNA504923) | tailings metagenome | isolation source: Relicate 1 Philex TSF1 revegetated site | place: Philippines: Tuba, Benguet | collected 2017-08-29
TGGCCATGCGCGGCGATTGGGGACGTTTTTGCCGAGCAGCCGCCGGGCGGCAGGGGAGGTCCCTGGCTCGGCGCGCTGCGCGTGAGGGCGGTGCCGGCGTGGTGACGTTGACGCCGGTTGCGCGTCACTGCGATAGGAGTGCCAGCGTCGCACCCGGCAAAAATAGCCGCTTTCCCTGAAAAACGCGAAAGGTGGGCAAAAATGCCCGCCCAGATGCGTCCATTTATGGTAGAGACCGCTAAAGGGACGCGCTGGCCATCCGATACTCAGCAGGAGCGAGACGGTCTCGCGGGATGCCTCGACGGGGGCATTCGGCAGTCCATCCACCCGGGGTCGTATGCGCGTCACCAACACCATCATCACCCGCACCAGTCAGCTTCGCCTGCAGCAGGGTCTGCAGGGGATCGACCGCGTGCGTGACGATATTGCCACCGGCATTCGCATCCGGCGCATGTCCGACGATGCGACGAGCGGCGGTGAACTGGTGCGCATCGGCAGTTCAATGCGGGCGATTACCCAGTTTCGTCGGAATGCGGACACCGGAATCAATCGCGCGCAAGCGGAGGATACCGCGCTCGATCTGCTGGGCAACGCGTTGATTCGCGCCTCGGAAGTGGGAACGAGCCAGGGCATCGCGCCGGCGGATACGGCGGCGAATGCCGCAGCCAAGCAAGAGGTGGATCAGCTGCTCAATCTCGCGATCGGTGTGGCGAACACCCGATTCGGCGATGAGTACCTCTTCGGCGGCACGCGTGCCACCGAGGCTCCGTTCCACTATCCCGCGCCGGCCAGCGGTTCCTTCTCGCGGTTGCTCGACGAAAACGGCCTGCCCGTCAATCCCGCGGGCAACATCACGCTCGAGGTGGGCGACGGAAAGTTCGTCACGCCCAACCACAACGGCACGCAGGCGTTTCTCGATACCGATGCGCTCGAGGCCCTGCGCGCACTGTCAGACGCGCTGGGGAGCAACGATACGGTGGCCATCAATGCGGCAACCGACCGCGTCAAGGCGGCCCACAGCAAGGTGCAGGCTGTCGTTGGCACCGTGGGTGCGCGCGTCAACGAAATGGAAGACGCCAAGCGCAATCTGACCACGCTGGAGTACGACCTCAAACTGTATCGCTCGGACCTGCGCGATACCGAGATCGACAAGGCCATGGTCGAACTCGTCGGCAAGCAGACGCTTTATGAGGCGGCCATGGGTGCTACATCGCGAATCCTCGGTCTCAGCCTCGCCAACTACCTCTGAAGAATCAGGAACATGCACGCGACAGAGAAGGCGAACGATGTTGTGGAGGTCAGTCATCCCTCCGGCACGGTGAGCGTGCCCAGCGACGCATTGATGCACTTCACGACGCCCATGTGGGGCTTCGAACAGGCTGATGCGTTCGCCTTGCTGCCGACGGACAGGCAGGGGCTGTGGTGGTTCATCTCCACCAACGACGCTCCCGCCACGTTCGTCCTCGCCGATCCCTTCGTGGCGTCAGCCGACTACGAAATCGATCTGAACGACGCCGAGCGCGAGGAACTGGGTCTTCGCGAAGAGACTGATGCGCTGGCGCTTGTCATGCTGGTCATGCCTTCTGCGCCAGGTCAGACCGTGACGGCCAACTTCCGGGCGCCATTGATCTTCAATCTGCGCGAAAACAAGGTGAAACAAGTCGTCAATCGCGACGACCGCCATCAGCTCGCGCAGCCGGTCAGCCTGTCGCTGTACGTACCGCACCAGCCCGAGAGCGAGAACAACGCCGCCACGGAGTGAGCCCGGCGTTCGATGCCCACTGTGCCGTTCGTCTGGTTCAGTGGCATCGCATCTCGACGCCGATCTCGCACCCCATGTCGGGCAGGTGACGTGTCATGCGCTCGAGTCCTTCGAGCACTCGGGCGTCAATGATCCCCGTCTCGAGCATGCGCTGCATCTGCGCGCTGGTGAAGGGCTTGATGAACCATGAGCGGCGTGCAAGCACCGTGAACCCTTCCGCGTTAAGCAGGCCTTCCAATAAGGCTCGGTCGAACTGCGCGTGACGACCGAAACGCTCCTCCAGTGCGGAGCGCGAAAACGGCGAGTCGATGAGACCCATTTCCACGGCAAGCAGCCGGTGAAATGAGTTCATGTTCGGCACGTTCAGGTGCACGATGGTCTCCGCCGTGCACACTGACCGGATCTCTCGCAGGAGCGCAGTGGCATCGGGCACCTCGTGCAACAGACTGCTCGCCACAATGAAATCGGGCGCGAACACGCGCGCGGCCTCGATGACCTCAGCGAGATAGGCGGTGTGCACCTCGACCGCGCGCTCCCCGGCCAACGCGCGCGCGCGTTCTGCAAAGTCCGGGACCGGTTCGACCACGAGATAGTGCTCGGCATCGGGCACGTATTGGAACAGCGGGTCAATACCACAGCCAATCTCCAGCAGCCGTTCATGCGGATGCCGGGAGATGGCGGCCAGCACTTCGCGGCGGCGCGCGGCCACCAAAACCGGTTCGAATTCGGAGCCGTCATACTGCTTGACGTACTCCGCGCCGTAGGTGGTCGGATCGATTGGTTGGGTCACGTCAACTTCCCGGTTCGGTGAGAGACCACTCGTAGAAGTCCTGCACGACGGTCCGAGCGCCAAAGCTCTCCTTGTACGAAACCAACCCATCGTTCAGATGGCGTCCATCCCGCTCGGTGGAGGCCCCGAAGTCGAACCAGCGTACGCGCCCGCGGGCATGCGTCATGGCGTGATCGAGCACCAGGTCCAACGCCCCGATCTCTCGCCCCTCCGGGCTGCTGGCATTGTATTGGACATGACACACACGCCGGCTTTCGTAGAGGACCGCGCCAGCCATCAGGCGCCCGTCACCGCCCCGCGCCACAAGCAGCCGGATGTTGTGTGGGAAGGCGGCTGCGAGACGTTCCATTTCCGCCACGGAGTGAACGGGGGCCACGCCGTAGCGTTGGGCGAGGTTGGCAGTGAGCACCTCCCAGAATTCGCCGAACCCTCGCTCCTCACTCACCGTGCATCCCGCCTTTCTGGCGCGTGCGCGTGCGCGTCGCCGCTGTTCCTGTTCCTTCCAAGGGGCAGCGAGATCGATGACGCTCAGCACGTCGCGGCGCACGAGCCGCGCCTCGTGCCGGAATAGCCAATAGCGATCATCGTCGGCCGGGCTATCGGCGTAGATCGACGGTGTGGTCTTGTACCACACGGTGTCGACTCCATCATCACGCAGGCGCCTGGCCGTTGCAGAGAACACGCTGCCGAGCCGCACCAGTGTCATCGCATTGTCGACGATGAAGCCGCCGTAGGTGAGCCCGCCGTGTGAGCGCAGTCGTGTCCCCAGTCGGTCGGCGGGCAGCAGCGCCATGACGCCGCCATCCGCGTTGCGCACGATGTACGAGGAATCCACGAAGCGGTCTGCATGGTAGTCCTGATAGGCCCGTTCGAAGAGAAACGTGCCGCCGCGCGATGCGCGAACAAACGCATCCCATTCGGCCGCGTGGGTCGGCGTATAGGGCACCACCTGTATGCCGGCGTCACTCGCGTCGAACGTCACCTTCAGTCCTGCTCCAACACCGCGACGCCGAAGCCAGTGGCTCCGTGGCGGTTGCCGTTGTAAAAGAGGTAACGTTCGCCGCCCGCATCGACGACGCTGCCGAAGCAGATCATCTCGCTGTCCCATCCCTGTGCACTTCGCGCGATCCCCACCACGTCATCGCGGCGTGTCCACACCCTGCCGTCGTGCGATTCGGCGTAACCCAGGCGGTACGGCTCTGATCGCGAGCGAATGGAGTACCACATTCGCCAACGGTCAGGATCGCGCAGTACCCAGGGGCGTCCGAAACCGAATTCGTCCGGCGAGGCGAAGTCGATGCTCGTCCCTTCCTCCGCCTGCCACGCGAAGCCATCGGGCGACACTGCAGAGCGGATCACGTATTCTGGAGTTGGCGGTTCGCCCTCGAGCCAGCGACGTACCGAGACATACCACATCCGGTATCCCTCGGCCGTGGGCACGATGGTGGCCGCCGAGCGGAAGAAGGGTTCGTCGCTTGTGCGCTCGAGGACCGGAGCAGCAGACCAGCGGACGAAGGGCGATGCCTCGTGCTTTCGTGTGGCCAGCCCCAGGAAGATCTGGTAGGGTACCGAGAGGCCGCGCTGCCAGCCAAGGTAGTACAGCCGCGTCTCGCCATGCACGTGGAGGAGCGTGCTCGGGTTGACCCCGGCATCATCGAATGCCCCCAACGCACCGAGATCGAACAGCGGTTTGTCGGTCACGTGCAGGATGTGTCGCGGATCGGTGCTGCTGAGCTGCACCCGGCCAATTCGCCCACGCTTCTCCGCGTCGAGCGCCGAGAAGTACACGTCGATCGTGCCGTCGTCGCGCACGTCCGGCGTCGGCAGGTAGGCATGGCTTACCGCCCATGGCTGACTGCCGGTTGGTACGTAGACCAGACCCAGCTTTCGCCACTTCATGTGCGGTCGTTGGCTGCTGGAGGCACCTTGAAGTATTGCGTCGCCCTCTTGGTGGCGGGCTCGGTCATGGTGGCTCCGTAGATGAGATCGGGCTCCGGCGTGCTCCTGAGGATCGAGGAACCGGCGCCGAGCAGCGTGTCGGGCGCGATCGTGACGTTGTTGGCAATCGTTGCGTTCACACCCAGAAAGCAGTTCTCCCCCACATCGCAGAAGCCGGACAACACGACATGCGAGGAAAAGAACACGTTGTCGCGCACAACCGAGTGGTGCCCGATGTGATTCCCGCTCCACATCATGACGTTGTTGCCGATCCGCACGAACGGTTGGATCGTATTGTCCTCGAAGATGAAGCAGTGCTCGCCAAATGTCACGTTTCGCCACACGAAGGCCCGCGAACTGATGTAGCTCGTGAGCGCGTATCCCATCGCCTTGACCTCAGACGCGAGGCGCGTCCGCAGGCGATTCAACTGGTTGTAGGCGATCGCGACAAAGGCGCTGTGCTGCGCCGGTGCGAATCGGGACGGCAGTTCATCGAGTGGAATGACGGGGAGCCCGAACAATTCATGCTTCGTGAGATACGGCCGCTCCACAGCGAAGGCGACGACCTCGTGCGGTGAATCATGCGTGAAGTACTCGTAGGCGATTTCAGCGATCGGGCTATCGCCGATCAGCACGAGTGGCTTCGGACGTTCGGTCATGCGGGCTCCAGGGAGGCGGGATCACGCGAAACAGTCACCGGATCAGCCACTCGTCAACCAACGCGGCACAGCCGGGCGGTCGGGCGAGATGGGCGGCAAGGGCTGCCCGGAAAGATCGACCGCCACCGCATTGGGCAAGTCGGTTGCCGTGTACTAAGTTGTTCGGAGACAAGAATCTAGGGCGTGGCACGATCGGTGCAAATGGAGGAACGTTCGGCATCATCAGCGGGGCCCCGGTTCCAATCCCGTCTCACAACCCGAGAACACTGCCAGCGGATGCGAGTCGTCATTCTGAATTGGTCGGGAGGCGAAAACGACCCGTTCACGTTCTTCAGCGAGCAGCTTGCCCTGAGGCTGCATGCGCTTGGGCACCAGGCGCACATCATCCCGTTGTCGGTATCCACCGGACCGGTGCTGGCTGAGATGCATGCGCGGCTGGGTGTCGACCTGGCGGTAACCTGGCAAGGCATCGGGAGCGCCATCACCCCGGCGGGGCAGCGCGAGACAATCTGGGAAGCCCTGCAGATTCCGTTGCTGTGCCTGCACGGCGACCATCCCTGCTACAATCCCGCCAATCACCAGCAGGGATCGCCCTATCTGCTGCACATCTACCCGAGCGCGTCCTTTGCCAATGCGGCCAACCGGCTGATCCCCAGACAATGGCCCGGGTACGTGGTCGAGACACCCAACTGGTTTGCGCAGCTGGATGAGCCCCTCCGGTTCGAGGGAGAGTACTTCGTCTTTCCGAAGAATATCCAGCACCTCGACAGCATTCGTGAGGACTGGAAGACACGGGTTGACCCGTCGGTGCGTCCCATGCTCATGCGCATGGCCACGCAGATCGAGGCCGCCTATCTGGCCGGCAATACCGTGAACCACCATGAGGTGATTCTCGATGAACTCCCGCATGATCTGGCCAAGGTGGTGCGCGCGGGCCATGCCAATCGGGAGATCGCGGACGTGGTGTTCACGCTTTCTGGTGAGCTGGATCGCGTCCATCGGAACGTTGCGGCGGCGTTTGTGCTCGATACGCTGACGGACACGCCGATCCGCATCTATGGGAGGGGATGGGAGCGACATCAGGCCAGACGGAATCCGCTCCACGAGTTTCACGCCGCCGCGAACCTCGTGGATTCACGATTTCAGTTCAGCTCCGCGTATGGCATTCTCGACGTGGCCCCGTCGAACGACACGCTCCACGACCGAACGCTCCGGGCCGCGAAGTTCGGTGCTGGTCTGCTGATCAGTTCGGGCTGGCGTCGCGATGAACCGATTCACCGTGATCACGCCGGCCTGTTCTTCAACGGCAATCCGGACGAGCTGCGGGCACGCGTGGCCGCCGTTCGCGACGATCCCAGCGCTCATCGCGAGCGCGTCCGTTCGTTCGGCAATGCGCTCGAGTCGGCTTTCTCCTTCGACCAGTTCTTCGATCGGGTGATCAGTCTCTTTCACGAACGCGGGATCACGGTGTGAACATCACCGTCGCGCTACACACTGTTGCCACAGGCGAGACGCGCGTGTGTGCCGTTCTCCGGCCATGGACACCGACCCCAGGCTGATGCCGTTATCCGACTGTCGTCTGATCGATGCCACGCGTATCGTGGACTCGCGCGGCTCACTGGCTGTGCTCGAGGTCGGCAATCACGTCCCATTCGTGATTCAGCGCGCCTACTACCTCTACGACGTACCCGAAGGGGCGGAGCGCGGTGGGCATGCACACAAAGCCCTGCATCAGGTGTTCATCGCGGTGGCCGGTGCCTTCGATCTCGTGTTGCGCGATGGCGTGAGTACGCGGCGCATCCGTCTGGATTCGCCACATCAGGCCTGTTACGTCGGCCCCATGGTCTGGCGGGAACTCGAGGCCTTCAGCGAAGGCGCGGTGTGTCTCGTACTGGCCTCGGCGCCGTACGACGAGTCCGACTACTATCGAAATTTCGAGGACTATCTGCAGGTGGTGCGCCAGCAATGAGTGCGGCCATGGTCGTTCCCTTCCTCGATCTGCGAGCCGCCTACGTCGAGCTTCAGTACGAAATCGACGCGGCCATCCGGCGGGTCCTGGACAGCGGCAGCTACATCCTCGGAGAGGAAGTTGCCGCGTTTGAACGCGAGTGGGCCACGGCCTGCGGCGCTGCGCATGCGGTCGGTGTTGCCAACGGGCTCGATGCGCTTGTGCTCGCGCTACGCGCGCTTGGTGTTGGCCCCGGCGACGAGGTCATCGTCCCGAGCCACACGTTCATTGCCACCTGGCTGGCGGTGAGCCAGTGCGGAGCCACTCCCGTGCCCGTCGAGCCGGATCCGATGACGTACAACATCGACGTGCGTCGCATCGAGGCCGCGATCACCGCGCGGACACGCGTCATTCTCCCGGTTCACCTGTACGGACAGCCGGCCGACCTGGACGCGGTCCTGGATATTGCACGTCGCCACGGGCTGCGCGTGGTGGAGGACGCCGCGCAGGCGCATGGGGCGCGTTATCGCGGGACACCGATTGGTGCGCACGGCGATCTGGTTGCGTGGAGCTTTTATCCGGGCAAGAACCTCGGCGCTGTCGGTGACGCCGGTGCCGTCACGACCAACGATGCCGCCCTGGCTGACGCGGTGCGCACGCTGGGTAACTATGGCTCCCGCGTGAAGTACGTCAACGAGGTCGTCGGGGTGAACAGTCGACTCGACCCGATTCAGGCGGCTGTTCTGCGGGCCAAGTTGCCGCATCTCGCGTCGTGGCGAGCGCGGCGGGCCCAACACGCCGCCCGCTACAGCGCAGAGTTGGCGGAGTTGCCGCTGGTCCTGCCGGAGGTTCCTGCGTGGGCCGACCCGGCATGGCATCTGTACGTCGTGCGTGTTGCCGCTGCATCACGGGCGCGCATTGTGGATGCGCTGCACGCCGCAGGAATCGCAACCCTCATTCACTACCCGATTCCTCCACATCGTCAGGCCGCGTACGCCGGCGTCCCCTCGGCACGCGGTCCGTTGCCGCTGGCGGAGCAGGTGGCCGGTGAGTTGCTGAGTCTTCCCATGGGGCCACACCTGACCGACGAGCAATGCAACCACGTGATCAATGTCCTGGGTGACGTTGTGCGTGACGAGGATCGTCCATGATTCTCGTCACCGGAGGTGCCGGGTTCATCGGCAGCAACTTCGTGCTCGATTGGCTGGCCACGGTCAACGAACCGGTGGTGAATCTCGACGCGCTCACCTACGCCGGCAACCTGGAGAATCTCTCCTCGATTGCTGATGACCCGCGGCACCACTTCGTGCACGGTGACATTGGCGATGCGGAGCTGGTCCGGCGTCTGCTTCGCGAGCACACCCCACGCGCCGTCATCAACTTCGCTGCCGAGAGTCATGTGGATCGTTCAATTCGCGATCCCGAGGCTTTCATCCGTACGAACGTCGTTGGGACGTATCGTCTGCTTGGAGCGATCCGGGAGCACTGGCAGTTATTGACCGGCTCGCCAAAGGAGACGTTTCGCTTTCTCCATGTGAGCACCGATGAGGTGTACGGATCGCTTGGCCCGGACGATCCGCCGTTCACCGAGCACTCACCGCTCGCCCCCAACAGTCCCTACGCGGCGAGCAAGGCGTCCGGCGACATGCTCGTTCGCGCCTGGCACCATACCTATGGTCTCCCGACCATCATCACGAACTGCTCGAACAACTACGGACCGCTCCAGTTTCCGGAGAAGTTCATCCCGCTCGTCGTGGTCAACGCACTCGCCGGATTGCCGCTACCTGTGTACGGCGATGGAATGCAGGTGCGGGACTGGCTGTATGTCTCGGATCATTGTCGTGCGATTCGCCGTGTACTCGACGCGGGGCGCCTTGGTGCAACCTACGCGATCGGCGGTGGGAACGAGCGGCGCAACATCGATGTCGTGAGGACCATCTGCGCGGTCCTGGACGAAATCCGCCCTCGTGATGACGGCCGATCATACGCCGAGCAGATCTCCTTCGTGACGGACCGACCGGGGCATGACCGCCGGTATGCCATTGACGCCGGCAAGATGGCACGCGAACTCTCGTGGAACCCGGAAGACACGTTCGACAGCGGGATCCGCAAGACCATCCACTGGTACCTGGACAATCCCGAGTGGGTGCGTCGTGTCCAGAACGGCGGCTACCGCAGCTGGGTGCAATTGCAGTATGGCTCCACTCTCCCGACGTCATGACCACCACCCGTAAAGGCATCATTCTCGCCGGTGGCTCCGGTACCCGGCTGTACCCCGTTACGCAGGCGGTGAGCAAGCAGCTCATGCCGGTGTATGACAAGCCGATGATCTACTACCCGCTGAGCACTCTCATGCTCGCCGGGATTCGCAACGTACTTCTCATCACCACGCCTCAGGACGTTCCCCGTTTCGCCAGCCTGCTGGGAAACGGGGCGCAGTGGGGGATGAACATCCAGTACGCGGTGCAGCCCAGTCCGGACGGCTTGGCGCAAGCGTTCCTTATTGGCAGGGAGTTTCTGGCCGGACACCCGTGTGCTCTGGTGCTGGGTGACAACATCTTCTACGGCAACGATCTGGTGCCGCTGTTGCAGCGGGCGTCGGCCCGGGACACCGGTGCCACCGTACTTGCCTACCATGTACAAGACCCGGAGCGCTACGGCGTGGTGGAGTTTGACGCGCAGCAACGGGCAGTCAGCATTGAGGAAAAGCCGGAAGCGCCGCGCAGCAACTATGCCGTGACCGGACTGTACTTCTACGATACCGAAGTGTGCCGGATCGCGTCGGAGATCCGTCCATCACCGCGTGGCGAGCTGGAGATCACCGATGTCAACCGACGGTATCTCGAGCTGGGTCAGCTGCATGTGGAAGTGATGCGACGTGGCTTCGCCTGGCTTGATACAGGTACCTACGATTCGCTCCTGTCAGCGTCGAGCTTCATTGCCACGCTGCAGAACCGTCAGGGGCTGCAGGTGTCTTGCCCGGAAGAGATTGCATTCCGCCAGCAGTGGATCTCTGCCGAGGACTTGCTCGCACTTGCTGAGCCGTTGAAGAAGAGCAGCTACGGGCAATACCTCCTGCAGTTGCTCCGCTAATGCGTCCGACAGGCAGGTCCTCGCAATACAGAAGGATGACCACACGATGAGCACAGAGTCCGAGATGGTGAACGCGCACGACCCTGTGCTGCAGGGGTCGACCCCACATGTCATGCTGTCCGCGCAACACCTCGCCCCGTTTCGGGTGCACACCGTGTTCCCCGCCGGCACTGTTGATGTGCGCTTGCCCAATGTGGTGGGGATGTCGGAGGGCGGGAGTGTGCGTCTGGCGCATCCCGACTGCGTGCTCTACCGCATCCCCAATGCGTTGCAGCACGCCGGGTCGAGCGCCATTCGTATTGGTGGTCGTGCCGCCTTCTTCACCAAGCTCGGACGTCTTGCGGCCAACAAGGAACAGTTCAAGGATGTGGATCTCGTCGGATGGAATGCCAGTGTCGTTGTCCTCCGCGATCCGGTCAGGATCATCGACGTCGGCTCCGCATTCTCGCTGCTCGGGGTTCATGCGTCGCACTGGGCACATTTTCTGGTGCAGTTCCTGCCCAAGCTGCTCTTCGCCATGCCGCTCATCGAAGCGGCCGGAACGCTGGTCATTCGGAGCGATTGTGACGGTCATATCCGGGCCATCATCCGCGCCTGTATTCCGCCACAGGTCCAGATCGTGGAGGCAGACCCACGTACAGACTGTGTGCGATTCACCGAGCTCCTGCACTGCACGGAGGTGGCCTATCTCTGTGATCATGCGGACTACACGTCAGTCGCCGACATCGTCATTCCGGAGCTCACGCGATCGGCGATCCGTGACGTGATGCTTTCGCTTGGTGACGCGAACGCGAACGCGAACGCTGGCGACGCGGCGACGCGCGATTCACGTGATCTGTATGTGGCCTTTGATGGGGAACGAGGGCCGGTGAACGGAGCGGAGGTCCAGGCGTACTTCGAGCAGAAGGGGTATTTGGTGGTTCGTCCGCATCTGCTCGATATCCGCGAAAAGATCCGGCTCTTTGCCAACGCCGAGCGGGTGGTGGGCGTGGGGTCCAGCGGGCTGATGAACGCCTTCTTCAGCCGGCAGCCGCTGAAGATGCTGGCCTTTATCAACTATGAGCGAGCCTTCGATACGCTCGGCGCCCAGATGACCGATCAGTATCCGACGCTCGATTCTCATTTGTTTGTCGGGACCCGTGTCGGGCCGGCCGGCATCAACTCGCGTTATACCATCGAGATGCCGGCGCTCGATGAGGCCGCCCGTACTCTTGGCTTCTAGCTGAATGCTCAGAGCCGATGTCATGCTCCCTGCTGCCGACCTCGATCGTGTGGTCGAGCATAGTGCTCCGCATTTCGAGCGACTGCGCGGGGCCACGGTACTGATCACTGGTGCCACGGGCTTCTTTGGCCGCTGGATGCTCGAGAGTCTCATGTGGGCCAATCGCCAGCTGTCGTTGGACCTGCGCTGCATCGCGCATGGGAGCGCACGATCCGCGGGGTCGGCGCAGCCGCAGTTTGACGGGACGGTGGACTGGGTGTTCGGGGAAGTCGAGGCACTGCCCCATCTTCTGACTCAGGCGGGGTACGCGCCGGAATCATTGGGCGCGATCGTGCACCTGGCCGTGTCGGCCGGTACTGCTGACGGTCGTCCCCGACCCCTGGGAGCGTTCACTGACGCGGTGCAGGGAGCGCACGCGGTTCTGGAGATGGCGCGCCGCGCACGCGGTTGCCGTGTGCTCATCACGAGTTCCGGCGCGGTGTACGGGCGTCAGGCCTCGGTGCACCAGGCCCTCTCGGAGGATCTATTGCCGATGGCTGATCCGCTCGACGTCGCCGATGGCTATGGAGCGGCAAAACGTGCCGTCGAGTTTCTCGCCGCGGCCTCAGTGGCGGAGCATGGCACCGAGGCTGTCATTGCCCGTCCGTTTGCCTTTATCGGGCCGCGGCTGCCGTTCGACAGAAACTTTGCCGCCGGCAACTTTCTACGCGATGCGCTCCGCGGTACCCCGATCGTGATCGACAGTGATGGCCGTGCGGTTCGCTCGTACCTGTACGCCAGCGATCTGGCGGATTGGCTCTGGGCGGTGCTGGCGGCGGGCCGGCCGGGCCGTGCGTACAATGTGGGGGCTTCTGGAGCAATTTCCATCCTCGAACTTGCCACTGTCGTCTGCCAGCTCACCGGCGTACCACTCATCGTAAAGGGGATCCGGCAGGAGGGTGCCCGTCAGTACTACGTGCCAAGTGTCGACTTGATCAAGCGCGAACTGGGCGTCGTGGAGAGCGTGGGTCTTCTGGACGGTGTGAAACGAGTGATCGCCTGGTGCGGCAGCATCGAGACTGCACGGGGATAGCGGATTGAAGCATCACTCGTTGTGGTCTGCGACCGCATACAGCACGGTGTCAAAGGTGCTGAATGCATGAGACCGTAGCGCGAATCGATACCCGAGTTGCCAGTCGTGCAACATTAATGGAATCTGCCAGAGATCGGTGGGCCGGTGATACACACACACGGCGAGCGCTGGCCTGTGAGCTTCGATGGTGCGTCGAGCACCAAGGAGTGCGCGTACCTCAGCCCCCTCAATATCCAGCTTTAGAAGGGAAGGGCGGAATTCCGGGAGGAACCTGTCGAGTGCAACGCAGTCGATTCTCGAGACTCCGAGTGACGAAATGCTACTCGATCCGGAGTGCGATGCCATGAAGTTGAGCGTCTCCTCACGATCCCAGAGGCCCAACGGGAAGACTCGATCTTCGCCAGACCTACGAACATCGGCAAGGGTGTTCTTCAGCCGTGCAAAGTTCTGGGGGTCGGGCTCGAAGCCTGCGTAGGCTTCCAGCGCCGTACTCTCCTCCAGCGCGAGCTGCAGGGTATCGCCATCGAACGCTCCGCCGTCAATCAACCGAACCGGTGCCTTCCAAAGCGGGATGCCCACGGGGCGGTACTGACTGGTAGGATCGGGCTGGGGGAGCAGATCGTCGTCGCCACAACGGCGGAAGTCGAGGCACGCGTCAAAGAGCGCAAGGCTCGAACGGTCGCTCCAAAGCGAACGAGCGCTGGCTATCGCCTCCTCCTCCTCGCTCAGCAGCTCACGTGGCGCCAACCAGAAGCGATCGCCAAAAGCATAGGGTAGCCACTCGTACAATTGAACGAATGACACTACGTGTCCCCAGCCATCCGTAAGTAGACGTCTCCTAATTTCGCCGACATCTGCATGCGGATTAAAGGCTGCGATGACTACGGTTGCTTTTGCTCGAGCGGTACGGAGAATCTGTTCGCTCGTTGGAGATTGCACTCCGTATGTTTCCAGACCAACAGCAACGGGCTCGCGGTAGTCGATGACCCACTCGACAGTGTGGCCTACGTCCGCGAGTGCCTTGAGCACATCTCTCGCAACTGCACCGCATCCATAAATCGCGATTGGACGCGGCAAAGACAACGGTTGGCTGATACCGTCCTGTATCGTCTCACGCATCATGGGAAAGGCGGCTCATGCGTGGCGATCATGTTCTTCGCCAACTCGTCACGATCTAGGAAAGGAAACATGTCTTCGAGCGGAGCTGTCACCATGGTTCCATCTTCAAGGCGACGCGATGACACCCTCGGAGAAAACCCTGAGGTTGAATCCAGTATAACTTCGCAGAGACCTGGACCCGGAGCATCCAGTACGGTGCGTATGACCTTCGAGAGTTCGCCGTTTCGCGTCACGCGCATATACGGCAGGCCGAATCCGGCGGCAAGCTTTTCGAATGATGGAAACGTCACACCGGATGACGGGTCCGATCCGACAAGGTGCCCACCGAAGAATCCACGCTGTGTGAGCTTGATCGAAAGGTACCCGTCGTTGTTGAACACGAAGACCTTGATCGGCAGCGAATGCCCCGCAATTGTCTGCAGCTCTTGCAGGTTCATCATGATGCTTCCATCGCCGGCAATGCATACAACTCGGCGCCCGGTGGCGCGGTGCGCACCGATCGCTGCTGGCAGATCAAATCCCATGGGCGCACTCCCCGAATCGGAGAAGAGTCTTTGAGAGCCACGCACCTCGAACGACTGGAACGTCGAAACGCAGGCCATGCCGTCGCCGGTTACCACAACTTCGTCTTCGGCGGCCTCCCGCGAGAGTGCCTGGCCAAAGCAGTAAGGATTGACGGGCTGATCCTGTAGCCAGTACTCCGGTAACACAACGGGGTATTGCGTTCGACGGACCTGCAGCCAATTTACCCACTCAGCGTGCCGACTATCGGTGAGCCCCGGCAACTTAAGCAAGGCCATCATGGCCTTTTTGGCATCTGCTTCAATGGCCAGCGACGGACGAATTGTGGGCTTACGAAGTTCGGCGGGGTCGATATCGATGACGATCAACTCCGCATGTTTCGCGAAGGCCTCCCAGTTGTAAGAAATCTGTCGAATGTTCAGACGGCATCCAATAACCAGCACACAGTCGCTGTTCTGTACGGCGAAATTTCCGACGCGATCGCCGATTGTACCCGGTCGCCCTACATAGAGTCTGTGTCCAGTGGTAATCAGGTCGTGCGCATTGAATCCAGTGACTACTGGAACGCCGAGATGTTCGGCAAGCGGCGATACCAGATCAGCACTGCCCGAGAGCCGCACCCCAGAGCCGAGGTACAGCACCGGCCTCTTTGCTCGGGACAGCCGCGAGTACACTTCGTGCATCGGCTCGTCGATGCTCCCCTCGGTCACGTTCGAGTCGGCCAAAATCGGCTGCGATGAAGGCGCCGGTTTGTCGATGATGATGCTTGTTGCCTGCACATCGACGGGGATATCGAGCCAGACGGGACCCGGGCGTCCGCTGGTCGCCTCAATAATGGCCCGGTCGAGATGGGCAGTGAGTGTGGTCGGATCCGTCACGCACGCGGCATACTTCGTGATCGGTTCGACCAGTCGAATTATGTCGACTTCCTGGTCGCCGAGCTGCCGGAGACCAGGAAGATCGAACGAGCGCATGAGTGTTTCCCGCTTGACCTGACCTGATACGACGATCATGGGTAGCGAGTCCACCCAGGCACCGAAAACGCCGGTAATGGCGTTTGTCGCGCCAGGACCAGTGGTCACTTGCACGAGCGCCGGGCGATTGGTCACCCGGGCGTACCCTTGCGCCGCCATAGCACAGGCCTGCTCGTGGTGACATGCCAGCCACTGCATGCCCTCTATCCTGCCGATGGCGTCGTTGAGGTGCATGGCGCCTCCTCCGGTCACCAGGAATGCCTGGGTGACACCGCGCTCCACGAGAGTCCGCATAACGTGATCTGCAAGCCGCACAGGAGTCTGCATCAGGGGGGGCTCAGTCGAATGATCGGATTCACCAGCCCGTGTGCCCTTATGGACTCTGCGATCGCCTCTTGGTGCAAAACTGACCCGATAATGATGGGCAGGTCCGGCGTGTCGGAGAACCCATGCGGGCTGACGACGGGCACTCCGCGAATAGTATGGCCGACAAAACGAGCATCGTTGTCGGTGAACATGCGGATGCGAGCGTGCCCAAGTTCCGTATTGGCAAGGAGAATGGCGCAAGTCTGCCCCGTGCCCCAGAACAGAAGTTCCTCCCACTCCGACATGACGCGCTGGCAGAACTGGTCAATCTCGTCGAGTGCTTCCCGGCCACTGCGCGCGTAAGATCGGAGCGCCTCCTGCAGTGCAGAATCAAGCGCAGGGGGTACCTCTCTCCCTGATGCCGGCTGCGCGAGCGCCCAAGCGCAAGGATACGGAGTTGCGCCGCCGTTGTTTACCCCGCGGCGGCCACTCCGAAGAACAGTCCAACCGTTCTGCCCCAGGCACGTACACAGACTCGCCTCTGAGAAATAGTTGATGTGCTCCGCATTGAACTCGAGCAAGGGGAATGTCGCACTCTCCTGAAAGCCCATAGCGTCAGGGACCTCGACATACAGAATCGACGCGTCAGTCGCTTCGCGACGTATCGCACCTAATGCCGACGATGCGTCCCGCACATGCTCGAGCACATGCGAGAGCACGTAAAGCGAAGCGCCGCTGACCTCCGCTGGCAGTGCGGTCAGCGTTCCCTGGCACACATTCAGGCGGACGCCGGATGGTACTGCCTGCAGGGATGCTCGCGCGACGGAAGTTGCTGACGGATCAACCCCGGTGACATGGGGGAACCCGGCCGCTGCAAGGTGCCTCAGGAGCCCTCCACCTGCGCAGCCAATGTCGACCACATGAGCCTTATCAGTATCGACAAAGGAGGCCAGCAGCTGCGCCAGCTCGTGGAGCCGCGCATCATCCCACGGCACAAGACCGTTGCCCGTTCCCGCCGAGGACGAGTCGTATTTGGACAAGGATGTGTAGTACCGGTCGAACTGGGACTGCGAAGGGATGGGAGTCGCGTAGCCCATCCCGCAGCGCCTGCAGCAAACTACATCATAACCGTTCGTGAGGGGATGGCCATCGACCAGTACGAACCGTTGCCGATGTATCTCGTCAGCCCCCGCAAACCCGCATGCCGGACAGGTCCGATCGCCGTACTGCCTCGCAGCTGACACTATAATCCCCGCTCCTCGATCTGCCGACGCAACTCCGGTGAGCGCGAGTATGGGTTGTCCAGCATGTCGATCGTGATCGGTGCGTCTGCCGGAACGGGCTTCTGCAGAATCTCGCCCGTGATGAGCTCTCGACAGGAGAGTTGCCCACGCTGAAGTGGAATAGCAAGATACACGTCTTCGTCCGTAATTCGTGCGCCGGCTGGCAGATCGCGTTTGGCATATACACCGCGCACGAGGGCGTCGAGGTATTCGATCTCCCGTCGGCTGAGGGGGCGACGACGGTCGCCGGCACCACCGCAGATGCGCTTTGCTCGCTCGAAAGCGGAGAACCAATGCGCGATTTCGTCCGGCGTCGAGCAGTACGGGGTGAAGGGACGATCAGGCGTCTTGATATCGATGTGCCGCTCGAAGGTTCTGGCGCCCTTCGCATATGCCATCATCATCGTCGCTTCGATGTCGCGTGAAGTTTCGTGGCCCGACCATCCGATCGAAATCCCCGGATAGCGCTGTCTCAGAAAGTCAATCTGATTGAGTTCGAGGTCGCGATCGTCGCTCGGGTACAATGAAACACAGTGGTTTACTGCCAAGGGAATGCTGCGGTTGGTGAAGAACTTTACGACGGCATCCATGTCCCGAACTGAAGCACCTCCCGTGGAGACAATTACTGGCTTCTTCGTCTTGGCCACAGCTTCGAGCAAGACCCAGTCGACAATGTCTGAAGAGGCGATCTTGATGATCTCGATGCCAAGCTGCACGCACAGGTCGACAGACCGTTCGTCGAACGGTGTTGCCATTCGGATGCAGTTGTTGAGGCGGACCTCTTCGACCAGGCGGGCGAGCTCGTCATCCGACAAGCGAGTGTCGATGGTCTTCTTGATGTACCGAATGTCATCACGACCGCGAAAGTCACGGTGAATGAACTGATCTACGTCCCGAAACTGGAGCTTGATGGACGCCCGCATACCGTGGTAGCGCACAATGGTCGCAAAATCGCGAACAATTCGCAGGCCGCGGTCGAGGTCGCCCCAGTGATTGTTGGCGAGCTCCAGAACGAAAAGTTCATCGAAGATGTCTTGTTGGATGGCCATCGGGACGCGGTGGAAAGGTGTCTCGTCGAAGATCGAGCAGGCGACGTGCTTGTGCCACGTAAGAAGTCGGATGTGTCCAGTTGGTGATTCGATTCAGCAGAGAAACGCGGGAGTCCTGATCATCCCGTCGACATATCAGCGCCCGAGCGGAGGGTCCTGGCCGCGTGCTCGAGAGCCTCCTCCTCCAGCCCCGGATAGCACCCGATCCAGAATGCTCCGCGCATCACGGCGTCGCTGTTGTCGAGGGCTCCCACCACGCGGTGCGCGATTCCCGCGTAGGCTGGCTGCCGCAGCAGGTTGCCGCCAAACAGGAGTCGCGTGGCCACGCCGTTCTTCTCGAGATGCGTCACCAGCGCGTGTCGGTCGAAGGGCGCCTCGTCACGCACGCGCATGAGGAACCCGAACCAGCTTGGGGACGCTGCCGAGGGCGGCGACACGAACTCCAGTACGTCGTCCAGCGGCGCGAGCGCCGACCGCAACCACTCCCAGTTCTCGCGGCGTCGGCTGATGAAGGTGTCCAGTCGCGCCAACTGCGCCACGCCCACCGCCGCCTGTATATCGGTGGCCTTGAGGTTGTAGCCGATGTGCGAGTACGTGTACTTGTGATCGTAGCACGGCGGGAGACCGCCAAACTGCTGATCGAAACGCTTGCCGCAAGTGTTGTCCTTCCCCGGTTCGCACCAGCAATCGCGTCCCCAGTCACGAAACGACTCGACGATGGTCTTGAGCTTTGGCTGCGACGTGAGCACGCAGCCGCCTTCTCCCATCGTGATGTGATGCGCGGGGTAGAAGCTCACGGTGGCCAGATCGCCGAAGGTCCCCACTTTGCGACCGTTCCACGTCGCCCCCACCGCGTCGCAGCAGTCTTCGATCATCCAGAGGCCATGCCGATCGCAGAAATCGCGAACACCGGCTGCATCGAACGGAATGCCCAGCGTGTGGGCAAAGATCACGGCTCTGGTCCGTTCGCTCCGCGCTCGCTCGAGTGCCTCGAGATTCACGCCATAGTCAGGAAGCGTGATGTCGATGAAGACCGGTACGCAGCGATTCTGGATGATCGGGTTGACGGTGGTGGGGAACCCCGCCGCCAGCGTGATGATTTCGTCGCCCGGCTGCAGCGCGCGCGAGCCGAGTTTTGGGGACGTCAGTGCAGTCACCGCGAGAAGGTTGGCCGACGACCCGGAGTTCACCAGGATCGCGTGGCGCACGTCCATCCACTGGGCGAACTCCCGCTCGAACTGCGCGGCGAAGCGTCCGGTCGTGAGCCAGAAGTCGAGACCCGCATCCACCAGGTGCTGGAGTTCGTCGGCCCCGAACACCTTGCCGGACACCGGCACGGGGCTCACGCCCGGAACGAACGGCTTCGCGGCAAACGCCTCGGCATGATACTCGGCGACGAGACCGCGGATCTGCGCCCGCAATGCGTCGGCGCGCTCAGACACCGAGGTAGCTCCGGTACCACGCGATCGTGCGGTCGAGCCCTTCGTCGAAGCTGAACTCGGGCGCCCAGTCGAGCATGGTACGGGCCTTCTCCGCGCTCAGCCACTGATGTTTGATCTCGTGCGTGGCCTCGCCCAGGATTTGCGGCGTGATTGTCGGAGCGATACGCGCGAGGATGCGTGACGCCACCGTGCGCACATCGAGTTGCAGCTCGTTCGAAAAGTTGAACGCCTCGCCGTGCAGCTCGGGGCGCTGGTGCAAGGCCTCGGCCAGACGAAGGTAGGCGAGTGCGCCATCCTCGATGTAGAAGTAGTCGCGGATGAGCGTGCCGTCGGAACGGAGCACCGGTGACTCCCCGCGCAGCGCCGAGCGAATGGTGCCGGGGAAAAGCCGGTTCCAGTTGAGGTCTCCGCCACCGAAGAAGTTGCCGCAGCGCGTGATGGCCAGCGGTACACCGTAGGTCACGGCGTACATGCGCGAGACGAGATCCGCTGCCGATTTGCTCACATCGTAGGGATGCTCGCCCTGCAACGCTGCCGCTTCGGTGTATGGCAGCACCTCGTGCGAGCCGTAGGCCTTGTCGCTCGAGGCGATGACCACGCTGCGCACGCGCGGGCTGCGCCGCACGGCCTCGCAGAGGGCCCAAGTGCCACGGATGTTGGTGTCCAGCGTGGAGATCGGATTGGCGTTCGCCACGCCGACGATGGTCTGAGCGGCCAGGTGAAAGACGGTATCCACCTCATACTCGCCGAGAACGCGCTCCAGCAACTCCTGATCGCGCACATCGCCGCGCACCACCCGTATGCGGGCCGCGTTGCCCGAGCGATGCAGCTCGCTCTGCGGCACGTCGTCGCGAATGAGGGCGACAATATCGGCGTGCCGCTGCAGCAGATGATCGACGAGCCAGCTTCCCAGCAGACCCGTGGCGCCGGTCACGAAGACGGGACGGTCACGCCAGAACGTCGAGGTTGCCGCCGTGGTCACGAGGTCGGACTCCACGGAGCGTTGCCGCTGTCCCACAAACGCTCGAGCAGCTGGCGATCGCGCGGCGTGTCCACCGGCTGGAAGAATCCATCGTGCCGGTACGCCGAGAGCTGGCCGTCGGCCGCCAGTCGATCGAGTGGACCCTGTTCCCACAAGGTCTCGTCACCATCGATATAGTCCAACGCAGCCGGTTCGAGCACGAAGAAGCCGCCGTTGATCCAGCCCTCGCCGGACTGTGGCTTCTCGACGAAGCTTGTCACCCCGTCGCCGTCGAGCTCGAGGGCGCCGAAGCGGGCAGGGGGGCGAACCGCCGTCACCGTGGCCAGGCGCCCCTGTTTGCGATGAAAAGCAACGAGGGCGCGCAGGTCGACGTTTGACAGACCATCCCCGTAGGTCGCGATGAAGGTGCCGGAGTCAAGGTGCGGGCGAAGGCGCCGCAGGCGGCCGCCGGTCTGTGTGTGGAGACCGGTGTCGATGAGGTCCACGGTCCACGACGGACGCTCCCCATCGAAGTAGGTCGTGCTGCCGTTTCGCAGGTCGACCCGCAACGACGAGTTGCGCGGGACAAAGTTGAGGAACCAGTCCTTGATCACGTCACCACGATAGCCGAGGGCGACCACGAACTGCTCGAGGTCGTGATGCGCGAACCATCGCATCAGATGCCAGAGCAGGGGACGGCCACCGATTTCCACCATCGGCTTCGGTCGGGCTACAGTCTCTTCACCCAGCCGGGTACCGAAGCCGCCGGCGAGAATGGCTACCTGCATCGAGGTGTCTCAACTGAAATGTTCGGTTCGAGGTCGCGACGGTTATCTACCGCTCTCATTAATAATGTGAGGGAGGCGAGTTCGTACGGCGAGGTTGTCCCGGAGCGATTCAATTCTCGCTTGTGCGTCGGCCAGCACCCCTTCCCAGCTTCCATGCTCCTGTTGCCGAAGGAGCGTCACACTGTCGTACCACGGGGTGGTCGCAGATGTGAGCCCCCACCGGTAGTCGGGCACCTGGGGGAGGCAGAGCAACGTCGGGACACCAAGGGCACCGGCCAGGTGGGCGACCGAGGTGTCCACCGTGACCAGCACGTCCACGCGCCGCAATGCGTGAGCCGAATCGTTGAAGGAGTCGCAGCACGCGCCGATGTCGACGACGTGTTGCTGAAGCTCCGTCGGAAGAACGCTCTCAAAAGGTGGCGACTTCTGGAGGGCCACAAATCGCACACCTGAGAGTTGCAGGAGCGGGGCCAGCATGGCGCCCGGAATGGAGCGGCGGTGGTCATTCTCATGCAATGGGTTTCCCGCCCAGGTCAGACCAACCGTGAGCACCTCATCGGCCGGAAGGCGGGCGGCAATTTCGACGGGGCAGTCTCCCTGGGGCTCCAGATAGGGTGCCCCGCTGATCCGGTCCGGTGTCACCTCGAGCGCATGCATGAGGGACATCAGAGGAATGTGCAGGTCATGCTCAGGCAGTGGCGTACGGTGGACACTGCACTCGGCAACGCCGCGCGCGGCCCCGAGCAGAGTGACGAGCGGCTGTTCGGTCCGGAGGTGAACCGTCGCGCCACGGGACGCGAGTTCCTCCGCAAATCGCACGCCCATGATGCTGTCGCCGAGTCCCTGCTCGTGCACGATGAGCAGACGCTTGCCGACGAGCGACGATTGTCCGTCCCAACGGGGGGTCTTGGGAAGTTCTCCGTAGAGAAACTCGGTGCCGAAGTACGCCTCGCGGGACTCCAGTTCCTTCCATCCGTGCAGCCATTCTCCCAACAACACGAGTGTCATGCCATAGGGCATGCGAAGCGCCGCATCGCTCGGCGCGATCGTGAGAGCCGCTTCATACACGTCGCGGCTCGCGGGGACGTTTCCGAGGTCCTTGAAAATCATGGCCAAGGTGAGCATGGCGACCACATTCGAGCTGTCCAGCGCCAGGGCCCGCCGAACGAACGTCAGTGCGAGCTTCGGTTGCCCAAGTCGAAGAAGCACCTTGGCCACCTCGACCGCCGCCTTGCCGTCGTTCGGGAATCGCTCCGTCACCTCGTACAGTTCGCGTAGCGCATCCGGATATCGCCGCACGCGAGTATAGAGGACGCCCAGGTCGAACCTCGGCGCCTGTTCATTGGGGACGCTCCGGACCACCTCCTCCAACGTGCGGATCGCCTTGGCCGTGTCGCCCGCGCTTTCCTGGGCGCGGGCTTCAAGGTAGCGGCTCACCCATGCCATACCTGGCTGGGCGGCCCCGCCAACATTGGCCCTGGTATTCCTTTTTGCAGGCACGGGACGATGGGTGTGGGAGCGCATGGACGGTTTGCGAGTGAGATCAGCGGCTGGCGATCCAACTCGATCATGCATATTTCGTGCCGTCATAAACTATTGCTTATCAATCACTTACGTAGAACTGTCGAATGCGGCGAAGGGCACTCCGGGCGGAAAATGGGTGTTCAACGGCAAAAGGTGCCGACTGGCCAGGGGAGCACGGAGCCAATGACGACGAGTGGTCACTGGATGGCGAACGCGCGATTTGTGCCGGCTCTGTGAGACTGCGTTCCCAAATGACGGACGAAATCGCAATCGCACTCAAGTATTTCGGGTCCGCTCCGAGACTGTAACTCGACCGCGATCCGGACGTCGGAAGCGGACCAGAGGCACGGATGCCTCGATCATCACATCACGGAGGATTGTATCATGCGTATCAACACCAACGTCGGCGCGCTCACCTCATCGAAGAACGCGTTCCTGAACACGATGGCCACCGAGAACAGCATGCGGAAGCTGAGCTCGGGTCTTCGTATCGCCCGTGCGGCGGACGACGCGGTGGGTCTCTCGACGGCCAACACGTTGCGTTCGCAGTGGCGCAACCTGCAGGCCGGTGTCAACAACGCCGAGCGCAACAACTCGACGCTGCAGATTGCGGAAGGCAATGTGCAGACCATCGAGCGCATCCGCGAGCGTCTGGATGAGCTGGCCGTCGAAGGCACGTCGAGCGGTGATGAGGTGACGGCCCTCCAGAACGAAATCACGCGTCTGGCGGCGAACGTTTCCTTCTCCGACATCACCGTCAATGTGGGTGCGTCCGGCGGCAGCATCACCATCTCCATGGGCTCCGCGCTCACCTCGAGCTCCTCGCTCTCCGACATCAACGCCACGCTCACGCGTATCGGTGCCGGTCAGAATCGTCTCGAGTACACGATCCAGAACCAGAAGTCGGCGATCGTGAACGTGAAGGCGGCCGAGTCGGTCATCCGTGACGTCGACATGGCGGAAGAAATGGCCAACTTCACGAAGAACAACATCCTCACGCAGGCGGCGCAGGCGATGCTCTCGCAGGCGAATCAGGGTTCGCAGAGCGTTCTCCAGATCCTCCGCTAAGCTCCAGTAGTTCCAGCGGCGTGATGAACCCCGGGGTCAGCGTAATAGCTGATCCCGGGGCGCGCCATTAGGCACGGGATCGAGGAAATCCCCATGACGACACCAACGAACTTCGGCGGACTGAGTAGCGGCGTTCAGTGGAACGACATTGTCGATGCCACGGTCAACGCCATGAAGGCGCGCACTGTCACGCCGATCACGGACCGCATTACGCTGCGCGACAAGCAGAAGGCCGCGTGGACCACCCTGCAGGGGTTGGTTGACACCTTCAACCGCGCGACGTTCAAGATCCGAAATTCAGGTTTCGGTGGCATGACCGCTACCGTGCCCACCAGTCTCACGACCGGACGCAGTCTGTTCACCGCGACCGCCGGAACGAATGCCGACACCGGCCGTTACCGTGTGGAAGTGCTGCAGACGGCCGACACGGCCAAGCTGGCCGGCGGCTCCGTGGCCGACACGACGGCCGCCCGCAACTTGAGCGGTTCCTTCACTGTGAACGGCACCGCGATCGCGGTGGATGCCGCCGACTCGCTGGCGGGCATTCGCGACAAAATCAATCAGGCCAACGCCGGCGTCACGGCCACCATTGTCAGCGAAGGGGGCACCGCCGGACGGCTTGTTCTCACCAGCACAACCAGCGGTTCGGCTGGCATTCAACTGACCGACGGAGCCGAGGGGCTTGGTCGCGAACTCGGATTTCTCGACAGTCGGACCAAGCCGGTTTCTTCGGCAACCGTCGCTGCCGCGGCGGCCATGGGGCTGGCCGTGTTTCCGCAGCCCGCGTCCATTCGCGTGGGCAACATTACGATCACTGCCGATCTGGCGACCGAAAGCCTGGCCAACATTGCCGCCAAGATCAACGCTGCCGGAGGCTCCGCCTCGGTGCAGTCCGAGTCGTTTGGCGGTGAGACGCGCTACCGTCTGGTCACCGATGGGGTGGTCAGTGCTGACCCGGGTGACTCCGGCTCACAGGATGTCATCGACGCGCTGGGCTTCGCGGCCGGCACGTACGGTACGGTGCCGCAGGCGGTGCAGTCGTCCGTGTTCACCGATGGCGCAAACGGCCCCGCCAGTGCGGCGACGTCACTCACCGCGCTCGCCGTGGGAGGGGTGTCACCGGGACTTGCTGTCGGTGATGCCATCAACATTCGTGGCACGCGCGGCGACGGAACGGCTGTCACCTACGGCCTGGTGGTGCAGCCGGGTGACACCGTGCAGACGCTCCTGGATCGCATCAATGACACCACGAACGGTTTCGGCGCCGGCGCGCAAACCGCCACCGCCGCGCTGACTGCCGATGGTCGTATCCGGCTTACGGACGACACGGGCGGGGCGTCCCGCCTCTCGCTGTCGTTGACGATCACACGCGCCGATGGCACGACGGGATCGCTCGGCCCGACCACCACGGCGGTGGCCGGCCGAAGCAGAGAACTGCAGCAGGGACGCGACGCGATCGTCCGGGTGGATGGCGAGCAGTTTGTTCGGTCAACCAATGTGCTGGCCGACGTCATCACCGGCGTGACCCTCAACCTGCAGCAGGCAGAAGTCGGCACGCAGCTCGATCTGGATGTGGCCCGTGACCAGACCAGCGCGGTTGCGGCCGCCAAGGGGTTGGTGGACGGCTACAACGCGATCGTCTCCTTCATTGACGAGCAGCGCAAAATCGACGCGCCGCTCTATGGCAACAGCTCCCTGCGCAACACCATGCGGTCCATCACGGCTGCGCTGCAGACCGAAGTGGCGACGAACGAGACGTATACACGCTCGGTCAAGGCGGGTATCGCGCTTGACCGCGATGGCAAGCTGACGCTGGACGAGACGGTCTTCCGCAAGGCGCTGGACGAGAAGCCCCGCGAGCTGGAGGCCCTGTTCGGGCGAACCGGCGTTGGTGGCGCGCTTGTCACTGCCACCGACGCCGCCATGCGGTTCGGCATCGGTCCGATCAGCTCGAACATCAACAACATCATCAAGGATGTTGCAAAGCTGAAGGGGAAGGAGGCCGAGGCCAACCGCGTGCTCGAGGATCGGCGTATGCAGTTGATCCTGCAGTTCACTCGGATGGAAGAGGCCATGACGCGGCTTCAGTCACAGAGCAGTTCGCTGCTTTCGAGCATGCAGGCACTTCAGCCTCAGCAGCGCTAGCCGATACTCGAAGACACGAGGCGAATGACGTCGCCTCGTGATCCCCCCCGAGCACACACGCCACAATGTCCTACGCCGCGCAGTCTTCGAGCTATCGTGAGATGGAGATCCAGGCCGCCTCTCCTCACAAGCTCGTCGTCATCGTCTTCGAGCAGCTGGTGATCAACCTGGAGCGCGCTCGCATCGCCATGGAGCGCAATGACATCAATCTCCGGGTTACCTCCGTGCGTCGGGCGCGTGACCTGGTCTTCGAACTGCTGGGGACGCTGAACATCGAAGCCGGTGGGCCACTCGCGGTGGAACTGGCCGGTCACTATCAGGTGATGTTGTACGAGCTGATGGACCTGGGCATTCGCAACGATGTGAAGACCGTCAGCAAGCTGATCAACATTGCGACGCCCCTTCGCGATGGCTTCGTTGGTGCGGCCGAGCAGCTGGCCAGGGAAGGCGCCCGAGCGAAGGTCGCCCTCAAGAGCGCCTGACACTTCACGACCTCGGGATTTCGATGATGCGTTTCGCCCAGACCACCGTCACCCGTACCAGCCGCGCCCAGGCGGCTCGCACCGCGCTTTCGCTGTGTGCGAGCGCCGATGAGCTCGCCCGGGAACTGGAAGTCGAGGTCACGTCGGCCGCGGGTGAGCATCGTCTGATGGCCCTGCTCGAGCAGCGCGACGAAATGCTGCAGGACCTGGCCGAGCAACTGGTCATCTTGCGCACGGAACGTCCCACCGCGGACAGCCTGCTCTTTGCCGCCACCGAACGGGTGGTGGACGAAGCGGACGCGCTGATCGCCGAGGTCTGTTCGGCCGTGAGTACTTCGCACCAGGTGACGCTGGACCTCGCGGCCAAGGTGGCGCGCCGCACCGAGGAGATTCGCGCGGAGCTGGACGCCGTGCAGCGCACCTCGGTGGCCAGCGTCGGCTACGGGGCCATGGCCGCCCCCCGCCTCGTGGACCGGTTCCGCTGAGCCTTCAGCCTGCGTGACCACCCTCCTCCTCCCTCGAGGGCGGTCAGGCAGACGGAGATCCGACCATGACCCACGATCCGGACGTCTTCGGACAGCTGTTGCAGGAGAAACTGCA
>VFQP010001779.1_pt1 | contig 26743 bp, 23 predicted proteins | sample 3512351 | NCBI WGS metagenome assembly VFQP01 (sample SAMN10412372, study PRJNA504923) | tailings metagenome | isolation source: Relicate 1 Philex TSF1 revegetated site | place: Philippines: Tuba, Benguet | collected 2017-08-29
GCCGAAGTAGTCGCGAACGCCGCGTGGCGTGACGGCGAGGGCGGCTTCGGAGTTGGAGAGGAGTAAGATTTCGTTCGGGGGCGTTTGGTAGAGGCGGTTGTAAGAGAGGCGAAGGACGGTGCCGGTTTCGCGTAAGTGGTAAGCGAGGCCGAGGCGCGGTTGCCATTGGCCGCCCTGGGCGAGGAAGCGGTAGCTGTCGTAACGCATGCCTAGGCTTAGGGTCCAACGGTCGAGGCGGATTTGATCGCTGAGGAAGGCGCTGTACAGGGAGCCTCTTCCCTTCTCCGCAAAGTCGAAGCGGCGGACGTCGAGGTCCGGACCAAAGTTGGGATCGGTGACGGCGAAGCGGAATTCTTCACGCAGGGGATAGGTTTGATAATCGATGCCGCCGCGCAGGTTGTGACGGCCCGCGAGGCGCGAATAACGGGCGTTCCAGGTGGCCGTGCCTTGCGTGCGTTCCTGCCAGGCGCTGACGGGAATGTCGCCTTCGCTCGGCAAGAGGCGCGCGAGCATGGGGCGGTAGCTCAGGTTCGTTTCGAAGGTGGAGCGGGCGTCGATGACGCGGAGCCAGGTGGCGGAATAAGCGGTATCGGAGAGATATTGGCGCTGGCGCATGCCGTTGGCCTGTTGGCTGCGCAGGTTGGCGCTTTCGAAGCTGGAACGGCCGCCCGTGAGCGAGAAGCGCAGCGTGTCGCGCGCGCCGGGACGGTAATCGAGGCGCAGGAAGCCTCGCTGCATGTTACCGCCGTTGTGTAAGTTGTCGAGCGAGACGCTATCGAGATAGCGGTGGGTCTCCATGCCGAGGCCCATGGCGGACCAGGCCCACTTACCCGCTTCGCCGGCGGCTTGGGCCGTCTGACTGAGCGTATCGAATTGCGCGGCCTGGCTGGTGAGCGTGCCCGTGAACTTGCGGCCCGTGCCGAAGCCGGTGCGCGTGGTGACCTGCGCCACGGCGCTGACTTTGTTACCGAATTCGGCGGGGATGTTGCCGGTGAAGAGTTCGACGCTTTCGACGAGCGAGGGGTCGATGGAGCCGGCGAAGGCGCCGCCGAGTTGGTCGCTGACGGGCATGCCATCGATGACGTAAGTCATCTGGTTGTGCGCGCCGCGGGGGTGGATGGTGCCGTTGGCGTTTTTCGCGAAGCCGGGGAAGGTTAGTAAGACTTGCTCGAGGCCGCGATTGCCGCTTTGCAGGGCGAGGCGATCCATGAGCTCGCGGCCCATGTGGGCGCGCGCGCCGGTTTGTTCGGGGTCGATGCCTAAGGCACCGGTGGTTTCGACGACCGTGAGCGAGGTCTCCGTGGGCCCGACTTCCAGGCGAAGTTCCAGGCTTTCCGGCACTGTGGAGCGGACGACGACGATATGGCTTTGCGGACGAAAGCCGGCGGCGGTTACGTCGATGCGATATCGGTCCCAAGGCAGATTGACAAAGTTCGCCGCGCCGTTGCTATCGGTCATGCTCGTTTGCAGGCCGTCGCCGGCCTCCCGCCGCAGTTCCACCTTTTGCCCGACGAGTGGGGCGTCACTAGCGTCGTGCACGATCACCCGCACGCTGCCGCTACTCTGCGCCCAGGCCATTTGCACGGCCAGCAGGAAAACCAAGAGTAACGCCTTCCCCATAATGGATACTTCAACTATAAACTTAACCATAGTTAACGTCAACAATTTTCTCATTTTTCGATAGCGAACAAAAAGCGAATATGCTACAACGGAGCTATCCGGTTGTACTGATATGGACTTCACACCGCTTCGCGCGCATAGCTACTATTCCCTTTTAGATTCAACGCTTTCCCCGGAAAGCTTGGTGCAGCAGGCGGTGGCGCGGGGCTATAAAAGCCTTGCGCTCACGGACCGCGACACGTTGGGGGGCGCGGTGCTTTTCTACAAGGCCGCGCAGAAGCACGGGCTGCATGCGGTGGTGGGCGCGGAGGTGACGCTATGGAACCAAACGCGGCTGACGCTGCTGGTGGAGAACGCCAACGGCTACCGGAATCTGTGCCGGCTGCTGAGCGTGCGCGCCAGGCAACATACTCGATTTCAAGATACTCCAGGTCTGCAGTTAGACGACTTAGCGCGTCATTCGCCCGGATTGATCTGTCTGATGGGCGCCGATGCCGATCCGCAATGCGACCGCTATCGCGAGATCTATGGCCGCAATCTCGCTTTCGCGCTGGGCGCTTCAACGCCCGACGAACAACAGCGCTCGCGCGTTTTGCTGAACGCGGCGCGCAAGCTGCGGCTGCCGGCCGTGGTGGCGCCGCACGTTCACTACGAAGTTCCCGCCGATGCCTTGCGTTGGGAGATTCTCCAAAGCATGCGCACGCTCACCTTGATGGGCCAGGAGCATGCGGGAAAGAAGGCGCCGGGCGCGTATCACTTGCCCAGCCCGCAGGAGATTGAAGCCGCCTGGGGCACGCAAGCGCCGCTCGCCATCGCGAACGCCCGCGCCATTGCCGAGCGTTGCCGCTTCGATTTCGAGCTCGGCGACATCTGCTTCCCGCGCTACGAAAGCGAGCGGCCCGCGATTGAGGAACTGCGCGCGCTCGCGGAGAACGGCGTGCGGCAGCGCTATGGCGATGCGCCGAAGCCTGAGGTGCGGGCGCGGCTGGAGCGCGAGTTGGAAGTGATCTTCGAGGTCGGCTACGCCGAATACTTCTTGATCTTCGCGGACATTGTGCGTTGGGCAAAGTCGCGCAGCATCGCGACGCTGGCGCGCGGCAGCGCGGCGGGGTCGCTGGTTTGTTACGTGCTCGGCATCGGCAACGTTTGCCCCTTCCGTTTCGACCTTTGCTTTGAGCGTTTCCTGAACAAGGAGCGCATGCAGTTTCAGAAGCTCGCCGACATCGATCTCGACCTGCCTTGGGACCAGCGTGAGGAAGTGGTGCGCTATGTCTTCGAAAAGTATGGCGAAGAGTATGTCGCGATGATCGGCGCGTACAACACCTTCCAAGGCCGCGCGGCGATCGCCGACATTGCGAAGGTCTATGGCATTCCGGAGCGCGAGGCACGCCGCTTCACGGAGAACATTCCTTACTTTTCCGGCGACGCCGTGATGGCCGTGCAGACGAATCCCGAGTGCGCGCATCTGCCCGTAAATGAAGAGCCGTATCGCACAGTGCTTTCACTTGCCGGGTCTTTCGATCATTTTCCACGACACGCAACAATGCACCCTTGCGGGCTGGTGATCTCCGCGCAGCCGGTGGCCGACCGCATTCCGCTCTTCCGCAGTGCGAAGGATTGGCTCACCACGCAGTACGCCATGGACGACGTGGAGGACCTGGGTTTGTTGAAGATGGACCTCTTGGGGCAGGCCGGCTTGAGCGTGCTGCGTGAGGCGCGCGAGAACATTCGCGTGAACCTGGGGCATGAGGCGGACCCTGTTGATGAGTTGGACGTAAAGACGTGGACGGCGATCTCCCGCGGTGATACGCGCGGCGTATTTCACATCGAAAGCCCAAACATGGTGAACCTGCTGGTGCTTACCGAATGCAAGGACATCGGCTGCCTGACGGCGATTGAATCCGTGATCCGGCCCGGCGCGGCGAACGAGGGGCGCAAGCGGCAATTCGCGCGCCGGCATCAGGGCTTGGAGCCGGTGACTTATGCGCATCCGTCCTTGGAGCCGGTGCTGCGCGAGACCTATGGGCTGCTGGTTTACGAAGAGCACATTCTGCTGGTGGCCAACGGATTTGCGGGTATGAACTGGGGGCGCGCCGATACGCTGCGGCGCCTGCTGGTGAAGAACAAGGACCATGTGCGCATCGAGGCGCTGGGCGAGGAGTTTCGCGTGGCGGCTCTTGGACGCGGGCATAGCGTGGAAGATACGGAACGTGTGTGGGGCATGTTGCGCGAGTTCGCGGGGTACATGTTTAACAAGGCGCACTCAGCCGCGTATGCGGTGGAGGCGTTTGAGGGCGCGTTCCTGAAGATGCGTTATCCGGTGGAAACGCTGGCAAGCGTGTTGACGAACCGGCGCGGTTACTATGCGCCGATCGTTTATGTATTGGAGGCATTGCGTTGCGGGGCGCGCTTTCTGCCGCCGTCGCTGGGGCGTAGCGATGCGAAGCGTTTTCTGGTGAGTGGTCGGGAGATCCGGCTGCCGTTGAATCAGGTGAAGGGATTGTCGGAGGCGACGCTGGAACGCTTGGAGGCCGCGCGGCCCTTTGCGGACGTAAGCGATTTTTACCGGCGCGCCAAGCCGCAGCAGAACGAGTGGATGGCGTTATTGAAAACCGGCGCCTTGGACGATTTCGGCGAGTCGCGCGGGAAGCTCTTCTGGCGTTTGTCGCGCTTGGCCGCGCGGGAGGCGCAGATGAAGTCTACGGGCGGCGAGGCGTTGTTTACGCCGGACGATCCGGCACTATCAAGTACGACGGAGACGGCGCTGGACAAGGCGCGCTGGGAAGCGGAGTTGCTCGGCTTCCCCGTTTCGACGCATCCATTGGACTACTACGCGACTGGCTTCGATTGGGCGCCTTATGTGCCGGCGCAGGCTTTACGGGAAACACCGGAGAGGTTCTTTGGCCAGCGCATTCAGGTGGCGGGCATGATTGTGGCGGATCGCATTCATCCCACGCCGCGCGGGCCGATGAAGTTTATTTCGCTGGCGGATAGGACGGGGTTTACGGAGGTTTCGCTTTTTGCGGAATGCTACCAGCATTATGGGCATTTGACGGCGCGGCCGTTTGTGGTTGTCGAGGCGGACGTGGAGCCGTACGATAACTTCCGTGGGGCGCAGTTGAATGGGGTTTCGATTGCGCCGCCGAGAAGGGCGAAGGCGGCGTAAGTAAGATTAGCGGGGTTGCAGTTCGACAACTTTGGCTTTGTGCTGTCTGGCGGTTTGCGCCAAAGCGGAATCCAAAGTAACCAAAGTTGCATCGGTGGCAATGCAAAAAGCGACAAGATAAGAATCCATCACTGTCTTTGTGGCTCCCTTTTTCCGATGAGCCGTAGCGACATCCCGAAGCAAACGTTCCAAGCCCGGGGGTTCCATGGCGAATCCACAACGAGGATCGTCCACCCACGTGTCAAAAGCGGAGAAGGCTTCAACGAGTGTCATCGCATGGGCGCCAACAACCGAAGTGTTTGTAATTAATCGCAAGAAGCCCAATTGCGTGGTGCGGCAGAACAGCAGTTGGCTATCCGCCGGCTTCTTGCCACTGAGCCATTCATGGCAAACGTCGTTATGAGCATGCCCATGCCAAGAGAGCGCCAACCAAACATTGATATCAATCAAATATGAGGTCATACGGAGTGGTGGTTGTCGGCATGAGCGGACCCGGCTTTCCTCTGCCGCGAATGAATGGTCTGGTGACCATCCGTCCCTTGCGCGGCTTTTGTACGGGGATCAGGCGCGCTAGGGGTTTGCCGCGCTTTGTGATCAGCACGCCTTCGCTGGGAAGATCTTCGATTAGGGTCAGAAACTGACGCCGGGCTTCCGTCGCATTGAGATCCATGCCTCAAGTGTACAGCGAAGTGTACACTTTTACAGCAGCCGCCGGCTGCGAGGTTTGGCGATCTTCGCTTCCAGACGCATGCGGCGATTTTCGATCTCGTCGTTCGGCTTCAACTGGCGCGCGGCGAGCGTGCATTCGAGGGCCATGAAGAAGTTCTTCTCGCGGTGCTCGTAGTATTTCGCGAGTTCGATGTAGGCGTCGGCGCGGTAGGGGTTCTTCGATTGCGAGAGATCGGTCCAGAGTATAAGAGCTTGGTCGATGCGTTCTAGCTTGCGTTCGAGTTGGGCGAGGTCCCAGAGACAGCGGAAGAGTAATTCGTCGGCGATCTGCGCATCCACGGCGCGGCGGTATAACTGCACGGCTTCCTCGAGCCGCTCCTGGGCGACGAGCCAACGCGCCAGACCCGCGAGTTCCGCGCCATGCGTGAGCGGGCAGGATGCGGGATCTTCAAAAATCGGCGGAATGATCGCGGCGAGAAACGCGAGCGACAAGATGTCGAGCGCGTTGTGATCGACCACGGGCCGTATGCGCTCCGTGCGCCCGGTGCGCAGGTAGTCGAAGTAGATTTGCGGGATGAGTTCGCCGGGGACGTCGCCGATGCGTTCGTGGCCCAGCAGTTGGCGCTCAAGTTCCACCAGACGGCAAGATTCGAAACGCATCTTCCAGAGACGGCGCGCGCCGTAAAGCAGATCCATGTGCTCCAGCCGCGAGAAAGGCGTTCGTTGGCGGGCGAGCGTATAGCGCGTTTCGAGCAACGGTTGATCGTAGCTCTTGCCGTTGTACGTGACGACGGTTTCGAAGCGGCTCAGGTATTCGGCGAGCGACGCAAGCGCCGAAGCCTCTTCGCCGTGGTCGCGCAAAAACCATTGCTTGAGACGGAAGCCATCGGCCTCTACATGCCCCGCCCCGATCAGAAAGGCGAGCGTTCCCGTACCGCCGGCCAGGCCCGTTGTCTCCGTATCGAGGAAGGTCCAGGATTGCGGCGAGAGTTCGCGGAGGCGTTCCACCATCACGCTGCCGTGGCGGTGCTCGAAGGGATAGAAGGTTTCGATTTCGAAATGACGTCCGTGCTCGCCTTCGATTTCATTGCCGTCGATGGGCAATGGCGCGGGCTCGGATGGGCGCGCAAACTTCGCGTCCACCTTGGCGATCCGCTGCCTCAATAAATCGAGTTGGGCTTGGAGCGTGGGATTCAATTCGCTATCTATTCGCCTATTTTACTGCTTCGTCGGCGTGATAGCTGCTGCGCACCAAAGGCCCACTCTCGACATGCGAGAAGCCCAGGCTCTGGCCGTACTCCTTCAGCATCGCGAAGTCCTCCACCGGCACGTAGCGCAAGATCGGCAGGTGCTTCAGAGAAGGCCGGAGGTACTGCCCGAGCGTGACGATGTCCACGCGATGCTCCCGCAGTTGCCGCATCGTGTCCTTCACTTCATCGAGACTCTCACCCAGGCCCAGCATCAAGCCGGACTTCGTCGGAATCGAAGGCGCCTTTTCCTTCGCGTATTGCAACATCTCGAGGCTGCGTTCAAATCGCGCGCCCAAGCGCACCTGTTTATAGAGCCGCGGCACAGTCTCTGTGTTGTGATTCAACACATCCGGCCGCGCATCGAGCACGATATCCATTGCCTCGCGCGAGCCTTGAAAATCCGGGATCAAAACTTCCACGCCACAACCAGGCACGCGCTCGCGAATGGCGCGAATCACGGCGGCGAAGATTTCCGCGCCGCCATTGGGCTGGTCGTCGCGATTCACGCTGGTAACGACGGCGAAACGCAAGCCCATGCGCTCGACGGCCTCCGCCACGCGGCGAGGCTCATCGTAATCCATCTCCAGCGGCACGCCCTTTTGCACGGCGCAAAAGCCGCAGCGCCGGGTGCAGACGTTGCCCAGGATCATGAAGGTCGCCGTGCGCCGGTTCCAGCAGTCGCCAATGTTCGGACACGCCGCGCTCTCGCAAACGGTGTGTAGCTTCAAGTCCGTTACGAGTTGCTTCAAGTCGCGATAATTGTCGCCCACGGGGGCGGGCGCCTTCAGCCAAGCGGGGCGTTTCGGCTTGGCCGATTCAATACTAACGAGCACTTTCTTTCAGTTTAGCGGCCAGGGCATCCTCAAGCACGCTGCGCGACTTGAAGTTCTCAAAGCGCAGCAAGTCCGCGAAGGCCATTTCGACAGCCGCGCGTGGGATAAATCCGATCAACTCACTGGAAGCGATCTCGATTCCATAGGCGCGCGCTTCCTTCTCCACGGCCGCGTAAACACGGTGCGGCGGAGAAACTTCAAAGTCCGTCAGGTTCATCGACACCTGCGCCTGCTTCCGCGAGTGCAGCATCACGCCCATCGCCTTCACATGCGGCAAGCCGCCGTTGCTTTCGCGGATCTTCTTCGCGATCGCCTTGGCCACTTCGAGGCGCGGCGAAGCGAGGTTGATGTTGTAAGCGATCAGAAACTTCCGCGCGCCTACTACGCTGGCGCCTGCCGTGGGATGCGCGTCGCCGATATCCGGTCCGCCGGCGATCTTGCCGCCGCGGATATTCTCCAAGCGCCGCCGATCTTCGGCCTTCGCCGCTGCTTCATAGAAGTAAACCGGAACTTTGTAGCGGCGCCAGATTTCCTCGCCCGCATAGTGCGCCAGCGGCACGCATTCGGCTAGCGTGATGCCTTCCATCGGAACGAAGGGAACGACGTCGGCCGCGCCGATGCGCGGATGTTCGCCCGTATGCACGTTCAAATCGATGCGCTCCGCCGCTACGCCTACCGCGCGAATCGCCGCTTCGACAACGGCGTCCGGAGGGCCTGCGATTGTGTAGACGCTGCGGTTGTGATCGGTGTCCGCTTCGCGGCCCAGCAAGGTCACGCCCGGCACACTTGACAGAGCCGACTCCAAGGCCAGCAACGTTGCTTCTTCCCTGCCCTCGCTAAAATTCGGTACGCACTCGATAATCGACATGGTTTCCTCTGAGTGTCGCAAGCACCAAGCTCGACCCCATCGTGGCGGCGACATCGCGGTAGTCGTCCGTCGCGAGGATCTGCAGGAAGGCCCGCTTACCTATTTCGATGCTGCCAACCTCGCTGTCGATTCCTATTGCTCTCGCGGCGTGAATCGTTGCCATACGGATGGCCTCTTCCACGCTGACGCCCATTTCGCGGCAGGCCAAGTGGATGACGAAAGGCATCGAGTCCGTGGGCGAGTCGCCAGGGTTCGAATCAGTGCCGAGTGCGACAGTCACGCCAGCCTCAATCAATTTCCGTGCGGGCGCATAGCGGCCCGCGCGCGTGTAGTAGGGCATCGCAGGTAACAGGACAGCGACGGCGCGCGATTGCGCCAGCATCGCGATGTCCGCGTCGCTGGCGTAGAGAAGATGCTCGACACTGATGGGGTGCCGAGCCAGGGCCTCCGCTAAGTTCGTGATTGGGCCATCAATGCCCAGGTGGAACTTCCGGCGTTGCGTGCTGCTCGCACGGGCTTCTGTGTAGCCAATCGAATCGATGAAGTCCGCGCCAGCGCTGTCTCCGATCGGGTCCATTAAAGTGACACGTAGCAACGACGGCGATGCGCCACGCAGCCGCCGCATCACGCGCAAGCACTTCGCCTCGCCCTCCGCGCTACTTGCGTAGGCCGTCTTGATTTCCAACGCCGTCGTCCCCGACTGCGCAAGCCACTCAATGCGTCTCCGCATCGAACGCTCTAGTACCTCTTCGGGAATCGCCTCCAAGGCCGTGCAACGGTCCGCGAAGCTCCCTTGAATCTGACCAGCGTGCGGTAAGTGTGTATGCGGGTCCACCCAGCCGGGCAAAACTACGCCGCCTTCGGCGTCGATTACGGGATCGCTGGCCAGACGCGATTCCGATTCGGGCACAATGGCCGCGATGCGTTCATCAGCGATACGCAGCGCATAACCACGCAACACCTCGCCCGCGCCGCACCACAGCTGCCCGATGTTGCGAATCAGCACGCCCAGTTACACCTCCAGCAGCAAGGTCTTGATTTCGACGTTTCCGCCCGCCACGGTGAGCATAAGATCGTTGCTTCCTTTGGGCAGCGCGATCCGGCCGAAATCCAGTTGCCCCCAATGGAAAACGGGCGCTTCGTTGCCATTGTGAGCGCGATGGGGCAGATGAACTTCTTCGGAATTCACGCTGGCCTTTATCTTCATGCCTCGCGTCTGCCCGGCAGTAGATAAGAAGACGCTGGGCCCGGCTTCAGCGCAACGGTATTCCGCGCTGATCTTATAGTTTGCCGCTACACGCGCGTCCACCTTCCAAGTCATCGCATCTCCCGCTCCGCTCCAACCCGTCACGAAATCGTGCGCATAGCCTTGCTTCATGAAGTAGCGCAATCCGCCCTGCAAATAGGCCTGCGGGGCTGTTAGCTTGGCGGGGTTTTCTTCTTTGTAGCCGACTGGGATCGGCGGCCCACCGAAGGTGAAACCCTCCAAAGTCGAAGCGAACCACTTCTCGTATTCGCTTTTCAACTTCGCAAACACTTCCGGCTGCGCGGAGGCGATGTTCGTCTTCTCGCCTGGGTCGGCAAGCAGATCGTAAAGCTCCGAACCGTTCACCATTTTGTATTGCTGCGTGCTCGCGCTTCCGGGCCAAGGCTTCGTGGGGTCCGGCTGCTGATCGGCATGTGTGAATATCATGCGCTCCGGCCACTTTTGTGGCGAGCCTTCCAGCAGCGGCCGCAAGCTCACTCCATCCATCGCGGGCCCCGCGGGCCGTTTCACCCTGCACAGATCCAGAATCGTTGGAGTGATGTCGATATGTCCGCAAACGCGATCCACTTGCCGCGAGGTCTTCCAGCCATTGGGATAACGCACATAGAGCGGGCTGCGCGTGCCGCCCTCGTAAACACTGCCCTTCCGCGCGCGCAGGCCGGCGTTGAAGCGATCCGTCTGCGGCCCGTTATCGCAGAGGAACATGACGATCGTGTCGTCGGCCAAGCCACGCTTTTCGAGATGCGCCATCAGCCGGCCGATGTTGTCGTCCAGGTTCGACACCATGCCATAGATAGTCTGGTTCTCAACCGAAAGCCCTTTGCCGGCGAACTTGTTGAAGTAATCGTCAGGCACTTGATACGGCGCGTGCGGCGTGTTGTAGGCGAGATAGAGAAAGAAGGGATCGCGGCGCGAGGCGTCGATGATCCGCGTGGCTTCATCCGTCAAGGCATCGCCGATGTAGCCGGGCAAGTGGGCGTCTTTGCCGTTGCGCTCCACGGGCGAATCGAAATACCAGTTCCAATGCCCCGTGCGGAAGCCGACGAATTCATCGAAGCCGCGCGCGTGCGGCACGTAAGGATAGTTCTCGCCCAAGTGCCATTTGCCGACGAGGCTCGTTCGATAGCCCGCACCCTGCATCGCCTGGGCTACGGTGACTTCGTTCAGCCGCATCGTCTCGCGGCCCTTCGTTACACCGTGCACTCCCGTGCGCAGCGGATAACGGCCTGTCAATAATGCAGCCCGCGTGGGCGCGCACACGGGCGAAACCGAGAAGCGAGTGAACTCGACACTTTGCGAAGCGAGCTTGTCCAAGTTCGGTGTCGCAAGCAAAGGATTCTGCCGTCGCGAAAAATCGCCGTAGCCTTGGTCGTCGGTCATGATCAAAACGACATTCGGCTTCTTATCCGCCGCGCGAAGCAGCGGAGAGGCCGCCAGTCCAGCGGCGAAATTCCGGCGTGTAAGCATACTGCCTACATTAACTTCAAAATCATGCCTTCACTGGTGGCGGCGAAGATTTGTCCCTCGACTTCGCTCAAATAAACCACGCGCGCCTCCGCGCGATAGTCCACCGGAATCGGGTCGAAGTTCTTCAAATCCCGCGAATGCCATATCTCCACGGGCGTGGGCACGGGAAGTTGCGCGTTATTGAATCGCCGTGTCATCGCGACATACGCTCCATCGCCCGGCACCCAGATCGCGTCCTGTATCGCCATATCTTTCGGGCGCAGGATTCGTTCAATGGGCGAGTCGGAGTTGGCCTTGAATTGGTAGAGTTCGCCGCCATAGTCGAAGAAGCGGTCGAACTTCATGACGATCAGGCCTTGCCCATCCGCCCCCACGCGCACGCGATGTACGTGACCGAAAGCCGACACTTGTGCGGGCTTGAACGTCACGCCTTTGTCGCTGGAATCAAGCGCGATCGTTAGACTCGGACGCTCCGCGTCCAGGCGCGCGCCGCTCGGGTCCACCCAATCCGGTTGCCGGTAGCCGCGCCGCGGCCGGCGAAATGTCTGCGTATTGCCAAAGAGCGATACGAATCGCCCTCGTGAAGTCGAGATCCAAGTAAACGCCGCGGTCTCGATGGCCCCGTTCGCCTTGGCCGCTTCGGGAATCGGCTTCCACTTCCGGCCGCCATCCTCCGTGCGTAACGCCGTCTTGCGCGCGCCCACCGCAAAGCCGATCTGGGAATCGAGGAAGTGCACGCGTAGAATGTTCTTCAGCTTCGAAATCTTGTTCCAATCGCGGCCACCCTCCGCGCTAAACCACAAGTCCTGATCGAGACTCACCGCCCACAACATCGAATCGAGCGCGAACATCGACACGGGCTCAAACTTGAGCTGCGACTCTTGCCAGGTCTTGCCCCCGTCGTTGGTAGCCACCATCATGCCGCGCACAGCGCCGCCGCGCTTCACTTCGGCATAGGTCCCCAATGCCACGCCACGCTGCGGCGTGATCATTGCGAAGTCCGTAAAACCGCCGTTAACGTTGTCTTTGTCGTAAAAGAAAACACGGCCAAATTTCTTCCCCGCCCCCAGCCCCAAGGCGGGCGCCATCGCGGCCACGACGAATTGCCTCCTGCGCATGCTCCGCCTAATTCGACGCCAGCGCATGGGCGAGCGTTCCAATATCTTCGATCGCGCCTTTGTTCTCTAACTTCGCCAACGCCAGCAACACACCCACTTGCTCGCCCACCGTCGTTAGTGTTTCCATCGCGTCGCCCGTAAAGACGTGCGGCTTACGGTGTTGCACGTTGATGACGCCCACCACCTTGTTGCGCGCAATGATCGGCGCGGACAGGAACGCCTCAAACTGATCTTCCGGCAATTCGGCGAATGTCTTGAAACGCTCATCCAGATACGCTTCCTTGCTAATCGCCACCAGCCGCCGCTCCCGCGCCACCCAACCGGTCAAGCCTTCGTCCATGCGCAGCCGCAAGTGCCCCAGCGTATTCGGCGAAGGGTTATTGGAAGAACACAACACTAACTCGTCTTTGTCCAGCAGATACAACAAACACGAATCGCAGCGCATATATTCCACAACCAGCGCGTTGATTCCCGCCAACACGTCTTTCAGGCTCATCGCCTTCACCATCATGCGGCTGATCTTTTGGAAGATCCGGAGTTGCATGTGCGCCCGTTCCAGTTGCAATTCCAAATCCTTGACCTTTGACACGCCTTCATTATGGCAACAATCCAGGGTTATAGAATTCACCCATGCGAAAGATTTGTCTTCTGGCTCTGGCTTGCGCTTGGGCTCTTCCGGCGCAGCTCAAAACACAGGAGATCGCCAAGGAACTCGGCGTCGTTTACGCCGTCCGTACCGCCGACGTCAACGGCGATGGCAAGCTCGATGTTGTCGCCATCACAGGCTCGAAAGTGCTCTGGTACGAGAACCCCACTTGGACGCCGCACTTGATCAGTGAGAACGCCGCGCCCAAGGACCATGTTTCTATCGCCGCGCACGACATCAACGGCGATGGGCGCTTGGATTTCGCGCTCGCCGCCGAATGGCAGCCGCGCGAACGCGTCACGAAAGGCAGTCTGCATTGGCTCGAGCAGCTGCCCAACAACCAATGGAAGCTCCACGATGTTGCGAAAATCCCCGGGGCCCATCGCATTCGCTGGGCCGATGTCGACGGCGATGGCTCGCGCGAATTGATCGTGCTGCCGCTCGAAGGCCAAGCCCACGTCTTTTATCTGCCTGGCTGGCGAGACGAAATCGCCGCCGATGGCCTGGAACTCGCGCACAATTTCTTTCCGGAGGAGATGACCGGCGCGGCCGGACAGGAAATCGTCATGGCCTCGAAGAAAGGCGTGGAGACCCTAGCCCGCCGCGATGACGGCACTTGGTCGCGCACGCTCACGGGCGAAGGCCAGCCCGGCGAAGTCGTCATCGGGCGCGTCAATCGCTATCGCGTGGCGGCCACTATCGAAGCCTTCCACGGCGATCACCTTGTCATCTATGAGGAGCCACCCGCCAAGCTCAACGCCCAAGGACCGCCGCCGCCGAACGATTACCGCACGCCCCTCGGCACGCTCTGGCCGCGCGCACATGTGGACCGCGCCGTCTACGGTGGCCACGCTCTTGGCTTCGCCGACTTCGATGGCGATGGCTCCGACGAGCTTGCCTTCGGCTGGCGCGGCAAGGAAACCGGCGTGGGCCTGATGAAGCGCAACGCCCAGGGCCAATGGGTCCGCAGCGCGCAAATCGATGGCGCCGAGATGGCGGCCGAAGACTTGACCATCGCCGACCTCGATCGCGACGGCCATCCCGACCTCATCGCCTGTGGCCGCGCCACGCAGAACATCCGCATCTATTGGAATCAAATGAAAGGCCCCTGGCAGCGGCATGAAATCTACAAAGGCGAACAAACGCTCACCGCCATCGGCATCAAGTTGAACGGCCTCGCCAAGGGCAAGGCCATCGTCTTCAATGCGCGCGAAAAGAACTTCCTCGCCGTTCCCGGTAAGAAGCCCATTGAAATCTACAAGGGCGCGAACATCATCCACTCCGCTGTCTTTGATGTCGACGGCGATGGCGACGAGGACTTCATCGGCGCGCAGTATTCACCGGGCTACGTCTACTGGCTCGAACAACCCGCCCAACCCGAAACACAGCCCTGGCGCTTCCACCTCATCGAAGACTTCAACAAAGGCGGCATCAACGGCATCCACGGCCTCTACACCTTCGACATCGATAAGGACGGCAAGCCTGACCTCATCGCCAACTCCGGCCAACCCAACGGCGCCTTTCCCAATTCCATCGTCTGGCTCAAGCCCATGGCAAAGGGCACGAAATGGCAGCGCAATCTTTTTGCCGACAAGGACGCTCCCGGCTTGAGCCACTATCACGGCGCGGGCGATCTGAATAACGACGGCCGTCCCGACATCGCCAGCGCCGCCAAGATCGGCCGCGATGGCAATTGGTTTGCCTGGTGGGAACAGCCGGCCAAAGGCCAAGGCCCGTGGAAGAAACACATCATCTCCAACCAAGATCCCGGCGCCACCAATCCATTGATCGCGGACTTCGATGGCGATGGCAAGAACGACATTCTTTCCTCGCGCGGGCACGGCGTTGGGCTAGTCCTATTCCGCGGCCCGCACTTCCAACGCGAAGTCGTCGACGAAACACTCACCGGTCCGCATTCCCTCGCGATTGCCGACATCGATGGCGACGGGGATATGGACGCGGTCACTTGCGCCAAGGATTCCATGGTGGTCGCCTGGTTTGAGAACGATGGCAAAGGCCACTTTACGAAGCACCACGTCCATGAGAACCAGGCAGCCTACGACATTCGTCTCGACGATCTAGACGGCGACGGCGACCAGGATATTCTGGTCGCCGGCCAAGAGTCGAAAAACATAGTCTGGTTCGAGAACAAGCGGAAGTAGCGCCTACTTCTTCTTGGCCGCCTCGCGCTCGGCTAACTTCTTCTTGCGGAATTCCTGATACTCCTCGAGAAGCTTCGGGTCCTTGGGCGTGGGATACAAATCCGTGGATTTGTAGCGCCCGTTGATGAATTTGTTCTTCGTCCACTCGTCGTGAATGTGCGTCTCTACCACGCGATCCAGGATGTTCTGGATCAGGTGGGGCGGGATGAAGTAAACGCCCGTGCGGTCGCCGAAGACGATATCACCCGGCATCACCGTCGCGTTGCCAATGCGAATCGGTACGTTCAAGCCTGTCATCATCACGTTCTTGATCGCCGAAGGATGTTCTCCGCGATAGTAGATATTCATCGGCATCGGGAAGATGCCTTCGAGATCGCGAATGCCGCCATCGACAACGAAGCCGTTTCCCGTGGTGCTGTAAATCGCGGCGGCCAAATTGTCGCCTACGATCGTGCCGTCTTCCACCTTTCCGAAGAGATCGGCCACCAGCACGTCACCGCGCTGCAACTGGTCTATCACGCGCTGGTGCTGGCTGCGGGTGGACCATCCGCGCGCCGCCGCGTACTTATCCTCCACGCTCTGCACGTCTTCTCGCGTGGGCATGAACTGCGCCGTCACCGCGCGGCCCACCAGTTTCACGCCGGGATGCAGTTGCTTGAAGTCGCCCGCGAAGGTGTTCGCGTAAGGAGTTCCTTGCAGCGGACCCCAGACTTCCTCGACACTCAACTTCTTTACTTCTTCGAGAATTTCATCCGGTACCTTCGGCCGGCCGTCTTCAAAGCGCGGATACGGATTCTTGGCTGTGTACTCCAGCATCTGCTCCTTAGTGAACATGTGCACCTGCGCGTACAAAGCGAAGGCCGCCACGCCGAGGGAAAAAACCAGCGTGGCGGCCACCATCGAAATTCGAGTTACGGACATGGGGAACTCTGCCCCTCCTTTTTTACTTGTCGGTGAGAGCTTCCACCCCCGGCAGCGCAATGCCGCTCAAGAATTCCAAGCTCGCGCCCCCACCGGTGGAGACGTGAGTAATCTTATCGCTGATCCCGGCGGTTTTCACGGCCTTTTCGCTATCGCCGCCGCCGACCACGCTCACCGCACCCGCCGCCGTCGCTTCGGCCACCGCCGCCGCCACCGCCATCGTGCCCTTATCGAAGGGCGGCATTTCAAACACGCCCATCGGCCCGTTCCAAATGATCGAACGCGCACTCTTGATCACGCCGACGTAAAGCTCGATGGTCTTCGGACCGATGTCCAGAGCCATCTGCCCTTCGGGAATCATGTCGACAGTCGCGTAGCCCGCGTCTGGCTTGAACTCCGGACTCACCGCATGATCCACCGGCAGCACGAGCTTCTCGCCCGCAGTGGCCAGCAGTTCCTTGGCCAGGTCCAGTTTGTCGTCTTCCACCAGGCTCTTGCCCGTTGGCAGGCCTTGGCTCTTCAGGAACGTGTAGGCCATCGCGCCGCCGATAATCACCTTGTCGGAAATCTTCAGCAGATTTTGGATGACTTCAATCTTGTCGCTCACCTTCGCGCCGCCGATAATCGCGACACAAGGCTTCGCCGGGTTCGCCGTCACCTTCGTCAGGTACTCCAGCTCTTTATCCATCAACAAGCCGGCCGCGGCCTGCGGCACGTCGGCGATCATGCCGACGGTCGAGGCATGCGCTCGGTGCGCCGTGCCGAAGGCATCGTTCACGTAGAGATCGCAAAGACTCGCGAGTTTCGCCGAGAAGGCGGCGTCGTTCGCCTCTTCCTCGGGATGGAAGCGCAGATTCTCCAGCAGCAGAATCTCTCCCGCCTTCGGCTTCAACGCAGTCACATCGTCGCCCACGCAATCCGGCGCCATCTTCACAGGCTTGCCCAACAACTGGCTCAAGCGCTCCGCCACCGGCGCCAGACTCATCTCCGGATTCCGCTTGCCCTTCGGCCTACCCAAGTGGCTTGCCAGGATCACGCCGCAACCGCGGCCCAACGCATATTCAATCGTCGGCAGCGCCGCGCGAATGCGCTTATCGGAAGTTATCTCCTTCCCGCCCGGAGCGAACGGAACATTGAAGTCCACGCGAATGAAGACAGTCTTGCCCTCTAGCGCCAAATCACGAATCGATAATTTTGCCATGCTGATTCCTTAATTTTCCTACTTCTCTGCCCCCGGCAACATATCGAAAGCCGGACAAATCCCCACCATCCCCCAAGCCTGTATCAACGCCCCACTCGCCGGTCCAAACTTCGGCTCCGCAAAACGATTCTGCTCAACCAGGCCAACCAACGTCTCAAAGCGATAGCGCAATATCTCGCTCCGGTAAACGCTCCCCACCGGACACACCACCGACACCTCATCCGCCCCAAACAACACCGACCTTACATTCATTGCAAAACCCGCCAATTGTTGCGCTGCGCGATTCAAAATCTCCACCGCCACTCGATCCCCAGCCTTGGCCGCCTCATCCACGATCTTCGAATACCCCGCAATCTGCGGCCGCGTAAAATCGCTCGTATAAAAGCGATGCATCATGTCATTGGCGCTGCCGCTCCCCGTCGCCTCCAGGAGCATCGCATGTAACATCGTCGCCGCGCCCCACCCTTCTTCCATCCGCAAACACGCCCGCACCGCCTCGCGAGTAATATCAAAGCCCCCGCCCTCGTCGCCGTAAATGTAACCCCAGCCACCCGCGCGGCCTGTCTCTCCCCGCGCGTTGCTTCCATACGCAATGGACCCCGTCCCCGCCACTACTATAATTCCCGGCTCGCCGCCCGTCGCTCCCGTCAACGCAATGATCCCGTCGTTGGTGACGTCATACAGTTTCGCCCGCACCAACTGCCGTACCAACTCCTCCTTATCCTTCGGCCCACCACTGAAACCCAAACACGCCGCCTCGAATTCCAAGGCCCCCACATCCAAGCCCGCTTCATGCGCCGCCGCGCGCAAGCAACCACCAATCGCGTTCTCAAACTTCGCCCGTCCATCCCCAGTCTTGATGTGATTACACGGCCCCCCTCGTCCGATCCCCAACACCCGCCCTTCGGCATCGCCGATAATCGCCGTAGTACTCGATTGCCCGCCATCCACACCCAAGAAGTAACTCGCCATCGAAACTCAATCTCCTTCTTTCCAACGATAAAGCCGCATCGTTCCACGTTCTGCCACCAACTCCAAGCCCCACTCATCCGGCTTCGCCTTCATGTCTGCGCTGCCGTAATCCGGCGCGTCAATCGCCATGTAGCGCACTCCTTGCGACAAGAAGAATCGCCTCGCCTCTTGCCTGTAATCGCGCTCCACTTTCTCCACTGCCCTCGTACAACCCTCCAACTCCACATCCCACTGATCCATCGATCCATACAACTTCCAGGGCCCAGTTCCTTCCAGCACGCAGGAATCTCCTGCCCGCGTAGGCGCCCACGTCCGGTAACGGCTGACAAAGTTCCCATCCATCGCCAGGCCCTCATCCCAAGGCATGCGCGAGCACCGGACGCTCTTCGGCCTCGGCTCAATCTCGTTCACGCTCCATACATCCTGTGTATTCTTCTTCACCCGAATCGTATTCGCATCGCATCGATACACCAGCGTGGGTTGATAGCCTTCGTACGCATGCGCGGCGAGCGCATGCTGCAGCCGCAGCCCAAACTTACTTTGGAAGCCAACGATTACTTCGCGATTCGTATAACTCTCCGCCACGGCCACGGCGGCGTAAACGCGCTCTCCAGCCGGCACAAACGTCTCAATCGTCCGCGCGCTGACGTAGCCCGCCCGTTTCCGTATCAGAAAGCCCTCTTCACTCTCCACCCGCAGCGCCGCCTTCCACTCCAGTCGCTCGAAGCGCCAGGTGTAGGGATGCGAATATCGCCCCCGTACCGTCGGCCAAGCGCAAACTACTCCCAACGCCAAAACATAAACATTCCGCGCCGCCAGCAACGAAAACAATCCCAGCACCAGGAACGGAGTCACCGGCAACAGGAAGCGCGTGCCAATGTTCATCGGGTAGACGGCCAACGTCACCGCCGCGCCCGCCATCCACCAGCGCCACCGTTCCTCCTTCCAGGCCAGCACGCCCAGCGGCAACAACAAACAACTCGGCCCCAAGAACCCGCTCAATTTCGTCCCACCCAACACAATCTCCCGCGCCCACTCGCTCCAAGTCGATATTCCATAAGTACGCAAGAAGTCCCGGTAACTTGCCTCAAATTCGACGGCGAAAAACTCATTCGGAAACCAAGCGTTGAAAAACGGCGCCACGGGGTTCCCTACGTGCAAATAGTTCTTGACCAACCAAGGCACACTCAACAAAGCCGCCCACCCCCAGCGCGGCCACGCACGCCAGGCCGGCAACAGCAACAACGCCAGAAACGCACCCGTATACTTCACCCCAAACGCAAAGCCCGCCAGATACGCCGCTACGTTGACCCAAGCGAGCGATCCACTCGTCCGCCAACGCCACATCGCGTCCAGCACCGCCACGCCCAACACTGTTAGTGCCACATCGTTGTAAGCGCTCACGCCATCCAAGCCCATCAGCGGCAGCACAAACACAAACAGCCCCGCCCGCCATCCCAACGTCCCCGCATGCAGACCCATCAGGCAAGGCAGTATCAACAAAAATGTATAGTGCACCAACGCCGCCGCCGAATGCCGTCCAATGCCAAACGCAGCCAGGAACAACATCTCAATCCCCTGCGACAACGACGCATACATGTTCGTCGCCACCGCCGCAAAACCGTGCTCGCGGTAATAGCGGTTCACAAGCCCGAGGTGGTAACTCATCCCATCGGGACTCAATTCTGGCATCAAAGCGTACCCAAAGTAATAAAGCCCAAAGATGCCGAAGACCCACCCGCTCCGCCGCCACTCGACGCGCTCCAAGCTCGGCCGGTATCGCCACAGCAACACCAAGCCAACTCCCAGCACCGCGTAGATGGCGCCCTTATAAACCAATCGCCCCATGCAAAGCGCCCACATCAAGAGGCTCAGCCAGCCCGCGCCCAGTAGGAACCGATACAAAGCCCCGACATTACCCGCCGCCTCCAGATGCAGCAAGCGTAGCGGCACGATACCCCAGCCCCAAGCCCCCAACACCGTCAGAAGCCACCCCAGCAAGATGTACAACACCGGGCTCATGGGCGCACGAAGCCAAGCTCCAAGAGGCCCAAGCCGCTCTGGCTCGTCAACTCAACCAACGCCGCCGTGTCGCGCACCAACACCCCGGCCGGCACCGCCGCATTCCAAGACGTCGGCCCATTCGCCGCGAAGCTGCCCAGCAGAGCGCCATTCACGCGCACGGAAACCGTCTGCGCTTCCGCCGACTCACAACGAATCTGAAACTTCCACGCCGCCCCGGCGTCCACGCCAAAACGAAACGCCGCCACCGGCCCCACTTTGCGCCGCTCCCCATCGAAAGCCCGCAAGTCGACCCCACCTGCGAAATGCTTCGCTGCATTGCCATCCTTCATCGACACATACGCGGACAGACCCTTGGGGTCACCCACCACATCGGGATCGCGAGCCCGGTCCGGCATGTACTCGTTGGCGTACTTCATGCACCCTGTCAAACTTAGCGCCAACGCAAATAAGCTAAACCGTCTTGTCCGCTGCATAACAAATACTCTCCACCGGGCACTGTCCGCACTTTGGCGAACGCGCCGAACAAATCCCTCGCCCAAAATGAATCAACTGATGGCTGAAAGATATCCACCGCTCCTGCGGCAGAATCTGCATCAGGTCCCGCTCAATCTTCTCCGGCGTTTTCTGCCGCGTTAAGTCCAGCCGCTGCGAGATGCGCGACACGTGCGTATCCACCACCACGCCGCTGGCAATCCCAAAACAAGTCCCCAACACCACATTCGCCGTCTTCCGCGCCGCGCCCGGCACAGTCAATAACTTCTCCATCTCGCGCGGCACCTGTCCGCCGTAATCCACCATGATCTTCTGCGCCGCCCTCACGATGTTCTTCGCCTTGTTGTTATAGAAGCCCGTCGAGTAGATCGCGCGCCCCACTTCATGCGGTTCCGCGCAAGCGAGATCCTTCATCGTCGGATAGATGCGAAACAGATCCGGCGTCACCATGTTCACGCGCTCGTCGGTGCACTGCGCGCTCAGGATCGTCGCCACCAGCAGTTCCCAAGGAGAGTTGTGGTGCAGCGCACACGTTACGTTTGGATACAGCTTGTCCAGTGCCGCCAGAATCGCGTCGAGCCGCGCCTGCTTTTCCGCCTTCGTGCGCGGACGCACGGGCCGCGGACCTTTCACACCTGCCATGAGAAACTAGCAGCATAGCACCAGAACGTTTCCGCCTCTATTTGTTTGCGGCCTCGCTGATCTGGCTCTTCGGACTGCCCGGCGGCTGGGTTCTCGATGACTACTCCCTTCTCGAACTCCGCTTCCCAGAAGCGATCTCCTTCGCCCAACGCCCGCTCAGCTACCTCACCTTCTGGCTGAACTTCGCCCTCGGCCCCGTCGAACCCTGGGCCTTCCGCCTAACCAACATCGCCATTCACGCCGTCAGCGTTCAACTCTGCTACACGGCGCTCAAGAGACTTCTCGACGAAAAGCAAGCTTTCTGGGCCACGCTCGTATTCGCCATTCACCCTCTTCAGTCCGAAGCCGTGCACTACATCTTCGCCCGCCCCATTCTGCTCATGGGCGCATTCACTTGGGCCGCGCTCGCCAAGTGGCTCGACAAATCCCATTACTGGTCGCTTGCTTTCTTCACCCTCGCGCTCCTAGCCAAGGAAGAAGCCATCGCCTTCCCCGTATTTCTACTGCTCCTCCACTTCGCCCAACAGCGTAACAAATCAGAACGCCCCGCCCTCGCCGCGGCATTCGCTCTCGCCTTAGCCACCGGCCTTCTGAGTCTCTACACAACAACCCGCATCCAAGGTTCAGGTGCCGGCCTGCAATCCGGCATCGCACCGCTCAACTACTTCGCCACCCAATTCCACGTGGTCTCTCATTACTTCACCAACTTTGTCTTTCCCTACCCCATCGTGTTCGATGAATCCCCGAACACAGTCGCCGCTTGGCACGCCATCTTCTGGCTCATCCCCCTCGCTTTCCTGATCCACCAACGCAAACAACCCTGGGCTCTGCCGGTCGCCGCCGCTTTCATCTTCCTCTTCCCCACTTCCAGTGTCTTCCCACTCGCGGACCTCGCCGCCGCCCGGCGTACCTATCTCCCCATTGCTTTCATGGCCATCGCAATCGTCCCAGCCTTCCGCTACGCCGCGCTCCCCGCCGCGCTATTCACTCTCTATTACTGCCGTCTCTGGTCCAACAACGAAAGCCTCTGGCGGCATTCCTACGAACACACCAACTCCCTTCGCCCCGCTCTCGAACTCTCGCGCGTAGTCGATCCCCAAGAAGCCCACCGCATCCTTGCCACCAGAGAATCCCAAGGCGCCAACAACCCCAACTACCACACCGAACTCGGCCGCCTCGCCATGCAAGAGCGCGACGCCGCTACCGCCCTGAAGCACTTCGGCAAAGCCCTGGCCCTGGACCCCGACCGCGCCTCCCACTACTACAACCGTGGCGCCTCCCTCTTCGCCCTTGGCCAACGAGAAGCCGCCCTCGAAGACTTCCAACGCACCCTAAAACTCGACCCCAACCACCGCCTCGCCCAGGAAGCTATTCAACGGGCGAAGTAATATCCACTTCCGGCACATAGAACTGCCAATCCGGCATATCGTTCGGCTTCAGAATCTCCATCACTTCGTTTACTTCCACTTCCTTCGCCCCGAACGGTGGCACGCTCGACACCTTGAATTTAAACACCGCGGCCGGCGGCGCTTCCGGCCCCAAGCCTTTCGTGCGGAGAGTAATCGTGCCGCCCAAGTTGTTCATTTCGTAGTTGGCATGGTTGATCACCAGGAACTGCACGTTCACTTTGTTCTTGCCCGGATTCGTGATACGAAAACCCGCCACTTCCAACCCGTTCGCATACGGGTGCTTCGAAGTGGACTTGGGCGCCAACGTCTCTGCGCTCGCCTTCTTGGCAGTGCCCTTTTCATCCCGGCTCGTGTACCAGATCACGCTATAAGCGATTCCGCCAAACACCGCCGCCGCAATCAAAAAACCCAACCAATTCGGGATCTTCTTCTCTTCCGGCTGCTGCCACTGCATCGGCGGAGGCGGCGGCAAACTCGGAGCGGCGGGCTGCGCTTGCGGGGCCACAGGAGGAGGAGCATAAGCCGGTGCCACGGGTTGCGGAGCCGGCGCCGCCGGTCTCGGCTGCGCGGGTGTCGACATCGGTATCCCCGTCATCTGAATCGTCGAAGTCGGGATCCCCCCAAAGCCGGCAGGCGTGCTCGGCGCTGCCGGAGCTTGTGGCCTCGCCGGAGCCGCCGGAGTTTGCGGCGGAAGCGCAGCGGCTGGATTACAAAGCGGGCAATCGCTATACGAAGGGGGTACTTCCCTTCCGCACTTCGGACAGGACCAACTGAACATAAGAAAAAGTGTATCCTCTAGTGGGCATGCAATTCCTTCGAGAGCCCAAGTTCACCAGGCAGTTCGCCAAAAATCGTGTAGCTCTCTTCGCCGGCGCTTTCCATCCACCCACCATCGCCCACCTCGCCCTCGCACACCAAGCCTTGCAAGCCGTGGACGAAGTCGTCTTCGCCCTGCCGCGCCGCTTCCCGCACAAGTCGTACGAAGGGACCACGATGGACCAGCGAATCCACATGCTCCTCAATGCCACTGACGCACCCATAGCCCTCTTCGATACCAATTATTTTTTCAACATGGCCGAGGAACTCCAGGCCCGCCAACCCCAAGCCCAAGTCCACCTCCTGCTCGGCGAAGACGCCGCCGCCCGCCTCCTCACCTGGGACTACGGCCTCGACCCCGCCTCCACCGAATCCTACTTATCTGAATACCTGCGCCAATTCCCCATCCTCACCACCAGCCGCGAAGACCAAACCCCCGTGCCCGCCAACTACCGCGACAAACTCCTCTGGCTCCCCACCCCACCCGACGCCATCCACGTCTCCTCCACGGAAGTCCGCCAGCGCATCGCCGCCCAACAACCCTGGCGCCACCTGGTCCCGAGCGCCATCCACGCTGAAGTCGAAAAGCTCTACGGCTCCCCTGCCAGTTGAAGTGGCCATAACTTCGGCGACGCCGCCGTTCGCTTAAACCCCTCCGTATCCACCGTCAACACCCCATCCCGCCACAAGAACTTCCGCGCCTCGCCCTCGCCGGGAATCGTTCCCTCGGCCTTCGCCTGCTCCCACCACTTTCCCGTCAAAGACGATAATTCCAACTTCCCCTCCAACCGCAACGCGGCATCCTCCCCGGGCCACCCCACTACCTTGCCCTCAAACACATGCACGGGCGCCGCGCTATACAAAGCGATCTTTGCGACACCATCCACCACCGCGTCCGCCTCGTTCCCTTCGGCGCTATAAACTCCCCGCGACACCTTCAACTCCAGCTTCGTTCCCTTCCAATCCACCATTGATTCCAAAGGATGAAAGTACCCGGTCCCCAAGTCAAAGGACTTACAAACCACCCGTCCCCGCAGCGCACGGCCGCGCAGCCATTCCGGCGCCAGCGCCTGCCGCAACCGCATCCGTTCCAAAATCCCACGCGGCGCTTCCATCGCCGGCCCCAACGCCTTTGCCACGGCCTCCAAGCTGCTCTCGCTCAAGATCAAATCGATTTCGCTAGCGCGATTCGCCCCGGGAAAATACGTGTACCCGCCTTCGATTTCGGTATCGCCCCACTGCGCCCGCATCTTGCGCACGTCCACGCGATTGGCGTCAAAGCGCGCCAGCGCCGTCGAAATCTCCAGCGCCTCCGGCAAGCCCTCTAACTGCAGCACGCTGTTATGCAAACTCAGAGTCCCGCTCCACACCCCCTCATCCGCCTCTTCACTCCGCCGGTATTGCAGGTTCCCTTGCCAAACGCCCCCGCGCGCATTCTGCAGCAACGGCAACCTACCCGCGCGCAACAAGAGCCCCACGCCGCTTCGCAACTCATTCAACCCCAGCGCCTGCGTCGCCACGGACATTTGCAGCGCTCCATTAGTCGCGTTCCAACGCGCCTCGATCGAAGCGCTCTGCTGCTTCTCTGTCTTCACTTCCGTCGCCGCCAGCCCCCACTCCGGCCCCGCCACCACCACACGCGCTTTCCCGAATCGCAGCACGGGATTCTCAGGAAGCTTCAACTCCGCCTCGTCGAACCAAATCATGCCCTGCACCGGCGCGGGCCCCTTCATTTCCGGCGCAATCGAATAACCCACCACGCCGCTAAATTTCCCCTGCGCATCCAAGCCGCTCGGCACCGCAGTGTTCGTCTTCTGCGTCAGATCGAGCAACTTCGCGAACGCCACATCACGCACTTCCAGCAGAATCGCCCCGCGCAGCGCTTGGAACAATTCCCGCGCCCGCATCCGCACCCGCAAATTCTCGTGCTTGCCGGAATCGAGCGAAAATCGTTGCCCCACCAAATCCAACACTCCCTTCCACTCCACGCGGTTGCTCGCATCCCCGAACGGCAAAAAGCTCCGCGCCTCCAGTCCCTCAAACTCCGTTGTCGCCGTCAGTTCCGCCGCGCTCACCGGCCCTTTCAATCGCCCCTTCGTGCTTAGCCGTCCCGCAAAGTCCACGCTGCGAGCCCCAAAGAAAAAGTTGAACGCATGAATTGCGCTCGGCTTCAACTCCACTCCGAAATCGATGCTCGCCTCGCCCGCCGGCCGCACCGTTACCGATCCCTGCAACGAAAACTGCCCAAAACCCTGCGCCCCACGGTCCGTCCGCGCCGGCTCCGCCTCTACGAATACGCCAATGTCCCCTTGCGCCGTCGGCGCGCTGATGTCCGCGAGCACATTCGCCAAATAGAACGCGCTCTTCTCATTGCCTTGCTTAAAATTCAAACGCCCGCCCCGCACTTCCACGTCCGGCAACATCGCCCCGGCCGCCGCGATGCTCTGCACATTCCAGCCCTCTGCCGTGCGCATCAAGTTCACGCTCGGCTCGTTCAGCCGGATCTTGCGCGCTTCCAGGCGGCCCATCGCCAGCGCTAACAACGACGGCTCCACGGCCACTTCGCCTACATACGCGAAGGGCTCCAAGGAATACTTCGGATCCTCGGCAATCGTCACTTGCTCCACCACGAAGGCCGGCCAAGGGAGCACCCGCAGATGCGATTTCCCCTCCAGCTTCACCTGCCGGTTCAAACTCCGCTCGATTGCCACTTCCATCCGGCCGCGCAAAAAGCCCGTACTGAAAAACGGCACACTCAAAACAGCTGCTAAGAGCCCCAGCAATCCCCACTTCCAATAGCGCTTCACCCCTTCACCTCCGTGAACACCTCTTGCAACCATCGATAATCTTCCGGCGTGTCCACATCGTGCACGCAAGCCGCGTCGTCCACGGCGATCTTCAGTGCCCTCATCGGCGTCAACAATTCCTTCGCATTTGCGTCGATCGGCGCCTCGCGCAATACCCGCAACGCCTCGGCGCCAAACAACACCGGATGCCCGCTTTTCCCTTGATACGTAGGCTTCACCAGCCCCGCCCCTTCCGCCGCGCAAACCACACGCACCGTCTCTTCGCTCACCGCCCCAAAATCCACCGGCCAATACAAAACACTTGCCGCTTCCGGCAAAGCCCGCAATCCGCACCGCAAACTCGAAAACTGCCCCATCTCAAAATTCTCGTTCTTCCGCATCCGCGAAGCCAA
>VFQP010001781.1_pt1 | contig 26728 bp, 19 predicted proteins | sample 3512351 | NCBI WGS metagenome assembly VFQP01 (sample SAMN10412372, study PRJNA504923) | tailings metagenome | isolation source: Relicate 1 Philex TSF1 revegetated site | place: Philippines: Tuba, Benguet | collected 2017-08-29
GGTAACGGCGGAAACCCGAGAAATACCAACGACTTGGACAACGACACAGGCAACGAAACGGCCCAGGACGACCCCCAACATGCCTAACCTCGTCCTGCCCGCCAACCGCATCGACTTACTCGCCCGCCTGGGCGCCCCACCGCGCCCACGCACCCGAACCATCACGCCCGAAGTGTCCCTCGAGCCCCACCGCTGGGCCCAACACCACTTCGGCCTCATCCTCGACGAAAAACAACGCGAAGTCCTCGCCTCCACCTCCAACCGCATCCTCGTCAATTGCTCCCGCCAATGGGGCAAGTCCACCACCGCCGCCCTCCGCGCCCTGCGCTTCGCCATCTACCACCCGGATTCCACGGCCATCATCATCTCCCCGTCCCTCCGCCAATCCGGCGAGCTCCTCCGCAAAGTCGCCTCCTTTGCCGTCCAAATGCAAATGCCCGCGAAGTCCGACGGCATCAACCGCCTCTCTTTGCAGTTCCCCAACCGCGCCCGCGTCATTGCCCTCCCCGGCAATGAACACACCACGCGCGGCTTCTCTAAGGTCGGCCTCCTCATCGTCGATGAAGCCTCCCGCGTTACGGACAGCAACTACCTCGCCGCCCGCCCCTTCCTCGCCACCACCAACGGCACGCTCCTGCTGCTCTCCACGCCCAACGGCCGCCGCGGCTTCTTCTATCGCGAGTGGACAAGCCCAGTCGATTGGACCCGCATCGAAGTCCCTGCTACTTCTTGTCCACGCATCACCGCCGACTTCCTCGCCGACGAACGCCAATCCATGCCCGACGCTCTCTTCCGCCAAGAGTATCTCTGCGAATTCTCCGGCACCCAATACAACCTCATCGCCCCCGACCTCCTCGAAACTCTCGACACCACCACCTTCGAGCCTCTCAAACTCGAACCCCACCAGACCCTACAACAAGACGATCAGGACTAACCCGCCATGCCCCTACTCCCCGCTCTCCTCCAACAACAAATCCAGGAAAGCCTTCGCCGCCCGGCTCATCTTTCCATTCCTGCGATGAATCACGCCCAGCGGCCGCACCAGACTCGGGCTCAGCTCCGCCGCCCGCAGCCGCCCTTCGGCCACTTCCTTCTCAATCACCGGCATCGGCACGATGCTCACGCCGCGCCCCAACATCACCGCCTCCTTGATCATCTGCAAATTATCGAAGTGCATCGTCGGCTCCACCTCCGCGCCGTTCTCCTTCAAATACGCATCGATGTCCTTGCGAATCGGCAGATCTTCATCGAAGCCCACAAACTCCTCACCGTCCAACCTTGCCGGCGTCACCCGCTTCAAGCCTTCCAGCTCATGCCCCGGCGGCATCGCCACCACCATCTTTTCCTTGCGCCACGGCACTGCGGTAATTTCGCGGTTCGAAAGTGGATAGCTCACCAGCCCCAAGTCCGCCCGCTCCTCGCGCACCGCATCGTAAACCTTCTCCGGCCGCAAGTACTCCACTTCCAGCCGCGCCTCCTGATATCGCTTCTGAAACGCCGCCTCCAAGCGCTCCATCTTCGACAAGCCCACGGAGTAAATCGACGCCACGCGTACCTCGCCGCTCGTCGACCGCTTCAACTCATCCAGTTCGCTCTCGAACTCCGTCTTCCGCCGCAACACCTCCCGGCAGAAATCCAAATACGCCGTCCCCGCCGCTGTCAATCGAATCGGCCGCGTGCTACGATCTACCAACCGGATTCCGAAAACGCGCTCCAACTCCTGCAAATGCTGGCTGGCCGCGCTCTGGCTCACCTTGTTCAGTGTCGCCCCTCGGCTTACGCTCCGGCTTTGCGCTATGTCCCGAAAAAGTCGCAGATGCTCGATTTGCACTCCCCGGAATATATCATAACTTGGCCTAATAACAAAATCTTTCGATCTTCCATTTGCCTAATGAAGCATTCCTGGCTATACTCATTGCAATCCGAGGTGTTTTAACAGTGTTTTTGAAGAACCCCGTTCGTGTCTCTAGCCTCACTCCTACGTCGCAGCAGCCCGCGCTCCAACGCGGTCTCCCCGCCGCCCAAGGCCTCTATGATCCCGCCCGCGAGCGCGACGCTTGTGGCATGGGCTTCATCGCCAACATCAAAGGCGAGAAATCCCACGACATCATCCTCAAGGGGATCCAGATCCTCATCAATCTCACCCACCGCGGCGCCTCCGGCTCGGACCCCGACACCGGTGACGGTGCCGGCCTCCTCATCCAAATCCCCCACAAATTCTTCGCGCGCGAACTCGCCACCCAAGGCATTGCGCTCCCGCCCGCCGGTGAATACGGCGTCGGCATGGTCTTCCTCCCCGTCAACCGCACGCAGCGCCTCCAATGCGAAGGCATCTTCGAACAAATCGTCAAGGAAGAGGGTCTCGAAGTCCTAGGCTGGCGTGACACTCCCATCGATTCCAACGCCATCGGCCGCCTCGCCCGCGATTCGCAGCCTTACATCCAACAGATCTTCATCGGCCATCCCCCCGGCATCTCGCAGGACGCTCTCGAACGCAAGCTCTACCAAATCCGCAAGCGCGTCGAAAACGAAGTCGCCGCCACCGACATCCGCGACCGCGACTTCTTCTACATCCCCTCGCTCTCCTGCCGCACCATCATCTACAAGGGTCTTCTGCTCGCGCCCCAAATCGCGAACTTCTACAAGGAACTCTCGGACCCCGACGTCATCAGCGCCCTCTGCCTCGTCCACCAGCGCTTCTCCACGAACACCTTCCCCACCTGGCAACTCGCGCATCCCTTCCGCTACCTCTGCCACAACGGTGAAATCAACACCGTCCGCGGCAACAAGAACTGGATGCACGCCCGCGAAGCCACGCTCGATTCGAAGAACTTCGACGACATCGACAAGATCTTCCCCATCGTCACCCCCGGCGGTTCGGACTCTTCCAGCCTCGATAACGTCGTCGAGCTCCTCACCCTCGGCGGCCGCGAACTCCCGCACGTTATGGCCATGCTCATCCCCGAAGCTTGGGATGGGGACGCCACCATGGACCCCTCGAAGAAAGCCTTCTACGAATACCACGCGTCTTTGATGGAACCCTGGGATGGCCCCGCCGCCGTCGCCTTCACCGATGGCCGTCTCATCGGCGCCACCCTCGATCGCAACGGCCTCCGCCCCGCGCGCTACCTCGTCACCAAGGACGGCCTCCTCATCATGGCCTCCGAAACCGGCGTCCTTCCCGTCAAGCCGGAAGAGATCAAATACAAGGGCCGCTTGCAGCCCGGCAAGATGCTCCTCGCCAATCTCGAAGAAGGCCGCATCGTCCCCGATGAGGAGATCAAGAAGAAACTCTCCAGCCGCCAACCCTACGCCGAGTGGATCGAGAAGCAGCAGATCACCATGGATCGCCTGCCCACTCCCGCGCGTTGGCACGATACGGACTTCCACACCATCCTCGAGCGCCAGCGCGCCTTCGGCTACACCGAAGAAGACCTGCGCATGATCATGACCCCCATGGCCGCCAACGGCGAAGAGCCCGTCGGCTCCATGGGCACCGATACGCCGCTCGCCTGCTTAAGCGACCGTCCGCAACCCCTCTTCCACTACTTCAAGCAACTCTTCGCCCAGGTCACCAATCCACCCATCGACCCCATTCGCGAAGAGCTCGTCATGTCGCTGCAAAGCTACATTGGCACCGAGCGCAACATCATGGAAGAGACTCCGGAGCACTGCCACACGCTCCGTCTCGACCACCCCATCCTCACCAACCACGATCTCGAGAAACTACGCAACGTCCGTTGGGGCGAATTCCTCGCCACCACCTTGCCGACCTTGTTCGACGCCAACGGCACCGAAAAAGATCTCGAAGAAGCCCTCGACCGTCTCTGCCGCCGCGCCTCTTCTGCCATCGAAAAAGGCTACCGCCTCCTCATCCTGAGCGACCGCGGTGTCGATCACAACTCCGCGCCCATTCCTTCCTTGCTCGCGCTCACCGCCGTCCACAACCACTTGGTCCGCGAAGGCACCCGCTCGCAAGTCGCCTTGATCGTCGAATCCGGCGAGCCGCGCGAAGTCATGCACTTCTGCCTGCTCATCGGCTACGGCGCCAGCGCCATCAATCCCTATCTCGCCATCGAGACCCTCGAAGACATGGAGCAAAAGAAGCTCCTGCCTCCTGGGCTGACTTTCCAAAAGGCGCTCACCAACTACAAGAAGGCCGTCAACAAAGGCTTGCTCAAGGTCTTCTCCAAGATGGGCATCTCGACGCTGCAGTCCTATCGCGGCGCGCAGATCTTTGAAGCCATCGGCCTGAACTCCGAGTTCGTCGAGAAGTACTTCACCGGCACCGCCTCCAAAATCGAAGGCGTTGGCCTGGAAGTCATCGCGCGCGAAGCGAAGATGAAGCACGACTTCGCCTTCCGCCCGAATACGAAAGTCACTGGCCTCGACATCGGCGGCAACTACCACTTCCGCATCAGTGGCGAGTTCCACTCCATCAACCCCGACACCGTTGCCAAACTCCAGCACGCCGTTCAACAGAACAAGTACGAAACCTACGAAGAGTACGCGAAGTTAATCGACGAGCAGAACAAGACTTACTGCACCCTCCGCGGCTTGATGGACTTCAAGTGGGCCGACCAGCCTTTGCCGCTCGAAGAAGTCGAGCCTGCCACCGAAATCGTCAAGCGTTTCGCCACCGGCGCGATGAGCTTCGGCAGCATCTCGAAAGAAGCGCACGAAACTCTCGCCATCGCCATGAACCGCATGGGCGCGCGTTCCAACACCGGTGAGGGCGGGGAAGACCCCGCGCGCTTCCCCATGTTGCCGAACGGCGATTGGAAACGCAGCGCGATCAAGCAGGTCGCCAGCGGCCGCTTCGGTGTCACCACTGAATACCTCGTCAACGCCGAGGAACTTCATATCAAGGTCGCCCAAGGCGCGAAACCCGGCGAAGGCGGTCAGCTTCCTGGTCATAAGATTGACGAGAACATCGCCAAAGTCCGCTTTGCGGTTCCCGGCGTCACGCTCATCTCGCCGCCGCCCCACCACGACATCTACTCCATCGAAGATCTCGCGCAATTGATCTTCGACTTGAAGAACGTCAACTCCGCCGCGCGCATCTCCGTCAAGCTCGTTAGCGAAGTCGGCGTCGGCACCGTCGCTGCCGGCGTCGCCAAAGCACATGCCGACGTCATTCTGATCTCCGGCGACACCGGAGGCACCGGCGCAAGCCCCCTCACTTCGCTCAAGCACGCCGGCTCGCCTTGGGAACTCGGCCTCGCCGAAACGCAGCAAACCCTCGTCATGAACGATCTGCGCAGCCGCGTTCGCATCCAAGTGGACGGCAAGCTCCAGACCGGCCGCGACGTCGCCATCGGCGCACTTCTCGGCGCCGAAGAGTTCGGTTTCTCCACTGCGCCTCTGATCGCGATGGGTTGCATCATGATGCGCAAGTGTCACTTGAACACTTGCCCCGTCGGCATCGCCACGCAAAATCCCGAACTCCGCAAGAAGTTCGAAGGCACTCCGGAAAACGTCATCAACTTCTTCTTCTTCGTCGCCGAACAACTCCGCCACATCATGGCGAAACTCGGCTTCCGCAAGATGGACGAGATGATCGGCCGCACCGAACGCCTCGAAATGCGCAAGGCCATCGGCCACTGGAAGGCCAAGAGCCTCAACTTCGAGGACCTCTTCTACGCGCCACCCGTTCCGCAACGTGTCAGCCGCATCTGCTGCATTCCGCAAGACCACGGACTTAGCGAAGCGCTCGACTACAAGTTGATCGATCACGCCCGCGAAGCCATCGACCATGGCGAAAAAGTGCAGTTCAAACTTCCGATTCGCAACGTACATCGCACCGTTGGCGCTATGCTCTCCGGCGAAATTGCAAAGAAATACGGGAACGAAGGTCTCCCACACGACACGATCCAAATCGAGTTCACCGGTTCCGCCGGCCAAAGCTTCGGCGCATTCCTGAGTAAGGGAGTCACCCTGCGTCTGGAAGGCGACTCGAACGACTACATCGGCAAGGGCCTCTCCGGTGGCAAGATCGTCGTCTACCCGCCCAAGGCCGCTGACTTCCAGCCCGAAGAAAACATCATCATCGGTAACACCGCTTTCTATGGCGCCACCAGCGGTGAAGCCTTCATCAACGGCCGCGCCGGCGAACGCTTCTGCGTTCGCAACTCCGGCGCCACCGCCGTCGTCGAAGGCGTCGGCGACCACGGCTGCGAGTACATGACCAAAGGCCTGGTCCTGGTCCTGGGCACGACCGGCCGCAACTTCGCCGCCGGCATGTCGGGCGGTATCGCCTACGTGCTCGACGAGAGCGGCGAATTCCGCGCCACACGCTGCAACAAAGCCGGCGTCGATCTCGACAAGATCGAAGCGCAGGAAGACATCAACACGATCAAGCAATTGCTCGAACGTCACAACGAACTCACCGGCAGCCCCAAAGCCCGCTGGGTCCTCGAACACTTCGGCACCATGCTGCCCTACTTCGTAAAAGTCTTCCCCCACGAATTCAAACGCGTCCTCGGCGTCAGCCGCCAATCCGAAGCCGCCAAGCCCGCTCCCCCCAAGGCCAGCATTCCCCAGCCCGCGCCCCTGCAGCAGGCCAACGCTGCTCTCGCGCCACAGCCACACCCTAGCGCCATCCCGCCCCCGCGCCAGGCTCAGGCCACCCTCGCCTCGGCTCCCACGCCGGAGCCGGCGTCCACGCGGCAAGCCGAGGCCACCCCTCGTCCACAGCCAAGCGCCACCCTCGCTCCGGCTCCCACGCCTGAGGCCTCGTCCCTGCGCCAAGCTCAGGCCTCCCCACAGCCAAAGCCAAGCGCCACCCTCGCCTCGGCGCCCACACCCCCCGCACCGGAGCGCTCATCCCCGCGCCAAGCCGTGCCCTACTCGTTCCACAACAAGGAGGTGAAGCGTGGGTAAGACCACTGGCTTCCTCGACTATCCCCGTGAGGTCGCCAAGAAGCGGCCCGTCTCCGAACGCGTCAACGATTGGTTCGAGGTCTACCAACCTTTCCCCAAGGAAGCGGCCGAACAGCAAGGCGCGCGCTGCATGGATTGCGGTGTCCCCTTCTGCCACACCGGCTGCCCGCTGAACAATCTCATTCCCGATTGGAATGACCTTGTATATCGCGACCGCTGGCGCGACGCCATCGTGGCGCTCCACGCCACCAACAACTTCCCCGAATTCACCGGCCGCCTCTGCCCCGCGCCTTGCGAATCCGCATGCGTGCTCGGCATCAACGAGCCCGCCGTGAGTATCAAGCAGGTCGAGAAGTCGATCATCGACCACGCCTTCGCCGAAGGCTGGATCGAAGTCGAGCCGCCGATTCTGCGTACCGGCAAGAAAGTCGCTGTCATCGGTTCCGGCCCCGCCGGCCTCGCTGCCGCGCAGCAATTGAATCGCGCCGGACATTCCGTCACCGTGCTCGAGCGCGAGGACCGCCTCGGTGGTCTCCTGCGCTACGGCATCCCCGACTTCAAGATGGAGAAGCACCACATCGACCGCCGCGTAGAGCAACTCCTCGCCGAAGGCATCGAATTCAAAACCGGTGTCAACGTCGGCGTGAACGTCGAATTCTCCGATCTCCAAAAACAATACGACGCGATTCTGCTTGCCGTCGGCGCCGAGCAACACCGCGAAGTCAACGTCCCCGGCCGCCATCTCGAAGGGATTCACTTCGCGATGGAATACTTGCCGCAAGGCAATCGCGCCGTCGCCGGTGACACGGTCGAAAATCAAATCACCGCCAAGGACAAACACGTCATCATCATCGGCGGCGGCGACACCGGCGCGGACTGTCTCGGCACTGCGACGCGCCAAGGCGCCAAGTCCATCCGCCAGTTCATGATCCACCAGCGCCCGCCCGACCAGCGCGCCGAAGAAACCCCTTGGCCGCTTTGGCCGGTCATGTACCGCGAAGAACCGGCGCATGAAGAAAACGGCGTCCGCGAGTTCGCCGTCGCCACTTCCGCATTTAGCGGCGACGAGAATGGCCACGTGCGCAAACTGCATGGCGTGCGCGTCGGCCCCAAGCCGCGCTTCGAGCCGGTCCCCGGCAGCGAGTTTGAACTCGACGCGGACCTGGTCCTCATCGCTATCGGCTTCGCCGGCGTCATCCGCCACGGCCTCATCGAAAAAATCGGCGTACGTCTGGATGCCCGTGGCAACATCATCACCGACGGCAACTACAAAACCTCGATCGACAAAGTCTACGCCGCCGGCGACGGCCGCCGCGGCGCCAGCCTCGTCGTCTGGGCCATCGCCGAAGGCCGCAAAGCCGCCCGCGCCATCGACGAAGCCCTCATGGGCCAATCGCTGTTGCCGAACTAAAACTGAAAATAGACGAAGGGAATCTCAACGTCTGTAACGGCAAAGATTTCCAGGAACAAAAGTATCAGCCCAAGCAAAAGGGCATAAGCAACTGGAGAAATCTCTTCCTTGTTGCGCCATTCTTCAAGCAACGCGTAGATAGCCGCCACGGCAAAGAGCGCCCAGTGCCAGGGCTCGAAGAGGGACTTCCCCAACGGCCCGGCGAAGAGCAGCTTCAGGGTGGCCCAAGCGCTCTCAAGGGTCTGAGCCCGGAAGAAGACCCAGCCGATCATCACCAGGGCAAAGGTGATCGGGGTGCGGAGCAGCCGCCAGCGGGGCTCGCCCAATCCTAGGGCCCGCTCTAGGGCCAAGAGCGCGCCGTGGTAGCCGCCCCAAATCACGAAGTTCCAACTGGCGCCGTGCCAGAGGCCGCCTAGCAGCATGGTCAACATGAGGTTACGGTAAGTGTGGTTTCGGTTGCCGCCCAGGGGAATGTACAAGTAGTCCCGCAGCCAGGTCGACAGCGAAATGTGCCAGCGGCGCCAGAAGTCAGTGATGCTCACGGCGAGATAGGGACGGCGGAAGTTCACGGGGAAGTGAAAGCCCAGCAGCTTCGCCATGCCGATGGCCATGTCCGTGTAGCCGGAGAAGTCAAAGTAGATTTGCAGGCCAAAGGCGATCGTCGCGGTCCAGGCGTCCAAGATCCCGCCTGTAGGCATTGCGGCACTAAAGTACGCGTCGGAGATCTTCGCGAAGTTGTCCGCGAAGGCCATCTTCTTGGTGAGGCCCAGCACCAGTAGAAACACGCCACGGCTTACATCTTCCGCGGATGGGCGCGACCAAGGATAGAGGTCGGCGAAGAAGACCTTTGCGCGCACGATCGGCCCCGCCACAAGTTGTGGGAAGAAGGCCAGGAACAGCGCGTAGTCGATTGGGTTTCGTACCGGCTCCTGCTCGCGTCGGTAGACGTCCACCACGTAGCTCATGCTCTGGAAGATGTGAAAGCTGATACCAATCGGCAGCACAATATCGAAGTCAAAGCGATGCCCCGTGATGAAGTGGAAGTACTTAAAGAATCCCAGCACCGACAAGTTCGCCGCGAGACTGACGATCAAGCCAATCTTGCGATTACGTCCTTCACTGCTTGCCACCCACAATCCTGCGGCATAGTCGAGTGCAGTCACGCCACCGAGCAGCCATAGGAACTTCACGTTCCAAGAACCATAGAAGTAGTAGCTCGCCACGAGCAGCCAATACTTGCGAAGCGCAAGAGGCAACAGATAGAAGCCGACGAGTACAATCGCCAGGAACTGAAAGAACGCGAGGGTGTTAAAGAGCAAGCTTTGCCCTCAACTCATCCATCAACATCTCGCCATAGCGCGTCGCCCCCGCGCGATTCATATGTAGCGCGTCGCGAAAAAACTCCGGACGCTCTAACTCTTCGTAGCGATTTTCATCGCCAAGAATGTAGCCCTTGGCATTGCGCACTGAGCTCGATACTTTCTTCACCCACTCCGCCGGACGAATCAGTGGGCCTCTGGGGATCTTCACGAAGATGAGCTTTGTTGGGCTTCCTTCGTAGCGGCTGCGGATCTTCTCAAACCAGTACGCGCGGTAGTAGCCATACACTCCCGTTTGCGGGGGCACAGTTCGCAACAACACTGTCTGCACTGTTTGCTTGAAACCCTCATCCGCCCATGGCGGATAAGTGGCGGCGCGAGTCTTCCAGTCAATGCTCAAGCCAATGACGTTGCGCTCATCTTCCAGGTAGTCGTAGCTGCCGTTGGGCCACCAGTCGCCGACTTCCTTGAAGTCTCGCAGGCGCTTCTTTGGGTCTTTGAAGAAGGCCAATAGATCTGCCTGCAATGCCGCGCCTTTGAAAAGGACGCCGCGCCAAGCTTCTTGGGCGTACTTCGGCGTTGCATAGCTGCGCGGGTATTCGGGAATGTCCTCCCAGCGCAAGATGGGCGCTAGGTAATGAATGTCGATTGGGTAGTCGCGATAGTCGATGTAGGTGTCTTCGTCGTCGAAATCGTCGACAGGAAACACGATGGCTTTGTAGCGTTGCGCCGTCGGGTCGAGTTCGCGCAGGATGTAATGCCAGCAGCGAGGATTCGTTCCCGCCACGCCGCCATGGCCGATGCGGAAGTTGTAGCCCTGTTTGGCCGCATACTCGTTGGCGAGTTTGGGCGAGTAGTTCATGCGCGAATCGCCCATGGTCAAAAGCAGCGGTTCTTTCCACTCCGCCTGGTGTTTCCGTTCTCGCTTTAGGGTCAGTTGCAGCGCACCGGCGCTCGAATTCGGTTCCAGAAGGTGCTGGGCGTAGTAACCGCTACGGAAGATGGCGGCGTCTAAACCAATGAAGAGACCAAAGCCGCCGAGGATGGCGAAGGCCGTTTTAGAAGCGGAAAACACTGTCACATCATTGTAGTGAGATAGACTCGATAGTTTATGGAAAATACTGCACGTCGCAACTTTTTGAAGACCGCCGGCGTGATCGCCGCGCCTGCGATCATCAGCGCTCAGACGGTTACCAACGCCATTAAAGTCGGCCTTGTCGGCGCCGGTGGCCGCGGTTCGGGCGCTGCCGCGCAAGCCTTGAAAGCGGACGATTACGCGCAACTCGTTTCGGTGGCCGACGTGAGCTTGGAGCAGATCAACGCTTCGCTGCCGCGCATCGCCCGGCAAGCCGGCGAGAAGAAAGTCATCGTCGCCGATACCCAGAAGTACCTCGGTTATGAGGCCTATCAAAAGGTGATCGATTCGGACATTGACGTCGTGATCCTGGCGACGCCTCCTGGCTTCCGTCCCTATCACCTGCGCTACGCGGTTCAGAAGAGCCGACACGTCTTTTGCGAAAAGCCCATGGCCGTCGATCCCACCGGTATCCGCCATGTGCTGGAGACCGTGAAGATGTCGAAGACCAATGGCAAGAGCCTGGTCGCCGGCTTCAACTGGCGCTACTCGAACTACATCACGGCGCTGTTTGAGCAACTGCATAACGGCATCATCGGCGACGTTCATACCTACTACGCCACCTATTATTCGAACCCGGTGAAGCCCATTCCCATGGGCACCAAGAAGCCCGCCGATATGAGCGATGTCGAGTGGCAGACCAAGTGGTGGTACAACTTCCTGTGGATCTGCGGCGGTGGTTATGTGGAGCAGGCCGTGCACTCCGTGGACAAGGTGGCGTGGGCGTTTAAAGAACAGCCTCCGATTTCTTGCGTAGCCAATGCGGGCCGTGCCTATCCCGCCGAAGGCGGTACGAACATCCACGATCACATCGAGGTCAACTACCTGTATCCGAATGGCGCGCGCGCGTTCATCGCCCACCGCCACTTCGTGGGCGCTCATAACGAGAACGCCGACTACATCATCGGCACCAAGGGTAAGATCTCAATCGGGCGCACGCCGCTGCCGAAGGTGGAAGATCACCAAGGCAAGATCTTGTGGCAATTCGAAGGCACCAAGAACGACCCGTATCAGTACGAGCACGACGTTCTCTTCCAATCCATCCGCAAGGGCCAGCCCGTCAATAACGGGGACCGCATGATCCACTCCACTTCGTTGGCCATCATGGGCCGAATCGCTGGCGATACGGGAATTGAACTGACCTGGGATCAGATGATGAACTCGCAGGAGTCCACGTTCCCGAATCCTTTCGACCCGAAAGGCAACCTGCCGGAAGTTCCCGTGGCCGTCCCTGGCTTGCGTAAGTTCGTATGACGTCTTTGCTGTATCTGGCCATCCTGGCTGTCGACTTCGACAGCCAGGTGAAGCCCGTGTTGGAGAAGCGCTGTAACGAGTGCCATGACCGAGCCTTCTATCTCCGTCAGAAGGATTTCCTGATTAAGGCCATGCAGTACCCCGCCGGGGACGAACGCGCGATGCCCCCGGAAGGTCCGCGAGTTCCGAAAGCCGAACAGGACCTCATCGCCGCTTGGATTGCGGAAGGAATGAAGTGGCCGGTGGCGGCTAAGGCCATGAATGACGACCTCGAATTGACGAAGGCAATTCGAGCGCAGATCGTCAAGCAAGGCGACTCGCCATTGCGGTCCTATACGGAGAAGGTGCCGTCCACGAATGTCATCTTCGACATGGTCGCGGTGCCCGGTGGCAAGTTCAAGATGGGCAGTATGGTGAAGCCCGATGAAGCGCCCATCCATGAACGCAGCATCGAGCCTTTCTTCATGAGCAAGACCGAAGTCACTTGGGACCTCTATCGCCTCTTCATGTTCGCGATGCTGTCCGGGGAAAAGCCCGGTGAAGATTCCGTTGTCGATGCCGTGAGCCGTCCGACGAAGCCGTATACCGAGATGAGTTTTGGCATGGGTATTGATGGGTTCCCCGCGATTTCGATGACGCATCATGCGGCGAACAAGTTCGCGGAATGGCTATCCGCCAAGACCGGCCACTTCTATCGCCTGCCGACCGAGGCGGAGTGGGAATACGCTTGCGTCACCGGGCAGACAAAGCCGGAAGACGCCGTCTACGGTGCGCAGAAGTACGAAAAAGTGGGTTCGAAGAAAGCGAACACGCTGGGCATACACGACATGCTCGGCAACGTGATGGAATGGACCGCGGATCAATATCAAGCCGAAGCCTATACACGGCCCGAGACTTGGGTGAAGTCGAAGACTCCTTATCCGCACACCACTCGCGGCGGCTCTTGGCAGGACGATGTGAAGAAACTTCGCTGCGCGGCGCGTACGCCTTCCGACCCGAGCTGGAAGCAGCAAGATCCGAACTTGCCGAAGAGCATCTGGTATCACACCGACGCGCAAGGACTCGGTCTTCGCTTGGTTCGCCCCGCGAAACTTCCCAGCGCCGAGGAAATGCATGCTTTCTGGAACAACGGCGTCGCGGAGGATAACTGAGAGCTGGCCCGCTCTCGGCTCGCTGGCTCGCGTTGTCGTTTACGCACCGAATCACGACTGGCTGGCGCCCGTTAAGGCCCGGGTGTCAGCGCTCGACCAGATCCTATCCGACTACATCCCCAACAGTGAACTGAACCGCGTTTGCCGCGAGGCTCACCGGCGCACGATACGGGTTTCGCGTGAGTTCTTCGCGGTACTTTCGTTCGCGCAACGGGTGAGCCTGTTGAGTGGCGGCGTCTTCGATGTGACGATTGGCGCGCGGACTCGAGGCCGCACGGGCAGCGTTGGGTATCAATACGTGGCGCTGGGAAATCAAAGCGTGCGACTAGCCAAGCCTGATATGCAATTCGATTTTGGGGGGCTTGCGAAGGGCTTTATCGCGGATGAGGTTTCCGCGCTGTTGGATCAGATGAAGCTTCCGCGGCACCTTGTCGCCTTCTCGGGTGACATCGTGCTGGGCGATCCGCCGCCCGATGAGGCTGGCTGGAAGATCGGGCTGGGCTCGGAAGATCGAAGCCGCTACCTCTCGCGCCGGGCGATTTCGACCGCGGGGAATACCTTTCAACCGGGGCACATCCTGGACGCGACGACAAGCCAAGCGCATACAGGGAACGAAACAATAACGGTTATTGCTCCCAACGGACTGACGGCCGACGCTTTGGATACGGCGCTTCTCTTATTGCCAGCCGAGGGCCGAAAGCGGCTCTTGCAGAGCTTTCCCGAGGCTGAGTCCTTACAATAAGAATATAGATGCCGGATAGTCCTGTCGATCTGAAGAAGACCGTAAACCTCCCCAAGACCGCTTTCCCGATGAAGGCGAACCTGCCGCAGAATGAGCCCAAAATGCTGGAGCGGTGGAAGGCGGCGCGGATTTACGATCGAATTCGGGAGTCGCGGGCGGGGCGGCCGCTTTATGTACTGCATGATGGTCCGCCCTATGCGAATGGGAACATTCACTTGGGGCATGCGCTGAATAAGCTGCTGAAGGACTTCATTGTGAAGTCCAAGGTCATGGCTGGGTTTGATTCGCCTTATGTCCCGGGATGGGACTGCCATGGTTTGCCGATCGAGATCAAGGTCGATGGCGAGTTGGGGCCGAAGAAGGCGCAGATGACGCAGGTGCAGATCCGGCAGGCTTGCCGGCGTTATGCCGAGAAATACGTCAAGTTGCAAAGCGAGGATTTTCAGCGCTTAGGAATCTTTGGGCGCTGGGAGAATCCTTACCTGACGATGGCGGCGCCTTATCAGGCCGCTATCGCGCGGGCTTTCGTCGATTTTCTGGATCAGGGTTATGTCTACAAAGGGCTGAAGCCAGTTAATTGGTGTATCCATTGCAAGACTACGCTGGCCGAAGCTGAGGTCGAGTATGAAGACCATGTGTCGCCGTCGATCTATGTCCGCTTCCAGATGACGAGCACTCCCGAGGCGGTGCATCCTTCGCTCGCCGGGAAGAACGTCTACGCGGTTATCTGGACCACGACCCCTTGGACGATCCCGGCGAATCTCGCGATCAGTTTCCATCCGAAATTCGAGTATGTTGCCAATGAAGTGAATGGAGATGTCTACATCGTGGCTCAGGGTCTTCTTGACTGCGTCACGAAAGAACTGAATTGGCCGGAGCCGAAGATCATCGGCACCTTTGATGGCTCGTCGCTCGACAAGGCCGTTTTCCGTCATCCGTTCCTCGAGCGCGATTCGCTCGGCTTGGTGGGCGATCACGTCACGCTCGAACAGGGTACCGGCGAAGTGCATACCGCGCCCGGGCACGGCATGGAAGACTTCATGATCTGCCAGCAGTACGGCATCGCCGCTTATTGTCCGGTGGATGGGGCAGGGAAGTTCTTCGGCGACGAATTGCCCGCGGATTTGCTGGGCAAAACGGTTTGGCAGGCGAACCCGATCGTGATCGAGATGCTGGAAGCTCGCGGCGCGCTGTTGCAGCAGAAGAAGTACTCGCACAGTTACCCGCACTGCTGGCGTTGCCATAACCCGACGATCTTCCGTGGCACGGAGCAGTGGTTTATCGGGATGGAGCGCAACAACCTGCGGCAGAACGCGCTGGACGCGATCAAGGCTGTGAAGTGGCTGCCCACCTGGGGCGAAGAACGCATCTCGAACATGATCGCGACACGGCCCGATTGGGTGGTTTCGCGCCAACGCACGTGGGGCGTGCCGATCACGGTATTTTATTGCGAGGATTGCAACGAAGCCGTTACCGACAAGAAGATTCTCGATCCTGTGATCGACCGCTTCGCGAAGGAAAGCGCCGACGTCTGGTACGCGCACGAGGCGAAGGATCTGCTGCCGGAAGGCTACGTTTGCAAGAAGTGTCACGGCTCCCACTTCAAGAAGGAAATGGACATCCTGGATGTCTGGTTCGATTCCGGATCGAGCCACCTGGCGGTGCTGACGCCCGAGAACGGGCTACCTTGGCCTGCCGATTTGTACCTCGAAGGCGGCGACCAGTATCGCGGCTGGTTCCATAGCTCGCTGCTTGTCGGCGTTGGGCTGCGCGGACACGCGCCGTATCGCGGTTGCGTCACGAATGGTTGGACGTTGGACGGCGAGGGCCGCGCGATGTCCAAGAGTTTGGGCAATGTGATCGCGCCCGAGGAGATCATCAAGCAGTCCGGCGCGGAAATCATCCGCTTGTGGGTGAGTTCGCTGGACTTCAATGAGGACGTGCGGCTTTCTCCAGTGATCCTGGAGCGCATCGCCGATGGATACCGGAAGATCCGCAACACGTTCCGCTACGCTCTGGGCAACCTGGATGGTTTTGACCCGGCGGTGGATGCCGTCGATACGAAGGACCTCGAAGAGATCGACCAATGGATCCTTTGGAAGGCCGGCGAACTGGTGGAGAAGTGCGTGAAGCACTATGAGGAATTCGCGTTCCATCGCGTTTATCAAGGCTTCTACAACTTCTGCACGGTGGACTTGAGCTCGATCTACTTCGACATCCTGAAGGACCGCCTCTACACGTCGGCCACCAAGAGCCAATCGCGGCGCAGCGCGCAGACCGCGTTATATCGCTTGACGCATGCGCTGACCCGGTTGATCGCTCCGGTGCTAGCGTTTACGGCGGAAGAAGTATGGAACTACTTCCCGAAGTCGCAGGGCGACCCGGATTCGATCCATATGGCGCATTTTCCGAAGCCGGAAGAACTGAATCATGGCTTGGACGCCGCGCGGCTGGCGCGTTGGGACCAGATCCTCGGCGTGCGTGAAACCGTGCTGAAGAGTCTCGACAATGCGAGGCAGGAGAAGTTGATTGGCGCGCCGCTAGAAGCGAAGGTGATTCTCGACGCGGACGCCGAACTCTATCCGCTCTTGCAGGATTACGCAGCGGAGTTGCCTTCGGTGTTCATTACTTCCCAAGTGGAGGTCCAGAACGGGGCGACGAGCGGCGTGGCCGTTCGCGTGGAGAAGGCCGACGGCGTGAAGTGCGAACGCTGCTGGAAGTACAAGCTCGACATCGGCTCCGACGCAGACTTCCCAACGGCTTGTGGCTTCTGCGCCTCGGCAGTGAAAGAGATGCTGGGTGCCTAGTTTGTCTCCGCGCGTTTGGGCCGGTTTGGTGGCCCTGGTCGTGTTTCTGCTCGACCGGGGAAGCAAGCTTTGGATCCAGGCGAATGTGGGACCGCTGGATACGATCGCCATTGTTCCGGACGTCTTCAATATCGTCTACGCCCGCAATCGCGGTGCGGCTTTTGGCATGATGTCGAGCGCGCCGGAGTGGGCTCGGGTCTCGGTGCTGATCGGGTTATCGACGGCGATACTCGGATTCATCTGCTGGATGTTGTGGCAGGCGACGCGGGAGGGGCAATTGGCCTCGCGCTCGCAACGCTGGGCTTTGTCGCTAGTGCTGGGCGGCGCGATCGGCAATTTGCACGACCGCATTCTGGAAGGCAGCGTCACGGACTTTATTCAGGTCTTCTTCGGCTCTTATGAGTACCCGAGCTTCAACGTTGCGGATTCCGCCATTTTCGCGGGCGCGGTACTGATGGGTTATGAACTGATCTTCCAGAAAGAGAATAAGAAAGAGGGCAGCGGTGTTTCCGAAACTCATTAGCTTTGGCGACGTTTTCCTGCCGGCGTATGGCGTGATGGTCGCCTTGGCGTTTCTGGCGGGGCTGTGGAGCACGCTGCAATTGGCGCGCAAGGCCGGTCTCAATGAGACGAAGATTCAGGATTTGGTCATTTATTGCGCCATCGCTGGGCTGGTGGGCGCGAAGCTCCTGATGTTCGTATTCGACTGGGATTACTACATGCGCAATCCCGGCGAGATGTTTAGCCTATCCACGCTGCGCGCGGCCGGAGTTTATCAGGGCGGTTTTCTGCTGGCGCTCGGCTATGCGATCTGGTACATGCGCAAGAACGGTTTGCCGGTTTGGCGCACGATGGATTGCTTTGCGCCGGGAATCGCGTTGGGCCATGCGCTGGGACGCATCGGGTGCTTCCTGGCGGGCTGCTGTTATGGGATTCTTTGCAACCGGCCGTGGGGGGTGCGCTTCACGAATCCGGATGTGAAGGAGTTCTCGAATGTCCCGATGAACATTCCGCTGCATCCGACGCAAATTTACGAGGCAGTTGGCGATTTGGCGATCTTTGCCATCCTCTACAAGCTTTTCGACCCGTCGAAGCGGCCGGGCGGAATTTTCAGCCTTTACCTGGTGCTTTACTCGATTTTGCGTTTTGCCGTAGAGTTCTTCCGGCATCACGAACAGGCGCCGCTTTTCGGCATGGATCTTTCCCATACGCAATGGATTAGCCTATTGACCCTTCTAATTGGGCTGTGGGGGCTTTTTCGTAAGCCGAAAGGGAATGAAGTAGCCGCGGCCGCCTGATAGCCTCGAATTATGCGCAGTAGTTTTGCGGTTTCCGCCCTTGCGATTTTTTTGACCATGAGCAACACGATAGATGCGGCCGAAGTGCCGAAGCCTCCCGTAGCGAAGCAAGTCCCCAAGGAAATGAAGGTATTTGGCGATACTCGCCAGGATCCTTATTTCTGGATGCGCTATAGGGAAGACCCAGCCGTGATGGATTACGTGAAGGCCGAAACCGCCTACATGGAAGCCGTCATGAAGCCCATGGAGCCACTGGTCGAGAAGATTTACAAAGAGATCTTGTCGCGCATCAAGCAGACCGACGAATCGCTGCCGTACCGCCAAGGGAATTACTTCTATTACACGAAGACCGAAGAAGGGAAGCAGTATTACGTAAGTGCGCGGAAGAAGGGCTCGCTCGACGGCGCCGAGGAAGTGCTGCTCGACGTGAACGAGATGGCGAAGCCGCACAAGTTCTTCAGCGTCGGCTCGCAGGCGATGCACCCGGATGAGAACTTGCTTGCCTACGGCACGGACACCACCGGTTATCGCGAGTACACGATGCGCGTCAAGGATCTGAAGACCGGCCAGCACCTGCCGGATGAGTTGCAGCGCATCAGTTCGTTGCTGTGGGCGATGGACGGTAAGACTCTGTTGTATTCCAAGCAACAGGAGAAGACCAAACGCGAGTTTCAAGTTTGGGCGCATGAGCTGGGTAAGCCCGCCAGCGAAGACAAGTTGCTGTTTGAAGAGAAGGACGAGAAGTTCCGCGCCGGCATGGGGCGCAGCTTGTCGAAGCAGTACATCTTCTTCGTCGCGCAAAGCGGCATGACGAGCGAGTATTACTACATCGACGCGAAGACGCCTTATGCGAAGCCCAAGCTGCTGCTCGCTCGAAAGGAAGGGATCACTTACGACGTCGACCACCACGGCGAGCACTTCTATATCAAGATCAACGATAAAGGCCGCAATTTCCGTGTCGTTAAGGCTCCGGTGAGCGATCCCAGCGAGAAGAATTGGGTGGAAGTGATTCCGGCTTCCGATGGCGTTTATGTCGAGGACATGCTGCTGCTGAAGAAGCACGCGATTTTCCAGTTGCGGCTCAATGGGCTGCATACGCTGCGGGTGATGGAGCTACCAGGTGGTAAGACGCACGACATCAAATTCGACGAACAGGCTTATGTGCTGGGGATTGGGGTGAACCGGGAGTTTGATTCCAATGTGCTTCGCTTTGGCTACTCCAGTATGGTGACGCCGCAATCGACCTACGATTACAACCTCGATACGCGTGAGCGGAAGCTCATGAAGCAGCAAGAAGTGCTGGGTGGATACGACGCCTCGAAGTACACCGTGGAACGCACTTTCGCCACTTCGCAAGATGGCACCAAGGTTCCCATCACGATCGCTTACAAGAAGGGTTTCGAGAAAAACAGCAAGGCGCCGATGCTGCTTTATGGCTATGGCGCTTATGCGATTCCGATGGATCCAGGATTCTCTTCTTCGCGGCTGAGCCTGCTCGACCGTGGTTTTGCTTATGCAATTGCGCACATCCGCGGCGGTACGGATCTTGGCTACACGTGGTACGAGGCCGGGAAGCTCTTGAAGAAGAAGAACACTTTCCGCGACTTCATCGCCTCCGCCGAGCATTTGATTGCGCAGAAGTTCACGAGCGCCGATCGCATCGCCATTGAAGGCGGCAGCGCGGGTGGCTTGCTGGTGGGCGCGGTGACGAATTATCGCCCCGATCTATTCAAGACGGTGATCGCTGGGGTGCCGTTCGTGGATGTGGTTTCGAGTCTGCAGGATAAGACGATTCCACTTTCCACGACCGACGCCGATGAGTTCGGCGATCCGGAGAAGCAGGAATTCTACGAGTACATGAAGAGCTACTCGCCTTACGACAACGTGGCGAAGGCGAAGTTCCCGAACATGTACATCTTCAGCGGCATCAACGATTCACAGGTGCCTTATTGGGAGCCCTTGAAGTGGACGGCGAAACTGCGCGCTAATCAGCAAGGCGAAGGGCAGATCGTGCTCTACATGAACACCGATGCAGGGCATGGGGGAGCCAGCGGGCGGTATTCGCGCATCAAGGAATTGGCGCGGAGTTATGCGTTTGCGCTTTGGACTCTAGGGATTCGCGAGTAGGCTGACTCGCTGGAGGGGACGGACGGACCTGTCCACTTTGGGACAGGTTCGTCCGTCCCTTGCGCTATTTAGGACCACACCTTCGTGATCGGGGTGCCACCGAAGTCCGTTAGTTTCTCGTGGCGGCCGTTGTGGAGATACCAGAGTTTGTGCTGGTCCATGCCGAGGAGGCTCAGGATGGTGGCGTGGAAATCGCGCATATGATAGCGATTGCCGATGCTGTAGAGCCCGAGTTCGTCGGTTTCGCCGATGGCTTGACCGCCCTTAACCCCGCCGCCGGCGAACCACATGGTGTAGCCGTGGGGGTTGTGGTCGCGGCCGTTGCCGCTTTCGGAGTTGGGCAGGCGGCCGAACTCGCTGCCCCAGATGACGAGCGTTTCGTCGAGGAGTCCGCGTTGTTTCAGGTCCTTTAGGAGCGCGGCGATGGGCTGGTCCGTGAGGCCGCACATCTTCTCGTGGTTTTCCTTGAGGTTGGAGTGCGCGTCCCATTGGATGCTGACGGGGCCGCCACCGGAATAGACCTGCACGAAGCGGACGCCGCGTTCGACCATGCGGCGCGCGAGCAGGCAGCGCATGCCGAAGTCGGAAGTGCGCTTTTGGTCCAGGCCGTACATCTCGCGGATGTGGGCGGGTTCCTTCGAGATGTCGACGGCTTCGGGCGCGGCGGTCTGCATGCGGAAGGCGAGTTCGTAGCTCGAAATGCGCGCGGCCATCTCGTTATCTTCGGGCTTGGCGTCGAGCTCGTTCATCTGCTGGAGGAAGTCGAGGGTGCGGCGTTGGCGCTCGGCGCTGACGCCGTCGGGGCGCTTCAAATGCAGGATGGGGCTGGGGCCGCTGCGCAGCAAGGTGCCCTGGTGGACGGCGGGCAAGAAGCCGGAGCCCCAGCACGGAGTGCCGCCTTCGGGAGTGCCTTCGGGTTGCGGCATGACAACGTAGGCGGGCAGGTTTTCGCTTTCGCTGCCTAGACCGTAAGTGACCCAAGAGCCCATGGAGGGCCAGCCCATGAGGATGCGGCCGGTGTGGACCTGGTACATCGCAGGAGCGTGCACGACGCTTTCGGTATAGAAGCTGCGGACGAAGCAGATGTCGTCGACGCATTCGGCGAGGTGCGGGAAGAGGCCGGAGACGGGCAGGCCGCTCTTGCCGTAGTTCTTGAATTCCCAGGGCGAGGGGAGGATGGGTGTAGAGCCGTCGGTGAACTGGCCAACAGGTTTGCCGAAGCTGGGGGGCAGGGGTTGGCCGGCGTATTTCTTCAAGGCGGGTTTCGGGTCGAAGGTATCCATCGAGGAAGGCGCGCCGACCATGAAGAGGAAAATGACGTTCTTGGCTTTGGCCGGGAAGTGAGAGGGCTTGGCGGCGAGCGGGTTGAGGCGCGAGGCAGCTTGCATCTCGCGTTGGAGGAGGTATTCGGCGGCGATGGCGCCGAAGCCGTTGGCGGCGGCTTTAAGTACGTTGCGCCGGTTAAGGAAGGTAGACGAAGTCATTGCGGTTGAGCATGGCCAAGGCGAAGTCCTCGACGCTGCCTCCTTTCTGAAAGAAGTCTTGGGCGAGGCTGCGCTCTTTGTCCGTGGCGGGGCGGCCGAGGGCGAGGTCATAGGCTCGTTCCACGCTGCAGTTGTTGCCGGCGCATCCGGTGGCGATGCGTTTGGCGAAGGCTTTGGATTGCTCCTGGATGAAGTCGCTGTTGAGCAGAGTGAGGCCTTGGAGGGCGTGCGTGGAGACGGAGCGTTCCGGGCAACTGGACATGGTGTCGGGCTGGTCGAAGTTGTTCAACATCGGCAGGCGGATGGTGCGTCGGTTGAGGACGTAGATGCTGCGGCGGTAGATTTCCGAGCGGTCCTTGGGCAGTGGCCAGAGGTTGTCGGGCTCGCCTTCGGTGAAGATGATGTCGTAGATTTCCGGCTCGATGGGAGTCTTGATGGGCTTGCCGTACATTTTTTCGTTGAGAGTGCCGCTGACGTAGAGGATGGAGTCGCGAAGGGTTTCGGCGTCCATGCGGCGGCGTTGCTTGGATTCTTCTTTGTATTTCACGCTGGTGAGAATCAAGCGGTCGATGTGGCGGATGTCCCAGCCGCTGCGGACGAATTCGTTGGCGAGATAATCGAGGAGCTTCGTGTTGGAGGGGCGGGCGCCGAGCGCGCCGAAATCGTTGAGCGTCGCGACGATGCCCTTGCCGGTGCGGAACTGCCAGATGCGATTGACCATCACGCGGGCGGTGAGCGGGTGCTTGCCGCTCAAGAGCCAATCGGCGAGCGCGGCGCGGCGGCCCTGCGGGCTGGTGGGAATGTTGCCGAGGTCGGGGGCGAGGACGAGCGGGAGGCCGGCGTCGACGGGGTCGAGCTTCTTCTTGTGATCGCCGACTTTCAAGATGTGCGTAGGTTCGGCCTTGGTGACGGACCAGACGCCGTAGGCTTGAGGAGCGGGGTCGGGCTCGTCGAGGTTGATGGCGTGGATGCGCTTGCGGATTTCGGCGCGCTTGGCCTTCAAGTCCTCCGGCATCAGCTTGACGACTTCGTCCCAGGTGGGGGTGATCTGGCGCTCGGCTTCCTTGCGGAGGCGTTTCTGCTCGTCGGTCTTGATGTCTTCCTTGGGGAGATCGAGGATGGCTTTGAACTCGGGGTCGAGTTTGGAGCGCTTGTCGGCCTTGTAAGCCTCCAGATAGGGCTTTTCCATCTCCTTGATTTGGGCGAAGAGCGGTTTGATCTTGGCCTCGTGGCGGGCTTCGGCTTCATCGGCGGCGCGTTGTTCCTCGGCGCTGGCGAGTTGGATGTCGCGGAATTGGGTAGAGGCGAGGATGCCGTGGAGGCGATAGTAATCCGATTGAAGGATGGGATCGAACTTGTGGTTGTGGCAGCGGGCGCAGCCGATGGTGAGGCCCATGAGGGCGGTGGAGATGCTGTGGGTCATCTCCATGAGATCTTCCTGGCGGTTCTGTTCTTCGTCGACGTTGCCGCCGACGACGTGGCGAGGGCCGGCGCGAAGGAAGCCGGTGGCGATGAGGGCGTCGGGGTCTTGGGGGAAGAGTTCGTCGCCGGCGAGTTGCTCGCGGACGAAGCGGTCGTAGCGTTTGTTGGCGTTGAAGGAACGGATGAGGTAGTCGCGATAGCGCCAGGCGTGGGGGCGTTCGGCGTCGAGTTCAAAGCCGTTGGTATCGGCGTAGCGAACGACGTCGAGCCACTTTTGAGCCCAGCGTTCGCCATAGCGAGTGGAGGCCATGAGGCGGTCGAGGAGGCGTTCGTAGGCTTTGGGGCTCTCATCTTTTAGGAAGGCCGCGACTTCGGCAGGGGTGGGTGGGAGGCCGGTGAGATCGAGGGTGGCCCGGCGGATGAGGGCGCGCTTGGAGATGGGTTGGGATTTGGAGGGCTCGAGGAAATCGACAGGGTGTTGGCCGGGAGGGACTGGGACTTCCTTAGGCGGCTGGAACGCCCAGTAGTTACGTCTTTTGGCGACGAGAGCTTCTTCCTTGGGGTCGACGCGCGGGGCCGCGAAGCTCAGTTGGAGGCTGATTAACAGAAGAGCTAGGAAACTGCGCACTTTCTGTTACGATATCGCGCCTGCGGGGTGAGTGAGAAGGCCTAACCTGGCAGCGATGCGAGGAGAGTCTTGAGGCGATGCACCAAATACTCACGCGCTTGGTCTGGCCCGGCATTCGCCTCCGCAGACAGGCCCCAGGAATAGGCAGCCCCAAGCTCCGAGTCGTTCAGTAGGGAATCCAGGTGTTTGGGCAGGTCTGTGGCGGCGACTTTCCGCTCGAAGCTTAAGCGCAGCAGCTTTCCGAGATAGCCCTGTACAATCAGCATGCGAGCGATTACGGGGCGACCGACGGGGGAGAATCCCTGGAAGATTCCCATCAATTCCCTTAGGCTTTCGTCCAAAGGCTCCGCGTTCAAGGCCGCCTCAAATTCCGAAAAAAGTTTGGCTCTTTGTCCATCGACCAAAAGCGCGGCGACATTTTCGAGATCGCCAACGACGAGGCCCTGCCGCCGGTACGAAGTGGGATTCTCTTCCCGTAACTTTTTCGGAATATTCGAGGTTGGATCGTAGACCAAACCGGGCGCAAGCTTGGCGAAATCGAAATCGTCGGTGAAGCTTCTGCCATAGAGCTTTAGCAGCAAATAGCGCATGTAGATGCTGGAATCCAGTCCAAGATCGACGAAGGTGATCTTGGACTGGAGCAAACGAAGGTACGCCAAGGGCAATGCCAATTTGTAAACCGTGGATCGAAGGTAGTAGCCGTCTCCAGCAAGCCACTTGGGTAGGTTCCCATTCCGAGAAGTACGGCAAAGGCTGGCGACGCGGTACTGCGCTTCTTCCAGGGCTTCGTAGAGTTGGAAAAGGAGCGGCTCCACATCGGTGTACAAGCGCTTCATTGCTTCGTACTCGTAGTCTCTTCGAGCTGCAGCGGCGCCCTTCTTCTCTTCGTTCTCCGCTTCGAAATCCCGCCGAATTCTGGCGAGATCCACCTGGGTTCTCCGGCTAAGCCAGTTGGTGAGAAGCGCGCCCAACAAGACGGATAGCACCGAGATCAGCGCTACAAGCAATGGCTCAGACATGGTGCGATGTTACAACGGCGCTGCAAGCCAAACCAGCGGGCTAAGAACGTGAGATGCGCTTTGCGGATTTCGCTTTTGTGTGGAAGTCGTGGCCGAAGGATTCGAGGTCGACGAAGATGCCGTTGACCTTGACGCCTTCGAGGATGAGTTCCTGGACTTGGCGGACGCCGTTGGCGCCGCGGAGGAGGATCTTTCCGCGTTTGGTGGTGGCTTTGCCGATGACGCGTTGCCAGGGGAGGTCGGGTGGGGAGTCCTTCAAGGCCCAGGCGACTTGGCGGGAGGCACGGGGGAAGCCGGCGGCTTCGGCGACTTGTCCGTAGGTGGCGACTTTGCCTTTGGGGATCTTACGGACGAAGCGGCGGATTACTTCGAACATTATTCGAGTGTTATTTCCCGCTGGGGACGATTTGGATTTCGTAGATCTTTGGCCAGAGTTTTCCGGTGACGAAGAGGCGTTTGTTCAGGGCGTCGTAGGCGATACCGTTGAGGACGTCGGCGTCGGGAGCTTCCTTCATGGTGGCGGCGCTGAGGGCGCTTAAGTCGATGATGCCGAGAACACGGCCGTCGGCGGGAGAGATGCGGAGAATGGAATCGGATTGCCAGACGTTGGCGTAGATTTCGCCGTTGATGTATTCGAGTTCGTTGATCTGATCGACGGGGCGGCCGCCGTTGTTCACTGTGATGCGGCGAAGTTCTTTCAGGGTGGTGGGATCCCAGATGCGAATCTGCGCGGAGCCGTCGCTCATGTAGACTTGCTTGCCATCGTTGGTGAGGCCCCAGCCTTCGCCGGGGTAGGCGAAGGTGCCGGTGCGCTTCAGGGTTTGCTTGTCGTAAATGAAGCCTTGGCCGTGTTTCCAGGTGAGCTGCAAGATGCGGCCGTTGAGGACGGTGATGCCTTCGCCGAAGTATTCGCCGGAGAGGGGAACCTGGGCGAGGACTTGGGCGTTGTCGAGGCGCACTTTGCGGAGACTGCTGCGACCGTTGAGGCCAGTGCCTTCGTAAAGGATGCCGTCCTTGAATTCGAGGCCTTGGGTGAAGCTGTTGCGGTCGTGCGTGTAGGTGCGAACGATTTTGACGGAATAGCGCGCGGGGGCAGCGGGGCGGACGAACTGCCCATGCACAGTGAGCGCGAGGAGGAAGGCAAGAGGCCTCATTGCTTTCAGAGTAACGAACGCGCCTTGAGGAAGACGGCTTGCATCATGGGTTGGGTGAGGCGGCCGGTTTGGGTGTTTTGTTGGCTGGGGTGGTAGGAGCAGAGCAGGTGGGGTTCGTTTGCGAAGTGGGCGGCGTGGGCGAAGGGGTATTGGGACTTGGGGCCTAGGCCGGTGGCATTGAGATAGGCTTCGAGGGCGATGCGACCGAGGCAGATGACGACGCGGAGTTGCTTGAGGCGTTTGAGTTCTTCGAGAAGGTAGGGGCGGCAGTTGGCGAGTTCTTCCGGGAGGGGCTTGTTGTCCGGAGGGGCGCAGTGGGCGGCGGCGGTGATGTAGGCGCCGATGAGTTCGAGGCCGTCGTTGGCGTGGTCGCTGGTGGGTTGGTTGGCGAAGCCGGTTTCGTAGAGGGAGCGGAAGAGGAAGTCGCCGCTGCGGTCTCCGGTGAACATGCGGCCGGTGCGATTGGCGCCGTGAGCACCGGGGGCGAGGCCGAGGAGGAGGACTTGGGCGTCGAGGCGGCCGAGGCTGGGGACGGGCTTGCCCCAGTAGTTTTGGTCGCGATAGGCGGCGCGTTTTTTGATGGCGACTTCGCGGCAGTGGGTGGTGAGGCGGGGGCAGAGTTCGCAGGCGATGATGCGCTGGTTGATCGAGTGCAAGGGCAAGCCTTCAGTCTACTGTTGGGCGGCTAGTTGACGTGAGAGGTAATCGCGTTCGACGGCGTTGCGCGTCAGCATGAGGGCGCGTTGGAAGGCGGCGCGGGCTTCGGCGGGGCGGCCGAGGGCGAGGGCGCAGTGGGCGCGGGCAGCGTGGAAGGGGTAGTAGTCTTCGAGGCCTTGGATTGCGGCGAGCAAGGGTTCGGCGTGGGCCCAGGATTTCGCGTGGGCGAGGGCGACGG
>VFQP010001782.1_pt1 | contig 26700 bp, 20 predicted proteins | sample 3512351 | NCBI WGS metagenome assembly VFQP01 (sample SAMN10412372, study PRJNA504923) | tailings metagenome | isolation source: Relicate 1 Philex TSF1 revegetated site | place: Philippines: Tuba, Benguet | collected 2017-08-29
TCCTCCTCGAAGGCGTCCCCGGCCTAGGCAAGACCACGCTCCTTCGCACTCTCTCCCGCGTTCTGCACTTGAAGTACAGCCGCATTCAATTTACTCCCGATCTGATGCCCGCCGACATTCTGGGCAGCATCATTATGGACACCGACGAACGAGGCGCCAAGTCCTTCCGTTTCCAACACGGCCCGATCTTCTCCAACCTCGTCCTCGCCGACGAAATCAACCGTGCCACGCCTAAAACGCAGAGCGCGCTCTTGGAAGCGATGCAGGAACGGACGGTGACCACGGGCAACACAACGCATGAGTTGGAAAGCCCCTTCCTGGTGATGGCCACGCAGAACCCGATTGAAATGGAAGGCACCTATCCGTTGCCCGAAGCGCAGCTCGACCGCTTCCTGATGAAGATCCTGGTGAAGTATCCGGGCCGCGCGGATTTGGCAACCATCGTGGAACGGACGATCGAACGCGACGATATCCAACTCGAAACCAAGCTGGATCGCGATGGCATTCTCGCAATGCGCAAGCTGGCGCGCACCGTACTGGTCGCGCCGCATGTGCAGGACTTCGCCGTCGACCTCGTGATGGCTACCCAGGCCGATCAACCCTCCGCGCACCCGACGGCCAAGAAGTACATCCGCTACGGCAGTTCGCCGCGTGGCGCGCAAGCGCTGGTGGAATGCGGCCGCGTTATGGCGATGATGCGAGGCCGCAATCACTTGAGCGTGGAAGACATCATTGCGGTCGCGCCGGGCGTTTTGCGCCACCGCGTGATTTTGAACTTCGACGCGCATGCCGACGGGCAGAACACCGAAACCGTACTTGCCGACATTTTGAAAGGCGTAAGCGCCGGAGCCGCGCAGCTTCGCTAAGCAGTAAACAGTGGCCCAATCCGAATTCAAAATCGAGCGAGCCTTTCTCGAAAGGCTGGAGCGCCTCACCATTCACTGGCAAAAGTCGTTCTCCGGGATCGTCGGTGGACACAACCTGAGCCGCTATTCCGGTTCGGGCCAGGAGTTTTTGGACCACCGGAACTTCACGACGGGGGACGACTTGCGCGCCGTCAACTGGCGGGCCTATATGCGGCTGGAGAAGCTGTTTCTCAAGCTCTTTCAAATCGAACCGCGGGTGCCGATCCGGCTACTGCTCGATTCGAGCGAAAGCATGGGGCTCGGATCCAAGTGGGAGTTTGCGCGGCGATTGACGGCGGCGATCGTTTACGTCGGGCTGGTTCGCCTGGATGCGATCCAGATCATTCCGTTCCGCGATTCGCTGGAAGAAGGGTTGCAGTCCGGCGGCGGTAGGCATCGTTTTTCGCCGGTGGCGAATTATCTGGAAGGATTGCAGGCCAGCGGCCGGACCGATTTTGAGAAGGTCGCGCGAGAGTTCTTGAGCACGAACAGGCAGAAAGGTCTCTTGATCGTGATCTCGGATTTCTTGGGGGGGCCGGATTGTTTGAAGCCGCTGCAATACATGGCTGACTTCGGACATGAGTTGTTTCTTTTGCAGGTGTGGGATGAGAACGAACGCGTTCCGGATGTAACGGGCGATTTGGAGATCACGGAAGCCGAGACGGGCGAAGTGCTAAAGATCACGTTCGATGACGACGCACGGCGGCGCTACACGGAGTCTTTCGACGCGCACGCCGAACAGTTGCGGCGGCTCGCCCTGCGGAACCAAGGCCGCTACGCCGCGATCCCGACGAGCGCGAACCTGGAAGAGACGGTTTTCTCCGCGTTAACGGCTTTGCCGCGTCCGGCGGGGGTTCGCTAAATGGAATTTCTAAATCTCAGCTTCCTCGAATTTTCCGCGATCTTCACGCTGTTGAGCGGCGCCGTGGTGGCGCTATACCTCTTGGACCGCAGCCGCCAGAAGATTCAGGCGGCGACGTTGCGCTTCTGGCAGATGGCGCAGATTCCGCCGAGCCAACAGCGGCGGCGGCGCATCCAGCAGCCTTGGAGCCTGCTGCTGCAGCTGCTTGGAATTGCTCTCTTGCTGCTGGCCGCGTCGCAGTTGCGTTGGGGCGCCTCGAACGCTGTGCCTCGGCAGCATGTTTTGTTGCTCGATGTATCTGCCGCTTCGGCGGCAAAAAGCCGCGGCGACGCACGCGTGAGTGTACTGTCTGCTTCTCAGGCCAAGGCGCGGCAATGGCTGCGCGCGTTGCCTTCGCAAGACAAGGTCTTGGTGGTGGAGGCGGGTTCGTTGTTGACCCCCAAGACCGCATTCGAAACCAAACGGTCAACGGTGGAGAAGGCGATACAGGGCGCCCGCACGACGAACGGCAGCGCTAGTTTGGCGCAAGCATTTGCCTTCGCCGCGCAGTTGCAGCGTCGCAGCGGGACGCTGGCCGGAGAGATTGCCTATGCAGGCCCCGCGCGTGTTGCGGCGGATGCTACGAATTTGGATCAGGTGCCGCCCAACTTGCGGCTGCTTGTCACCGACGCCGCGCTCAACAACGTGGGCATCCGCAAGGCGAGCGTGCGGCGCAGCCTCGATGACCTCGGCGTCTGGAGCATTCTGGTCACCGTAAAGAACTATGCCGCCGCGCCGCGAGAGAGCCTCATCGGCATGAGCTACGGCGGGGTGCCGCTGCCCTCGAATGTCGCGCGACTCGCTCCTGGTGCGGAGCAAACGCTCACCTTTCTGCATCGCACGAAGGCCGCCGGGCTTCTGGAATTGAAGCTCTTGGGCAACGACGATTTCTCTTTGGATGACAAGGTAGATATCGAACTGCCTGCGCTTCCCGTAACGCCCTTGCGCGTTTATACAAAGGACGCCGCGCCGTGGCGGCCTTTGCTGGCCGCGAACCCCTTGATCGAAGCGACCTTTGCCGATCCGTCCTCCTTCAAGCCCGAAACTGAAGGCGGCTTCTACATCTTTGACGGCTTTGAACCGCCATTGCCAAAGAACGCCGCGGCGCTTTACCTGCTCTCCGGCACTCAAGACACCTCCATCAAACAGTGGAAGACGGATCATCCAATTGCATCGGGCATTCGTAGCCGAGACTTCAAGTTGACGGCAACAAGAAAGCTGGAAGCGAAATCAGACGAAGTGGTCGTGCTGGAGGGTGAAGCCGGACCGCTGCTCACCGCGGGCCCGCGAAGTGTTCGCTTGGGCTTCCAACCGGCGCGTTCCTCCATGCGGCAGGAAGTCACGGGACCACTGCTGATGGCGAATGTGTTTCGCTACCTGGCCCCGGAAAGCTATCGCCAATGGGAGAGTGTGGCCTCCAGTCCAGGCGCGATTCGATTGCCCATCGGGGATCCTACAGGCCGCAACTTCAATGTATTGACAGGCGACGGAAAGGCGCTTCCCTTCTCGATCGACAACGGCGTGCTCCAGACTTATGCGCCGCTGCCCGGGACGGTACGCATCTTGGAGGCAGGCCGCGAAGTCGTCTACTCGCTCACCTTGCCGGATCTCCCCGATCAAAGCTGGGATGCGCCAAAGACGATTGCCTCGGGCGTTCCCGAAGCCGTTGGAGCTTTGGAAGAAGCGAAAGAGTTGTGGCGTTGGCTGGCCATCGCCGCCGCATTGATCCTGCTCTTCGAGTGGTGGAAGTACGCGAAAGGAAAGCGCGCCTGGCTGAAGTACGCCATGGTGGCGGCCATCGTCGCGGCCTTGTTCGGCCCCGCCATGAGCTTGTTTGAAACGAAGCTGGCCGTGACGATTCTGGCGGACACCTCACAAAGTTTGACGTCCCACGACCTCGACGCATTGCAGAAGCGCATCCGTGAGATTGAATCTTCGCGCGGCCGTCATATCGTTCGAACCGTTCCGTTCGCCCGGGCAACTCGTCCCACAACTGCGGCCGAGACGGGCGGCAGACTGCAATTAACCGGCGGCGCCACTGGCATGGGAACGAATCTGGAATCGGCCATCCGCGAAGCGATCGCCTCGACTCCCGCGGATCTGGTCCCCCACTTAGTAGTGATCAGCGACGGCAAGGAAACCGAAGGCAGCGCGGTACAAGCGCTCTGGCAAACGCAGCAATTGAACATCCCGGTGGACACCTACGCCCTCAAAGGACGTCAACGGCCGCAGCTCAATATCGTCAGTGCCGCCATGCCGCCGCAAGCTTTTGCGGGCGAGAAGTTTCCGGTGGAGATTGCCGTACGCAGCCCGCGCGCGGCCGCGGCTACTCTCGAACTCCAAGCGGAAGGCAAGACCATCGGGTCCGGACAATTGCAGTTGAAGCAAGGCCTGAATGAGCTCACCATCAACAGCTCCGTCATGAGCTCCGGTGTCATCCAATTGACCGGCAAGCTGGTGTCCTCGGAATTGGGCGAAGCTCGCTTCGATCAAGCGATAAACATCAAGAAGCCCAAGCTGCTTTATGTGTCGAGCGACCCGGCTGGAACCGAAGCGAACTTCTTGAAGGCCGTCGAATCCTTCCAGTTCGAAACCACGCGCGCGGCGGAGTTGCCTTTGGAAGCGATGTCGAACTACGAAGTGGTGGTCTTGAACAATCAGGATCTGGAAGGCTTCACGCCAACCGCCAAGCTGGCTATTGAAGGATACGTGAAGAGAGGCGGAGGCTTACTGACGCTCGGCGGCGAAAAGAATCAATACGTCGAGAAGAAGCCGGGCACGCCCGAGGACCCTCTGGAACGCACCTTACCCGCGAAGCTAGCGCCACCGCGCAGCCCCGAGGGCACCTGCGTGGTCTTGATCATCGACAAGAGCTCATCCATGGAAGGCCGCAAAATGGAGCTAGCGCGCACCGCCGCAATTGGCGTCCTGGAAAACTTGCGCCCCATTGACCTGGTGGGCGTGTTGATCTTCGACAACTCGCACCAGTGGGCGATCCCGATTCGCAAAGCCGAAGACAAGATTTTGATGAAGCGGCTCGTAAGCGGCATTACCCCGGATGGGGGTACGCAGATCGCGCCCGCCTTGACGGAAGCCTACAAAAAGGCGGTGCCGGTGAAGGCGACGTTTAAGCACATCGTGCTCCTGACGGACGGCATTTCCGAAGAAGGCGACAGCATCAATCTCGCCAAGGAAGCCGCCACGCAGCGCATCACGATATCGACCGTTGGTCTCGGTCAGGACGTGAACAAGGGTTATCTCGAAAAGATTGCGCAGTTCTCGCGAGGCAAGTCCTACTTCCTCACCGACCCGAGTGGCCTCGAACAAATCCTCCTGCGCGACGTCATGGAATTTACGGGCTCAACGGCGGTGGAGAAGCCCACGCAACCGATTCTGATGCGTGCGGCGGAAATCCTGGAAGGCACCGGGATCGACAAAGCGCCTGCCTTGAAAGGCTACGTGAAGTACGAAGCGAAGCCAAATGCAGACTTGCTCTTGACGGTGCCCGGCGAAAAAGCAAATACACAAGACCCTCTGCTGGCGCGCTGGCAGTATGGTCTCGGCCGTGTCACGGTTTTCACTTCCGACGCCAAAGCGCGTTGGGCCGACGACTGGATCTCCTGGCCCGGCTTCGACCGTTTCTGGGGCAACACCCTGCGCGATCTCTTACCTCACTCGGCCAGCGAAGATTCCAGCCTGACCTTCGACCCGACGAACCGCGAGCTCGAAGTGACCTATCGCCTGGGCACTGTGGATGAAACGAAACTCAAAGTCCCCACGCTCTTTGCCTTCGGCCCGAACAACTTCCAACAGCCAGTGAAATTGCAGCGCGTGGCGGCCGGTCTATACCGCGCCCGCGTATTCGTAGGAGACCAGACTGGCCTCTTCCGCGTGCGTCCCGCCGAGGTAACTCGCTACTTCCCGGAAACCGGCTTCTATCGCCAGGAAGCGGAACTCACCGATTACGGCAGCAATGAGGCCTTGCTCAAGCAGATCGCGCAATTTAGCGGCGGTCGCATTGAGCCAACAGCCGGCGACATCTTCCGCGGCGGGGGCAAGCAAATCGAAACGAGCTTGCAGATTTGGCCTTGGCTCTTGGGCTTGGCGATTCTGCTGAACTTGATTGAGCTCTTCTTGCGGAAGCTTGGGAACTCAGGCCTCCAGGCGAAGCCGGGTGACGGTTTCCAAATGGTAGGTTTGCGGGAACAAGTCAATTAGCGTCAATTCCTCGACGCGATAACCGGCCTCGCAAAGAATTACCAGATCGCGAACCAGCGTTGCGGGATCGCAGGAAACAATGCGCAGCTCCGGAGCCTTCAATTCGCCGAGACGCTTAGCGGCTTCCAGCCCCAATCCGGCGCGAGGCGGATCCGCGATGATTACGTCAGGCGTCTCCTTCAGATCGTTCAGCCAAGCATCCACGTTGGCCTGCACGATGCGCACGTTGCGCACCTCATAGCGCTTGGCGTTCGCCTCCAAGTCATACATAGCGACCTTGCCGCTCTCCACGGCCGTCACGCGCTCGAACTGCTTGGCCAACGGAAGGCTGAAGAGGCCAACCCCCGCATAGAGATCCACCGCATGCTTTCCCGTCAGGCCCTCCGTCGCAAGCCGAGTCAAATCGTCTACAAGAAAACGATTGACCTGAAAGAAGCTTCGATAGCTGACCTTCCATTGATAGCCGGCGCCCGGATACTCGATGGCGCCGGAAACCACTCCGGGAATTTCCTTCGCGATCCAGTGGAAGAAATGTTTGGCGACCGGGCGATTCGTCTCCAAAACATTGACCTGGAGTTCCTCTTCATTGGTGAAGAATTCAATCGACTTCAAAAAGTTCGGGAAACGGTGATCGCGAGCCAAACGCCGAAGCGCCGTAAGCGCCTCGTTGAGCTTCGGTGAGGATACGGGGCAATTCTCGACGGCAACCAGCTTCTGCGTACCTTCTTCCAGGAAGCCCACCCGGCCATTGTGCAAATGGAATTGCGAACGATTCCGGTAATTCCACTCCGGCCCGGTAACGGTTCTCACATCCACTCCGAGCGCAAGCTTCGCGCGATCGAAGAGTTCTTGCAGAATCTCGATCTTCACGGCCACTTGCCGCTCGTAGCTCAGATGCTGATAATGGCAACCGCCGCACTTTTCAAAGTATTGGCACGGCGCGGGGATGCGTTGCGGCGAAGCCTCCACCAGACGCGTCAGCTTGGCTTTGCTGAAATTCGACTTCGCCTTCCGGATCTCGGCCTCGACTTTTTCCCCGGGCGCCGTCTTGGGCACGAAGAACACTTGCCCGTCTTTACGCGCTAAACCTGCACCTCCGTAGATCAATTTCTCGATTTCGAGTTGTTCAATGCGAAGATGGTTGTTTTCCATGAAGAAGCGAGTTTTATCGGGAGTGCAGCCTACCGGCAGTCTGCACATTGGGAATTATCTAGGCGCGCTCAAGAACTGGACGAAGATTCAGTACGACTTCGAGAGCATATTCTGCATCGTCGATCTGCACGCGATTACAGTCTACCAACCACCCGCGGAACTTCGCGCCAAAATCGAGGAAATCGCCGCCATCTTTATCGCTTGCGGCATCGATCCGAAGCATTCTTCCGTCATTGCGCAATCCACGGTTCCGGGCCATTCCGAATTGTCCTGGCTCTTGACTTGCGTGACGCCCGTGGGCTGGCTGGAGCGCATGACGCAGTACAAATCGAAGGCAGCGCTTCAGGAAACAGTGGGCAGCGGCTTGATGCAATATCCGGTTTTGATGGCCGCCGACATCCTGCTCTACCAAGCGGCCGTGGTCCCCGTCGGCGACGATCAATCGCAGCATCTCGAACTAACGCGCGACATCGCACAGCGCTTCAACTCGCTCTACGGCGACACCTTCGTGGTGCCCGAGACGAAACTGCCGATGGTCGGCGCGCGCGTCATGGGCCTTGATGAGCCCGACAAGAAGATGAGCAAGAGCGCCACGGGCAGCGGCCACGCGATAGCGATCTTGGACGACCCCGCGCAGATCAAGAAGAAGTTCAACCGCGCCACCACGGACTCGAATCCGCACGTGGACTTCGAAACCATGGGCCCCGGCGTCGCGAATCTTCTGTCGATCTACCAAGCTTTCGGCGACGTGAGCGACGAGGAAATGCGCAACCGTTTCTCCGGCATGCGCTACGGCGACCTCAAGCGGAACGTCTGCGATATGGTCGTCGCCAGCCTGGAGCCCATCCAACAGCGTTATCGCGAGATCACGTCGGAACCTGGCTACCTGCGAGGCATCCTCGCAGAAGGCCGTGCCCGCGTAAACCCGATCTCCGAATCCACCGTCCGCCTTACCAAGGAGCGCATGGGCATTTACACCGCCTAGCGACCCCAGATGTCCGCCCAGTCCGCGGCTGCTCTTTCTTTGCCGGCCTACGCGCGATTACTGCGCGAGAACAAGAACGTGCGGCTGCTCTGGTCCGCTCAGGTAATCAGCGAGCTAGGCGACTGGTTCTACGCCGTCGCTATCTACAGTCTGCTTCTGGAACTCACCGGCAACGCTCGCTCGGTCGCCTTCGCCACGGCGGCGATGGTGCTGCCCCAAGTGCTGGTCTCGCCCATGGGCGGCGTTTTGAACGATCGCCTGCCCCGCAGGCATGTCATGATTTGCGCGGACATTGCGCGCTTCTTCATCGTGGGCGGCATGCTCTTCGCACAGTCTCCGGACCGCATTTGGCTCATCTACACGCTCATGGTGCTGGAGACCATGATGTGGGGCTTCTTCGAACCCGGCCGCTCCAGCCTGATGCCGAACCTCTGCCGCGGCGATCGGGAAATCCTCACGGCGAATGGCCTGGGTTCGACAACTTGGGCGGTAAACTTCTTCCTCGGCTCCGCCATCGGCGGCCTGGTCGCCGCGACTTTCGGCCGCAACACTGTATTTGCTTTGAATGCTTGTAGCTTTTTGGTCTCGGCCTGGCTCGTCTGGCGCGTGACCGCCAACGAGAGCCATGCGGAAGGGCAAGCGCCCTTACGCTGGCGCGATCTCTTTGACTTCTCTCCCGTCATGGCCGGCCTCCGCTACATCCGGCAACACGAACAACTGAAGCCCATCCTCCTGATCAAGGCTGGTATTGGCTTGATCGGCGCCAACTGGGTGCTTTTGCCGGTCTTAGGCGAGCGTCAATTCCCGCTACAAATCGCCGGATGGAACGAAAGCCAGGCGGGCATGCTCGGCATGAGCGCGCTGATGGGCGCGCGCGGGTTGGGTAGCTTTATCGGCCCTTTCCTCGGCGGACCGCTCGCCACTTCCGGCTTGCCGCGCTTGCGCTGGGCGATAGTGCTGGGCTTCGTGATTGCGTCATTAGGCTACTTAGGATTGGGCTCCGCGCCAACCCTCTTGCTCGCCGCAGCCGCGGTCGTCCTTGGCCATGCAGGCACTTCGATGAATTACGTCTACAGTTCGACGCTAGTCCAAACGCTCAGCGAGGATCGTTATCGTGGCCGCGTCACCAGCTCCGAATTCGCGCTCATGATGACGAGCATCTCGCTCACCAGTTTCTTCGCGGGCGAAGCGATCGATAGCGGCGTCCCACCGCAGACTGTTGCGTTGTACATAGGCGTTCTCACTTTGACGCCAATCGCCGTTTGGCTTTGGCTAACCCGTCGCTGGAAGTAACTCGGTAGATGGCCGCAAACCCTTCGTCCTTCGTAGGTGTTTGCATGCGCTGCGACATCGATTCAATCGCCGCCTTGGGGACACGGCGAGCACGGCTGGCATTTCGATCTAAAGCCGTATCCAGCGTTACATCAAAATAAATCGCTTCAGCCACGGCGCCAAATTGTTCCACAATCTTCAAGAACGGCTTCCGGTCCTTGCGGCGAATATTCGTAGCATCGATGATCGTGAGCGCTTGCTGAAGCCGTAGCCGTTCCCGCAGCATGTATCGCATCGCGGCGAAAACGCGCCCATGAATACTCTGGTTCGTTTCGTCGCCACTCAGCAGTAGGCGCATCTGATCGCTACTCAACGTCACAGCGCGTTTTTTCTTCGCCGCCCAAGTGCTCTTCCCACTACCCGGCAGCCCCACCAGAATCAAAACCTTCGGCGCGCGAATCTGTGACACTCTTTGAAGTTAGAACATTCGTGCGTGTTTTGTTTTTAACAGCGGCGCTTCTGGCAATCGCCTGGCAACTATGGCTCGCGCCCTATACCGGCCTTGCGGACAACGGCGACTTCGCGAAAGTCATCGGCCGCTACTCCCTCGGCCCCGCGCAACCGAGCGAACAAGACACCTTTCATTTCTTCATCCGCGAATGGAAGCGAGACCCCTCCAAGCTCTGGATAAGCCCCTACTGGGGCATCGAGGTCTGGTTAACCCGCGCGGCTCTGCTCTTCGAGCGGGCCGGCCACTTCGACATTCGTTGGCTTGGCCTCATCCACACGCTCGTCTTCGGGTGGGGGCTCTGGCACCTCTCCGCGCTCGTTACGCGGCGCGCTTGGCTCTTAGGCCTGGTCGCTGCCCTCGCCTTCGCGGACGCGGCCTACGTTTCCTATTTTCAAAGCTTCTATTTCGATACCGCGGCGATCGTCTTCGGCTTTCTCTTCTTCTCCGCTTGGCTGCGCAACAGCCTGGACGCGGATCGCGGCCCGCAGTTCGCCATGATCTGCGGAGCGGCCGGCTTTGCCTTGAGCAAGGGTCCCCACGCACCCGCGATGCTCCTTATGGCCGCCATCTTGCTGCTATCGCGGCGCAAGCATTGGGCCGGCGCAGCGCTCGCCTTGCTCTGCGGCGCCGGCTACATGCTCTCGCAAACCACGCGCGAATACCAGGCGACGGCGTACTACAATCTCGCCTTCTTCAAATTAGGCCCGCGCGACGAGAAGGCCCTGGATGCCCTCCGCATACGCCCCGAGGATCGCAAGCTCCTGGGTACGCATGCCTTCGAAGCCACCAGCCCTGCACAAAATGCAGAGTGGCTAAAAAACTTCTTCCCCGAAGGGGGCTACGGAAACGCTCTCCGCTATTACACAGGCAACCCAGCCATCGCTCTCTCCGTGATGTGGAGCGATCTTTCCACAGAGGCGAAACAGATCCGCGCCGAAAACCTCGGCAACTACGAACGAAGCACCGGCCAGCGCTACTGCACGCTTTCGCACTCTTACAGCCTTTGGAGCGACGCGAAAAGCGCCCTTTTTCGCGCCTTCCCGGCCCACGTATTTTTGCTGGCGGCACTGGGCGGCTGGGTCGCATATCGCAGTTCCCTCCTACGGCCGATTGCGCTGGCGCTCCTGGGAATGGGGGCCGTGGAGTTCGGCATCGCCACTTTGGCCGACGCTCTGGAAACCTACCGGCACTTGCTTTTATTTCACTTCGCTTACGATTGGATCGCGGTTCTCTTCCTCTGCCATCGATATCATGAGTAATGGAGGCGGATGGTAGTAAAGAAGCCAGTCGGCACAAGCGGCATACCGAAGTTGGGGTGGAAGGGCTGGCTGCTCTTAATCGCTACGAACTTGGCGTCGCTCGGCATCTTGCTCTGGGTGCTGGACGACATAAAGCTGGCCGAATTATGGAGCGAAGTGCGCCAGATGCATTATGGCTGGGTAGCGCTCGCCGCCTTCGCCGACATCATGGTTTACGTGGTGCAGGGCTGGCGTTGGTCCATCCTGCTCAAGCCCGTTTCGGAGATCCCAGTCGTACGGAGCGTCCGTGCGATTTACGTTGGCCTCTACGCCAACGAAGTCCTCCCCTTCCGCAGCGGCGAAGTCATCCGCTGTTACCTGCAATCCCGCTGGGGCCATCTGCCTTTCAGCGTTGTACTTTCGAGTATCGCGATTGAACGCATCTTCGACGGCATCTGGCTCGTCCTCTATCTCGCCATCGTGGTGCAATTCTTTGACCTGCCGCGCAGCATTCGCGACGGCGGCTACGCGCTGATCCTTTTCGTGGGGCTGCTCGCCGGCCTCCTCGGCTTCATCATCGCCTTCCAGCGCAAAGCCAAGGAACTTGCCGCGCATTGGAAGTGGGGACACAAAGCGCGCATCTTCATTGAAGACCTCCAGGCCATGGGCGGCTCTCGCAGCTTCTTCCAGTCCTGGGTCGCCAGCCTCCCTCACTTGCTCATGATGACGCTGCCGATCTACTGCTGCCTGCGTGCCTACGGCCTGAATCAGTTCTCGCTCCTCGATGCCGCCGTAATCAACGTCATCGTCCGCCTCGGCACCGTGGTGCCGGGAGCGCCAGGAAATCTCGGCGTCTACCAGGGCCTGATCGTCCTGGCCCTCACCTTCTTCAACGTCGATGAGGCGCTCGCCAAACGCTTCAGCGTCATCGTCTGGGGCATAGTGACGCTGCCGCTCTTGATCGCGGGCTTCGTCGCACTCGCCGTCACCGGCTTCAAGCTGCGCGAGTTGCAGGAAACGGCGACGGCCATGGAAGACGAACACGCTCGTTAAGGCCTCTTGGAGCGTATAATCCAAGCGATGTACATGCTTCGCATTCTCCTTCTGCTGACGGCCACGTTAGCCTCCGCGCAAATTCGCGTAATCGCTTTCGGGGCGCACCCCGATGACTGTGACCTAGGCGCCGGAGGCTTGGCGGCCAAGCTTTCGAAGATGGGCCACAAGGTGAAATTCGTCAGCCTGACGAATGGCGACGCCGGCCATCAATCGATGGGCGGTGGCGCGCTGGCCAAACGCCGCCGGGCGGAAGCTACCGAATCCGGCCGCAGGCTGGGCATCGAATACGAAGTTCTCGACAATCACGATGGCGAACTCCTGCCCACCTTGGAGGTCCGCCTGCAAGTCATCCGCCGCATCCGGCAATGGAACGCCGATGTTGTGATCTCGCCGCGTACCAACGACTATCATCCGGACCATCGCAACACCGGCCAAGTGGTCCAAGACGCCGCCTACATGGTCATGGTGCCCAACGTCGCCCCCGACACGCCGCCCATCAAGAAGAACCCCGTCTTCCTGCACTTCCAGGATCGTTTCCAGAAGCCGCAACCCTTCCGCGCCGACATCGCCATCGACATCGGCGATGTCTTCGAAACGAAGATCAATGCCCTCGACGCCCACGAAAGCCAGTTCTACGAATGGCTGCCCTGGATCGGCGGCGAAGCGGATAAAGTGCCTGCTGGCAAGGCGGAGCGCAAGGCTTGGCTCGCCAGCCAACGCACCCGCCCCATCACCCCCACGGTGAGAGCTGCCCTCGAGAAGTTCTACGGCAAGGATGCGGCGGCGAAAATTCAATACATCGAAGCTTTCGAAATCTCCGAACTCGGCACGCAACCAAACGAGGAAATGCTCCGCAAGCTCTTCCCGATGGTCCCGGCTAAGTGAACGAGCAGTGAACGAGCTTTCCCGCCTCCCGAGCGTGGACACGCTCGCGCAAGAACTAGCGCCGGAGTTCCCGCACCTCGACCGCACCCGTCTGATCGAGGCCATCCGTGCCACGCAAGCCACCGCACGCCGCGGAGAGATCCCCATCGAAACAGTAGCGTCGCAAGTTCGCGAACGCCTGAAGCAACTCCTTACGCCTTCCTTACGCAAGGTGATTAACGCGACGGGAGTAGTCCTCCACACGAATCTCGGCCGCGCCCCGCTGGCGGCCTTCACGCCCATCCCCGGCTACCAAAACCTCGAATACAACCTCGCGGAAGGCCGCCGAGGCAAGCGCGACGAACATCTCTCTCCTCTGCTCGAAGCGCTGCTCGGCGTCCCCGCCATCGTCGTCAACAACAACGCCGCCGCCACCTTCCTGGTGCTTCGCGCCTTGGCCGAAGGGGGCGAAGTGCTCGTGAGCCGGGGAGAACTTGTCGAAATCGGCGATGGCTTCCGCATCCCCGACATCATGGCGGAAAGCGGCGCCCTGCTCCGCGAAGTCGGCGCCACGAACAAGACCCGCCTGGACGATTACCGGAAAGGCGCCAATGACCGGACACGACTTTTGATGCGCGTCCACACCAGCAACTTTCATCTGAGTGGGTTCACGGGCAAACCTTCGCTGGAGGAATTGAGCGGCCTCGCCAAAGAGCTACAACTGCCGCTCTATGAAGACCTCGGCAGCGGTTGCTTAACCGACTTGCGGGCTTACGGCGTGCAAGAGCCGCTGGTGCAGGAGAGTCTAGCGGCCGGAGTCGACGTGGTCTCCTTCTCAACGGACAAACTCCTCGGCGGCCCTCAATCGGGCATCATCGCGGGGCGCGCGGACTTAATCGCCCGCATCCGCAAGCATCCGATGTACCGCGCCTTCCGCGTCGACAAACTCACGATCCAAGCGCTCGACGCAAACTTGCGCGCGCTCTGGAGCGGCAACTATGCGGCCATTCCCAGCCTACGCATGATCGCCGCGCCTCTCGATCAATTGAAAGCGCGCACGGAAGCACTGCGCGAAGCCCTCGGCTTTGGCGACGTCACCCTGGGCGAAAGCGTCCTCGGCGGCGGTTCCACGCCGGACCAAAGCGTGCCGACCTGGCTCTTCTCGATCCCCGGCCAAGGCACGCGCCTCGAAAAACAACTGCGCGCCAACGACCCTCCGGTCGTGGCGCGCATTGAAAAGTCGGCTCTAATTCTGGATCTGCGAACGGTGGAAGCCGAGGATGATGAAACGCTCCTCGCTGCTCTCAAGCGTTACGCGCGTTCGACGTAAGTGCCTTCCGCGGTATTCACGCGGATCTTCTCGCCCTGTTCGATAAAGGCCGGCACTTGCACCACCAGACCCGTCTCCATCTTGGCGGGCTTGCCGACATTGGAAACGGTGGCGCCCTTTAAGCTGGGTTCGGTTTCGACGATCGTCAGGTCCACCGTCGCGGGAAGTTCCACGCTCATCGGCTTGCCTTCGTAGAAAGTCACTGCCACGGCAAGATTGTCAATCAAATAGAGCGCGGCATCACCGAGTAGTTCCGCGGAGAGTTGGACCTGTTCATAGGTCTCCGTATTCATGAAGTAGAAGGACTCGGCATCCTTGTACATGTACTCCATCTTTTGTTCGTCGAGCATCGCTTTTTCCACGCGGTCTTCACTCGCGAAGCGATGTTCATTCATCGAGCCAGTGCGCAGGCTGCGCATCTTTACTTGCACGAAGCCGCGCAAGTTGCCCGGCGTCCGGTGCGTCATGGTGAATACCGAATAGAGTTCGCCGTTGAACTTGATCACCATGCCCGGGCGAATTTGTGTAGCTGCAATCATTTAGTTACCACGTAAGATTTTAGCAAATTTCGGCCATTTTTCGAGATTTCACGCGGGAGCGCCGTGTCGTACCATAGACGGAAATGATCCCAGAGTTTATTGCCGAAGGTCTTACCTTCGACGACGTGCTCCTCGTCCCAGCCCGTAGCTCCGTGCTTCCTGCCCAAGCCGACACGAAGACTTCATTCACCAAGACCATCCGTTTGAACGTTCCCCTGGTGAGTTCCGCCATGGACACCGTGACGGAAAGCCATTTGGCGATAGCGCTCGCGCAGGCGGGAGGCATGGGGGTCATCCACCGCGGCATGTCGATTGAACGGCAAGCCGAAGAAGTGGACAAAGTAAAACGCAGTGAAAGCGGGATGATCGTAGACCCCGTCACGATCGATCCGGATCAGAAAATTCAAGATGCCTTGAACCTGATGTCCCGCTATCGCATCAGCGGCGTGCCCGTCACCAAGAACGGCAAGCTCGTCGGCATCCTCACCAATCGCGACCTCCGCTTCGAAAACCGCTTCGACCTTCCCATCAAGGACCTGATGACGAAAGACAACCTCATCACGGTTCCCGTCGGCACCACCCTCGAAGAAGCCGAACTCATCCTTCACAAGCATCGCGTCGAAAAGCTCCTCGTCGTCGACGATGAGTACACCTTGAAAGGCCTGATCACCGTCAAGGACATCCAAAAGAAGATCAAGTACCCCAACAGCGCCAAGGACGAACAAGGTCGCCTGCGCGTGGCCGCCGCCGTCGGCGCCGGCAAGGACTTCCTGCAGCGCGCCCAAGCCCTGGTTGAGATGAAGGTCGATGTGCTGGTGATCGATTCCGCCCACGGCCATAGCGACAACGTACTCAACGCCCTCGAGGCCCTCAAGAAAGAATTCCCCAAGATTCCCGTCGTCGCCGGCAACGTCGCCAGCTATGAAGGCGCCAGCGACTTGATCGAGCGCGGCGCGGACGGCGTCAAGGTCGGCATCGGACCGGGCTCGATTTGTACCACGCGCATCGTCAGCGGCGCGGGCGTGCCTCAGATTACCGCCATCGCGGAAGTCTCCAAGGCCACACGAAAAGCCGGCGTGCCTCTCATCAGCGATGGCGGCATCAAATTCTCTGGTGACCTCACCAAAGCCATCGCCGCCGGCGCCGACGTCGTCATGATCGGCAGTCTCTTTGCGGGCACCGACGAAAGCCCCGGCGAAACGATTCTCTTCCAGGGCCGTACCTTCAAGAGCTATCGAGGCATGGGCTCATTGGGCGCCATGACGGCAGGTACCAGCACCAGTGACCGCTATGGCCAGGAAGGCTCGGGCAAGCTCGTGCCGGAAGGCATCGAAGGCCGCGTCCCCAGCAAAGGTCCGCTCGCGGACCTCGTTTATCAGATGGTCGGCGGTCTCCGCGCCGGCATGGGCTATTGTGGAGCGGCCACTATTCCCGAGCTACAAGAGAAAGCGAAGTTCCTAAGAGTCAGCCCCGCGGGCCTGCGCGAAAGCCACGTTCACGACGTCATCATTACGAAGGAAGCTCCGAACTATCGTCTGGAGTAGACGTCCCCGAAACTGTCGCTGCAACTGTCGCATCAATCCGCCCCAACGCCACATCGATCCGCAGTCTGCTGCGCGCCTTCACCTGATTTGGGTCGCGCACGGTCTTGCCCTTCGCATCGCGCACGATCGCATAACCGCGCTCCAGCGTAGCCAAGGGGCTCAAGATCTTGAGCCGCGCTTCCACCACCTGATACTGCAAGCGAAAGCGCGCCAGCGTCAGGTTCATGGTGTTCTCCAGCAAATAATGCGCGGCCTCCCAGCGCTTGCTCAGTTGCGCCGCCCGCGCTGTCGGGTCTCGCTCCAGCAGCTTCCGCTCAGTCTGCTCCAAGCTCAATCGCACAGCACGCAATCGCTGCGTCAACAAGTCCTGCATCTCCGCCTCGGCATCGTCTACCTGCTGTAACAATGTATTCAATTGCCGTTGCAAGATCGCGTAGGGCCTATCTACACCCAGCCGCAGCGTGATCTCACGCAAGCGCGACAACTTGATCTGCAACGAACGCTCCATGCTCCGCTCGAAGGCCTCCAGCCGGTCCAGAATCATTTCCGTAGCGGGCACTGCCAATTCCGCCGCCGCCGAAGGAGTTGGCGCGCGCAAATCCGCCACGAAATCCGCAATCGTGAAATCCGTTTCGTGCCCTACCGCGGAGATCACGGGAATCGAACTTCCCACAATCGCGCGCGCCACCGCCTCTTCGTTAAAGCTCCAAAGATCCTCCAAGGACCCGCCCCCGCGCGCCAGAATAACCACCTCCGCCCAACCCTCTTGCGAAAAGAACTCGAGCCCCGCGCACAACTGCTCCACGCTCCCGCTCCCTTGCACCAGCGCCGGATACACGCGAATCTCCAATCCCGGCGCGCGCCGCTCGAAGATGTTCAACATGTCTTGAATCACCGCGCCCGTCGGCGAAGTCACAATGCCAATTCGCCGTGGAAACTTCGGCAGCGGCCGCTTGCGTCCCGCTTCAAAAAGCCCTTCCTCGGCCAGCTTTCGCTTCAACGCTTCGAAGGCTTGCTGCAACGCGCCCAGCCCCACCGGCTCCATGTGCTCGATCAGGAATTGATACGCCCCGCGCGGCTCGTAAACGTCGATGGACCCGCGGGCCTCCACCAGCGCCCCCTCTTTCAAGGGAAACTTCAAGAGCCGCGCGCTCTGCCTGTACATCACGCTTGGCAGCACTGTGTCCTCTTCCTTGAGGTTGCAATACACATGCCCGCTCGCGGCGATCTTCAGTCCCGAGATCTCCCCCCGCACGATCAGGTTCGAAAAGTTGTCGCGCAGCGTGCGCTTCAACTTCCCGGTCAACTGTTTCACCGTGAGTTTTTCCGCCTCGAACATCAAGCTGAACTGGCTCATGCGTCTCTCGTTACCATCAGTTAAAGATGCCCACAGGTGTTTCCAGCCGTCAAGTTCCGTTGCTCGACCTTGTCGCCCAGCACGCAACTCTCCGCGAAGAGATGCTCGCCGAATTGATCCCATTGATCGACAGCCAGCGCTTCATCATGGGGCCCGCTGTCGGCGAACTCGAAAGCGCCCTGGCGGATTACTGCCAAGTCCCCCACGCCATCGGTTGCGCCAACGGTAGCGACGCACTGCTCCTCGCCTGGATGGCCCTCGATATCCAACCGGGCGACGAGATCCTCACGACGCCTTTCAGCTTCTTCGCCACTGCCGGTTCGATCTCCCGCGTCGGCGCGATTCCAGTATTCGTGGACATTGAAGACGCCGCTTTCAACATCGACGTCAACCAGTTGGAGGATGCGCTCAAGAAACACAAGCGCGTGAAAGCCATCCAGCCGGTCCACCTCTTCGGCGGCGCAGCCGACATGGACCCCATTCTCGCCCTCGCGGAAAAGCATGGCATCGCCGTAGTCGAAGACGCCGCCCAAGCCATCGGCGCGGAATACAACGGCCGCCGCTGCGGCGGCATCGGCTCGCTGGGCTGCTTCAGCTTCTATCCCGGCAAGAACCTCGGCGCTTACGGCGAAGCCGGCCTGGTCACGACACACGACACCAAACTGGCCGACAAAATTCGCAAGCTCCGCACCCACGGTGGCCGCAACAAATACTTTCACGAGTACATCGGCATGAACTCGCGCATCGATACCATACAGGCCGCCGTGCTCAAGGTGAAGCTGAAGTACCTCGACGCTTGGACCGCCGCTCGCCAGCGGAACGCCCAGCTCTATCGCGACCTAATCCAAGCGCCCGTCCAACTCCCCCACACGCTTCCCTACCAAACCCGCCACGTCTTCAATCAGTTCACCATCCAAACGGATCGCCGCGACGAACTCAAAGAATTCCTCGCGGCGAATGGAATCGGTTCTGAAATTTACTACCCGCTGCCCCTGCATTTGCAGGAATGCTACGAGCATCTCGGCTACAAGGCCGGCGCCTTCCCGGTGAGCGAGCGTTGCGCCCAAAGGGTGCTCAGCCTGCCGGTGTATCCGGAATTGGCCGAAGACGACCTCCGCTATGTCGCGGAGCGCATCTCTGCCTTCTACGTGTAGTGCCTTCTACGCCTAGCCTTTATTGCGGCTGCTCGGCAGGCTTGGTATTCAGCTTCGTGCCGATGATTTCGCCGGAGACGATGATCTCAACACGACGGTTCGCCTGACGGCCCTTCGCGGTACCGTTGTCAGCGATCGGTGTCGTCTTGCCGAAACCGCGCGCCGTCAAGTTTGCCGCTGTAATCCCCTGGCTTTCCAGATAAGCGCGTACGGACTCCGCCCGCTGCTCACTCAGGCGCTGATTCAATGCATCGCTGCCCGTCGAATCCGTATGGCCTTCGGCTTCGAGCTTCAGTCCCTCATGCGCCAACACCAGTCCACTCAGCCGGGCTAGCTTTTCCCGCGCGTCTGGCCGCAAAGTCGCCTTACCGACGTCGAAAAGCAAATCTCCCATGTTCACCACCAGACCGCGCTCGGAGTCTTTGGTTTCGAGCAGCGCGTTGAACTGATCAAAGAGACGCTGTCGCAAGGCGATCTTTTCCCGCTCCGCGGCGTCAGCCAGCTTCTTCGCTTCCTCGGCCAACTTGCGAGCGGCTTCTTCTTGCGCTTGCGCGCGCAGCCGAGCCTCTTCGGCGGCCTTCTGCTCTTGCAAGGCCTTCGCCGCTGCCAACTCGGCCTCTACGCGCTTGCGCTCTTCTTCGATGCGCTTCCGCTCTTCCGCCTCTCGAGCGGCCAGCGCCCGCAGACGCTCGGTTTCGGCCTTGGCGCGTTCTAGCTCCGCCGCCACCCGCCGCTCTTCTTCCTGCTTCCGGGCCAACTCCGTTAGCCGTTGCTGCTCTTCGGCTTGCGCGCGGCGCATCGCTTCCTCTTCGGTGGCCTTCTTGGCTGCTGCTTCACGGGCCGCGGCGGCTTGGCGCTCGTTCTCCAAACGTTCTTCCTCAGCCCGTTTCACTGCCACTGCGCGAGCATCTTCCGCACGCTGTACAGCGTCCCGCGCCATCATCGCCGTCGGCTTGGCCTCACGCTTACGTACCTGATACTCTTCCGCCTGCTTCAAGCTGGCTTCCGCCTTGGCCAGGATGTCTGCCGAGTATTTGTCGGCCTTGCTGCCCTTGGCGATCATTACGGCGTTACGAGCCTGATAGAGTTCCAGTGGCGTCTTCGGATCCAAACTCATTCCCAGCGGATTGGACAATTTCGCATACTCGCCGCGTTGTAGCAGTTCATACTTCGCGTCCACGGTTTCGACACGGCCCAAGGTGTCCTGACGGATCTCATTCTCCGCGACGATCAGATCGCTCGGCATCGTCACCGCGAAATATGGCTCCGCCGTCACGATCAGCCCGAAGGCCTGCAGTTCCGTGGTCACGCGCAATTTGCCGCGCCCGGAAGAAAGAATAATCTCTCCCAGGTTCTGCGGCCGGCCTTCCGGAGTAATCGCCCACAATACGTATGTCAGGTATTCGCTCCCAAACTTGGTGGCTCCATCGACGCCGCTGATTTGGAAGTCGATCTCGATACGCCCCGCTTTACTTTCCACGTCCGCTTTTCCAACAGCCTTTGGCATGATCGCCGTCCCTTTGAAATCCACTTTCGTGGACCCCATGCGGTGCCGGTAATTCACTGCCTTCGTGCTCTTGGCCACTACGTCCGTACGGAATGTAACTTGCGGCGGATCTTGCGCCAACAGCGGCGTGAATAGAGTAATGAAGCCGGCAAAACCGGCCGTGAGGATTCGAAACATGATTCCCTTTCTCAGGCTTCCGCTGCCGCTTTAGGCGGCCGTCCAGCCACCGTCGATGTTCACAACGGCGCCGTTTACAAAGCCTGCTTCCTTCGAACAGAGATAGAGCGCGAGATGGGCAATCTCCTCGGGCTTGCCAAGCCGCCCGATGGGTTGCCTCTGATTGAGTTCGCCGCGCACCTTCTCTTTTTCGTGCTTGTGATACTTCTCCAAATAGCCTTCAACGAACGGAGTATCGACCGTGCCGGGGCTGATGCAGTTCACTCGAAACTCCGTAGGATAGTCGACCGCCAATTGGCGGGTCATCGCCAGCACCGCGCCCTTAGTGGCGCAGTACGCAAAACGCTTCTTCACGCCGATCAAACCGGCCACGCTGCCGATATTCACCATGCTCCCATGGGACTCGATCAACAGCGGCACTGCATGCTTGGTCATCAAAAACATGCCCGTGACATTCACTCGGAACAGTCTTTCCCAATCGGCCAGTTCGGTTTCCGTCACGCTCCCCACCAGGCCAATCCCCGCGTTGTTAATCAAAATGTCCAAATGCGGCACGGATTGCAGAGCATGCTTCACGGATTCTTCGCTCGTAATGTCGCAATGCACCGCTCGGCTGCCGCGCAATTCAGCCGCCAGCGCTTCGGCCTTCTTCGTATCGATATCGGCGATGATCACGCTCGCTCCCGCGTTGGTAAAGATCCGCGCGGCGCACTCCCCAATGCCGCTCGCTCCCCCGGTGATTAAGGCGACTTTGCCGTCCAGTCGAAAAGGTGTGTTCAAGTCCATCTCTTTCATGGTAGTTTGACGGTCAGTGCTTTACGAAAGGCCGCCCCAGTTTCCCCTGCCGGACGGCTGGGGTTTCCGTGTCATCGTGGCGATCGCATCCTTGATGCGGAGCTTCGGCGCGTTGTTGGCCATGTTTTCCGTGGTCACTCTCGTCGATTTCTTTTACGTCCCTTTCATGTCCTTCGTTCCCTTGCCGCGCGACATTGGCCCTAGCCTACTCCGCGCCGTACCGGAAGTCCTCATTTGCGTGCCTATTTCCTGGGTACTCCTTCGATTTGGCCACCGCCTCAGCCTACGCGAACTCGGCATTCATACTGGTCTCAGCGCCATCAGGGAATTCGTGCTGTTCACATTTGCCGGCGCGATTTCGGTATCGCTCGTAGTTGTGCCCCTGATCTTCCTTGGCCTCGGCGCGTTCCGCCAATCGGAAGCTCGCATTCAGAATCCGTGGATCGTCCTGCTCTGCGTCTTGCTGCTCTTTCTCGCCTCCTGTTCCGAAGAATTGGTCATGCGCGGCTATGCCTTTCAATCCCTGATCCAGCCGCTGCACCTATTGGGCGCTCTGATCGCCACCAGCAGCATCTTCGCCGTATTGCATCTCTGGAACCCTTGGGCCTCCGAGTACAGCATCGCCAATACATTCCTCGCCGGTTGCGTTCTGGGCATGATCCTGGTCGTGCGCCGCAGCTTGTGGGCTGCCATCGGCGCGCACTTCGGTTGGAACACCATGACGCCCTTTCTCGGCGTCAACCTAAGCGGCATGCCACTCCAAATCACGGGCTACTCAGTAGAATGGCGAGGCGACCCCACCATCACTGGCGGTGGCTACGGCCCCGAAGGCAGCATCGTCTGCACTGCTTTATTGCTCATCCTCCTCTTCTTTCTGATTTGGCTCTACTATCGGCCCAAGCCCATCGAAGCAGTCGCCGGGGAGGCGGTCTAGTTGAAACATTGGCCGTCCATCGCCCCGTTGCTTCCGGCGCTGCTGCTCGAAGCCTTCTTCTATTTCTTTTCCGTCTTCCCGAAACTGGAATCGGGATTCTTAAAACTCCAGCCCACTCTGCGCGGCGCCCTCATCTTCATCAGCGGCCTCGCCCCAGTGCTCTTGCTTCGCACGCTCGGCGGCATGGCGGCGAACGATTCCATCTATCTCCTCGCCGCAGCGCTTTTCCTGGTTAGCTTCTGGCATCTGCTCTTGCCCGAAAGCCCCTGGACGGACGCCATCCTGCTCGTGATCCTCACCACTCTGATCCTAGTCTCTTGGTTCAAGGATCTCTATCCAGTAACCGAAAGCGGACTGAAATTGAACGCGCTCTCCAAACTCCTCTGGCTCAGAATCGGTATCAACGTCTTCCTCTATATCCGAAGATTCCCCGTACCGCGAGTTGGTTTCCTGCCAAATCGCAAAGAGTGGCTCCTCGGGACACTTTACTTCCTACTCTTCCTCGCCATCCTCGTCCCCATGGGTTTCTGGCTGGGCTTCCTCAAGCTCCAACTGCCCAACGTCGCCACCTGGCAACTTCCCTTCCTGGCCCTCGGCTGGTTTGCGGCGCTACTATGCTTCCTCGCCTATGGTGAGGAGTTCATGGTCCGCGGCGTCCTGCAACAACTGATCGCCAAAGCCTTGGGCGGCTTCATCGGCCCGCTGCTGGTGACCTCCCTCCTCTTCGGCGCCATCCACCTGGGATTCCGCGATCAATTCCCCAACCTTCGCTTCGCTGCCATCTCCGCTCTCGCGGGCGTCTTCTATGGCCTCGCCTTCCATCAAGCGAAATCCCTGCGCGCCGCCATGGTGACTCACGCCCTCACCGTCACCGCTTGGAACGTCTTCTTCGCGCGCTCTATTTAGCTTTATCTAATAACCCGCGATCCAAGGCCGCCTTCGTCACGGCTTCCAACCCATCCAGCCAATCGCTCAAATCCGGCACCGCGCCATCGAAGCGGAAGTCCAATCCGGCAAACGCCGATGTCGGCGCATCCTCCGCCAGCCAGCCGGTATCGAGCAACATCTCCGAGGCCCGCCGCAGCGGCATCGTCACCTTCGGCTGCTGAAAGCGATACGGCATCCAAACCCCATTCCCAATCGGCGCCATCCCAAAGACGTCGATGCCCGCATGCTTCTCCGCCAGGTCTTTCCATGCCTCCTCGGTCGCCGCCGCGCTTACGGCGCCAAGACGCGCCCCAATCGCAAACTCCCAGGGCACGCCGCTATTGTCAAAGGGCCGCCACCAAAACTGGCACGCCAGATTCTGGTTGAAGTAAACGAGCTTCGGCGTCGGCGCGTAATCCAACTCCTCATACTCCAGCTTCTGTAATAGCGTCATGTAATTCGGCCGCCGCTTTGCCGCCATCGCCTCCAACGCCTTCCGCAGTCTCGCGTAGTAATCCTCCAACGGCTTCTTCAAGCGGTAGCTGCGGCGCACTTCCTCAAAGATTCCCCTCGCCGCCTCATCGGAGACTACTTCCCGTCCGCCGAAGACCAACACCTCCATCTGCGCCGCCCGGTCCATCCATACCCAGGCCTTTTGTTCCTGTTTCGGCTCCGGGCTCCAACTCGCCTCATACACAGAGATGTCCTTGGCCGGCTTGCTTTGCTTCCACTCCATCTGCTTGGGCGCGGCAAAGGCAAACAGGCGCGACGCCCATGCAAAGTACACCTGCCCGATAGCGAAGGATTGCGCATCGGCCACCCGGCTCACCACCACATAGGCCTTCGGCGCCTCCTTGCCAAAAACGAATGCATGAGAAAGCGCCCAAAAATTCGACTCCTCCGGATTCGGGCAATGATCCCCCAACAAGCGCACCGCGAAAGGCGTCCCCAGGCCCACGTCCCGCTTCCGCCCGCTCGTATCCAATCGCGTCAGCGTCTTCGGCAACGACACTTCCGCCAATCCATCCAAATCCGCGCTCTGGTAGCCCCCCGCCTGCAACTTCCTCGACTGGCAAGATGCGAGAAAGACCGCGCCAATCGCCACAATTCCGCAGGTCCCCCAAGCTCGCATCCTTAACAGCTTAGCCCGGATGTTACACTCGAAGTTGGCTTCGGCTTTCCGGGGCGCTTAGCTCAGCCGGTTAGAGCGCCTGCCTTACAAGCAGGAGGTCCACAGTTCGAGTCTGTGAGCGCCCACCATTCCCTTCTCCCTCAACCCCAATACATAGGCCGTTTCGCGCCCTCCCCCACGGGTCCCCTCCACTTCGGCTCCCTCGTTGCCGCCGTCGCCAGTTACCTCGATGCCCACGCCCACCAGGGCCAGTGGCTCGTCCGCATGGAAGACGTCGACACGCCCCGCTGTGTCCCCGGCGCCGCCGATTCCATACTCCGTACCCTCGAAGCTTTCGGCCTCCACTGGCACGGCTCTGTTCTCTACCAGAGCGAGAGAAGCGCCGCCTACCAAGCCGCGCTCGACCAACTCATCGCCCAAGGCCACGCCTTCCCCTGCGCCTGCACCCGAAAAGAAATCGGTGACGCCCCCTATCCAGGCACTTGCCGCGAAGGTCTGCATGGCAAGGCGCCCCGCGCCTACCGCTTGCGCGTCAATTCGGAATGCATCTCCTTCGAAGACCGCCTCCAAGGCCCCTACTCCGCCCACCTTGAAACGGAATGCGGTGATTTTGTTTTATTGCGCGCCGACGGCCTTTGGGCCTACCAACTCGCCGTCGTGGTCGATGACGAAGCCCAAGGCGTCACCCATGTCGTCCGCGGCGCGGATCTCCTCGATTCCACTCCCCGCCAAATCCACCTCCAACGCTGCCTAGGCTATCGCCCCCTCAGCTACCTGCACGTCCCCGTAGCCCTGGGGCAACACGGCGAAAAACTTTCCAAGCAAACGCTCGCGCCGGCTCTCGACAACAACTACGCCCCACACCTGCTCCGCCAAGCCCTGCGCTTCCTTGGACAGGACGCCCCCGCTCTTCCCCTTAGTGAGCTTTGGGCGTGGGCGAGGGAGCATTGGGGTCTGGACGCACTTCTAAGGGAACGCTCCCGCCCGCTTTCCGGATAGCTGCCTCGATCTCCACCATGTCCTCACCCATGGCCGCATTATCCCGGCCTTCGTTCTTCAACATGCGCAAGATCCGCAGGCCCGCGTTATAAGACTCCAAGGCTTTAGCCTTCTCACCCAACGCAGCCTGCGCCAAACCCACGGCGAAATGCGATTCACCCACTTCACCCAACGCCCCAGCATTCGACGGATTCAGCCGCGACAGCCTCTCGCGCTCCTCCAAGGTCAACAAACCAAACTGCAATCCCTCCCGCGCCCGTCCCATCGCCGTCAACGTCTTCGACATGTGCGCGCGCGAAGCATTCAACAACGTCTTCGCCCGCACGTCCTTCTCGTCAGCCTTCACCACATCGAGGAAGATTTTTTGCGCACGGTCGTACATATCCAGAGCCTCGGTATATTTGCTTACGCGCGAAAGCGCCAGCCCCAAATTGCTGTCCGCCCAAGCCTTGCTCAGCTGATACTGCACATTCTTCGGATCCAGCGCCAGCATCCTTTCTTCAATCTCCACCGCCCGCCGGTAGTGCGCTAACCCCTCCTCCATATGCTTCTCGTGCATCTCGATACTGCCCATCCGGATCAACGCCACCGCCAACGAACGCTGGTCGCCGCGATGATTCGGATCGGCCGCCGCGATCTCCTCATACATCTTCAACGCCTCGCGCCTCGTCTCTAAGACTCCCGGCCAGTCGGCCAATTGCGAAAGACTGCCCGACAGCGTGGTCAGGCTCGAGGCTAGCGCCCGTTTCCTCTGCAAGTTGTCTGGTTCATTCTGATACAGCCGCTCGCGAATCCCCAACGCCTTGCGTTCATACTGCAAGCTCCCTTGCGAGTCGCCGATCGCCCGCAGCGACGCGCTCAAGCGCGCGTAAGTCGTAGCCAAGCGCTCATTAATAGCCAGGAACTCTTTCGGATCTTTCGTCGTTTGCCGCAGCCCCTCGCGAATCGCCTCGGCCTTGCGATAACTATCCAACGCCGCCGCCGTCATACCCAGATTCTGCGAACCTGGCCGCCCTTGAATGTCGCCAATCTTTTCGTAAGCCGCGGCCAGTTCTTCTTTGAGATTCGCGTCGTCGCCTTCCTGGCGCGATAACTCGTCCAGATACTGCAACGCGTTGCGCACTAGCTTCGCCCTCACCGGCGTGGCGCCTTGCAACTGCACCAGCGCATCGTCCGTATCCAGCACCAGCGAATTCGCCAAGC
>VFQP010001783.1_pt1 | contig 26694 bp, 26 predicted proteins | sample 3512351 | NCBI WGS metagenome assembly VFQP01 (sample SAMN10412372, study PRJNA504923) | tailings metagenome | isolation source: Relicate 1 Philex TSF1 revegetated site | place: Philippines: Tuba, Benguet | collected 2017-08-29
GGCCGCTTTCAGCGACTCGTTGGTATTCCTTTTGTTGCCCTCAGGCGCCGGGCGCGGCCTCCGGCCGCTTGGCTCGCCGGACTGCCGGCGGGCCGCATTCGCGGCCTCGGCCGGCTGCGCCGGCCGCAGGTCAGTCAACAGGGCCGTTGGTCTTATCGCCGCCTTGATCGGGCTGCTCCTCGCCGCGCCCGCGCTCGCGCAACTCCCGCCCCAGGTGGCGGCCGGCCAGCGCGAGGTGGAGCAGGATTGCCGCGGCGCCGGCGGCCGGCCGAGCCTCGCCCCGGGCTTCCGCACCGAGCTCGACCTGAACGGCGACGGACGGCCGGACTACCTGCACGATCTCTCCCACCTGAACTGCGAGGGCGCGGCGAGCTTCTTCTGCGGCTCGGCGGGCTGCCCGCTGGTCGCCTATCTCTCGACGGCGGCCGGCGGCTGGGCCGCGCAGCCGATCGGGCATGTGCAGGACTGGTCCGTGGACCGGTCCGGCACCCTGCCCGTGCTCGTGCTGCACACGCATGGCGGCGGCTGCGGCCGACCCGGCGGCAGCTGCGAATCCCGGATCGCCTGGAACGGACGCACGCTCGGGCCCGTCGTCGCCGGCCGTCCGCCGCCACCCGTCGCCGCCGCCCCGCCGCCGGCCGCGCCCGCGGCGCCGGGCGGCGCCAAGGGCCCCGAACCGGCCGTGGCACGTCCCGGCGCCTGGGAGGTCCGCACCGGCGGCGATGGCCGCGCGATCGCGGTCGCCGCCGGCCCCGGCGTGGTGCGTGCGGTCACAGTGATGTGCCATGAGGGCGTGCCGGTGGTCGCCGTCGCGCTCCGCGCCAGGCCGCCGGCGGGGCCGGTGAGCTTCGGCCTCGCCGGCCGCTCCGGCCGCGCCCAGGTGCCGCTCGCGCCGGGCGGCGGCGAGGTCTGGTACGGCGATCTCCGCAATTCCGGCCTGCCGCGGCTCCTCACCGGCAGCGAGGCGGCGATGGAGGTGCTGGTCAATGGCGGCATGCAGGGCCGCCTCTCGCTCCAGGGCTCGACCCGCGCGGTGCGGGACGCGCTCGCGCCCTGCCTCCGGATGTGAGGCGAAGCCGGCGGCCGGCACAGGCCGGCCGCCGCGTCCAGCCGTCAGCCGCGCGGCGCGGCGCCGAGCTGGCCGAGGCGCAGGGCCTCGCTGGCCGGGACGAACACCACGCTGCTGTTCTCGCCGCTGCCGATGCTGACCGCGACCAGGCCCGGCGCGGCGCCCTGGACGAAGTTCGGATCCAGGTGGCGCGTCTCGGTGTTGTTGCCGATGGTGCGCGTCTCGACGCGCCCGCCGCCGACGAGGGTGCCGCGCGGGTTGCCGGGGCCGAACTCGATCACCGAGTTCTCGCCCTGGGTCACGCTCACCGGATAGGCCGGCCCGTCATGGGCCAGCGCCAGAGCGGGCGCGCCGAGCAGCAGGGTGGCGGCGAAGAGGCCGTGAAGATGGCGATGCATGTTGTTGTCCTTTCAGCTTTCGCGGAGGATCGGGCGGAAGGCCCGTCCTGCCTGCGATACGCGGAAGGTGGGCGGGCGGATGCGCCGATGCCCATGGATGACGCGAATGGCGATCATCGGCCCGCCCCGGCTCACGATCGGTCGAGCCCGCCCCATCTCCGCCTTGAAGCCCAGGAGAGCGCACCATGCCCGCGACCGACCCGACCGACCCCTTGCCGCCCGGCCTTGAGACGGTGCTGCTGCCGCGCAGCCACGACATCGGCGGCTTCGAGGTGCGCCGCGCGCTGCCGGCGAAGCAGCGGCAGATGGTCGGGCCCTTCATCTTCTTCGACCAGATGGGCCCGGGCGAGTTCCTGACGGGGCAGGGCGTGGATGTCCGCCCGCACCCGCATATCGGCCTCTCGACCGTCACCTACCTGTTCGAGGGCGAGATCCTGCACCGCGACAGCCTCGGCACCGAGAAGCCGATCGCGCCCGGCGACGTGAACTGGATGACCGCCGGCCGGGGCATCGCCCATTCCGAGCGCACCGCCGCCCCGCGCCGCGCCGGCCCCCACCGGCTGGCCGGCATCCAGTCCTGGGTGGCGCTGCCGAAGGCGCAGGAGGAGACGGCGCCGGATTTCGCCCACCACCCCGGCGCGACGCTGCCGATGATCGAGGACCGCGGGGTGACGCTCCGGCTGATCGCGGGCAGCGGCTGGGGGGCCACGGCGCCGGTCGCCGTCGCCTCCGAGCTCTTCTATGCCGATGCCATGCTCGCGCCCGGCGCGGCGCTGCCGCTGCCGGCGCATGAGGAGCGCGGCATCTGGGTGATGGAGGGAAGCGTCGAGGTGGGCGGCGTGCCCTTCGCGGCCGGGCGGATGCTGGTCTTCCGCGCCGGCGATGCGGTGCATGTGACGGCGGGCGCGGAGGGGGCGCGGCTGCTGCTGCTCGGCGGCGCGGCGATGGACGGGCCGCGCTTCCTGTTCTGGAACTTCGTCAGCTCCTCCCGCGAGCGGATCGAGCAGGCGAAGCAGGCCTGGGCGCGGGACCGGATGGGCCTCGTCGTCCCGGGCGACGAGAAGGAATGGATCCCGCTGCCCGAGAAGGTCGTGGTGCGCGCCGGGCAGGCGCCGGACCCGGCCTGAACCTGCTATCCTGCGCCGCGCCACGCCGGAGTCCGCGCATGCCAGACCGCCCGATGACGCTGCCCCGCCGCGCGCTGCTACTCGCCGGGTTTGCGTCGCTGCCCGCGCCGGCGCTCGCGCAGGGCAACCCCCAGGCGGTACTCGCCCGCCGGGTGAACGAGGCGAATGCCGGCACGGTCGGCATCATCGCCGGCGGGGTGGACGGGACCTATATCCGCATCGCCGCCGACCTCGCGGCGGTGCTGGACCGCGGCGACGATCTCCGCATCATCGCGATGCTCGGCAAGGGCTCGATCCAGAACATCCAGGACATCATCCTGCTGCGCGGGGTGGATATCGGCATCGTCCAGTCCGACGCGCTCGCCTTCGCCCGGCGGAACAGGCTGGTGCCGGGCGTGGACACCCAGATCCAGTACATCGCCAAGCTCTATGACGAGGAGATCCACCTGCTCGTCGGGCCGGAGATCAACACGCTCCAGGACCTCGCCGGCAAGGTGGTCAACGTGGATGTGCGCGGCAGCGGCACGGCGATGACGGCCTCCCTGGTGTTCGAGGCGCTCGGCCTCGAGGTCCGCATCGCCAACGACGTGCAGGACCTGGCGCTGCGGAAGCTGCGGGAGGGGGAGATCGCCGGGATGGTGTTCGTCGCCGGCAAGCCCGCGCGGCTCTTCGCGACCATCCCGCCCGGCAGCGGGCTGCGCTTCCTGCCGATCGCGCCGACGCCGGCGCTGATGGAGACCTACCTGCCCGGCACCCTCGGCGCGGCCGACTACCCCAACCTGATCGCGCCCGGCACGCGGGTGGAGACGATCGCGGTCGGGGCGGTGATGGCCGTCTATGCCTGGCCGGCCGCGCATGAGCGGCACCGCAAGGTCGCCCGCTTCGTCGAGGCGCTGCGCGAGCGCTTCCCGGATTTCCTCCGCCCGCCCCGCCATCCGAAGTGGCAGGAAGTGAACCTCGACGCCCAGGTGCCCGGCTGGACGCGGTTCGACCACCGGGCGGTCCCGCGCGGCGCGCGGCCGGGCGGGTAGGCAGGTCAGCCGCTCCTCATCCCGGATAGCCACCGGCGCGCGTAAAGCACTGTTTCTTCATGCGCCGCCCGGTGGCGCGGCTCGATCTCCAGCGTCGCCATCAGCGCCTTCGGCCAGGCGAGCCCGGCCAGCGCCGCCCAGGGCAGGTTGCCCCAGCCCATCGGCAGATGCAGGTCGCCGATGCCGAAGGCCAGCGCCTCGGTCGGCGTGCAGGTCCAGAAATCCTCCTTCCGTCCGAAGCTGTCATGCAGGTGCAGATGCCGCGCGAAGGGGACCAGCGCCTGCGCTTCTGTCATGAAATCAGCGCCCTGCTGGGCGCAATGCAGGGCGGCATGGCTCAGGTCGAAGGTCGCGGCCAGGTTCGGATGGCCGATCAGCGCGAGCTCGCGGGCCAGGCGGGAGGGCAGGGCGGTCGCACCCCGTCCGGCATGCTCGAAGATGTTCTCGACGCAGAGCGTGACCCCATGCGCCCGCGCGAGATCCGCCATGGCGCGCAGATGGCCGCGCTGGCGGTCATAGGCGGGTTCGGGATCGGCCTCGCGGGTGAAGCCCCCATGGATCACCAGATGGGCGCAGCCGAGGGTGGCCGCGATCTCGATATTGGCCCGCAGCACGTCGAGATGCAGCCCGATCCGCGGCGCCTCCTCCATCAGGTTGATCCCGAGCGTGCCGTGCAGCGAATAGCGGAGCGGCCGGTTGGCGCAGAGCGCGCGGAGCGCGGCCAGCGGCCCCGGCCGGACGCGGCCGCCGAGGATCAGCGGCAGCTCGGCCAGCGGCAATTCGCAATGGTCGAGGCCAAGGGCGGCAATCTCGTCGAGCCACCCGGGCAGGTCCCGCATCCCGGGGTCGCGCAGCTCGGCGGTGAGGCCGAGGCTCAATGTTCCTGTTTCTTTCACTGCTCCCCCCGTTCCTCGGCCTTGGCCGCGACCCAGGCCGCCTCCATGACCTCCAGCGTCACGTCCTGCGGCGCCTGGCCGACGGCCGCGAGGCGGCGTTCCACCGCGCCGAAGCGCCGCTCGAACTTGGCATTGGCGGCGGCGAGGCAGGTCTCGGGGTCGAGATCGAGCTTGCGCGCGAGGTTGGCCAGCACGAAGAGCAGATCGCCGACCTCGTCGGCCAGGCGGGCCTTGTCCGCGGCGGGCAGCTCGGCCCGGAGCTCGGCGGCTTCCTCCTCGAGCTTGTCGAGCACAGCGGCGGCATCGGGCCAGTCGAAGCCGACGCGGGCGGCGCGGCGGGTCAGCTTGAGGGCGCGGGTCAGGGCAGGGAGGCCGGGGGGGATTCCGGCGAGCGTCCCCGTCTCGGCGCGGGCGGCGCGCTCCGCTTCCTTCTGGGCTTCCCAGGCGGCGGTCTGGAAGGAGGCGGAGCTTGATTCTTCCTCAGAAAACACGTGAGGATGACGCCGGATCATTTTGTCTTTGATGGATTGCGCCACATCCGCAAAGCCGAACTGGCCGACTTCGGACGCCATCTGGGCGTGATAGACGACCTGCAGCAGCAGATCGCCAAGTTCGTCCTGCAAGAGATTGAAATCAGGCCCTTTCGAGATGGCGTCGGCCACCTCATAGGCCTCCTCGACCGTGTAGGGCGCGATCGTCGCGAAATCCTGCTCGCGATCCCAGGGGCAGCCATCCGGCGCGCGCAACCGGGCCATCACCGCGAGCAGTTGGAGGAGTTCATCGGCAGGATCGGGCATGGGGCAGGGGCTCGGGGTCGGTGCGCGAAAGGCGTGCCGCGCGGCAGGCCGGCCCGCAAGAGCGGCGGCGCGTGTTCACGATCCGTGCGAGCGGTCCCGGGCGGTTTCGGGCCGAATTCGGCACCGCTTCGGGACATCCGGGCGGCCCGCGGCGCCTGATGCGGCCATCGAGACCGGAGAGAAGCGATGCGCCCGATCCTTCTTGCGATGCTGGTGATCACGCCGCTGGCCGGGGCGGCCGGCTCCGTGCCGGACCCTTGCCTGCGGGAACGCGCCTGGCTTGCGGCGGAGGCCACGACCCCGGGCGTGTTGCAGCGCCTGATGCGGGAGGCGCTGGAGGCCTGCCTGGCGCGCCAGCCGGCGAGGGCGGGCGGATCGGCGGCCGCGCGCCCGACCGCTTATCCCCAACGCTAATTGCCGCATAAGATATATTATGGAAAAATCGCCTTTGGGGGATAACCCTGTGGGTGGGCCCGTCGCGGCGATTTTTCCATAATATCAAGCGGTCGGCGATGACCGGCCGAAAGGTCGCCGTGATGCCCGGCCTGCGTCGGCTGGGCTGGCCTCAGCCGATCTCGAGCACCTGGCCGTCGAAGCCGGGTTCCATCCCGGGCGGCAGGTTCCGCACCAGCCAGGCCCAGTCCAGGTCGTTGCCCATATGCGTCAGCACCGTCCGCCGCGGGCGCAATTCCCGCACCCAGGCGCAGACCTGCTCGACATGCGCATGCACCGGATGCGGCGCCCGCTGGAAACACCCCACCACCCAGGTATCGAGCCCGCGGAGCTGCGCCCAGCTCTCGGCCGGAAAGGCCGCCACATCGGTGCAATAGGCGAAGCCGCCGATGCGGAAGCCGAGCGTCTCCATCACCCGGTGGTCCTGGCGGAAACAGCGCACCTCGATCCCGCCCATCCGGGCCGTCTCGCCCGGCGCGACCGGGCGCGGCGCCAGCGCCGGGCGGAAGAAGCCCTGCGGCGGCGGCGGGCGGAAGGCATAGTCGAAGCGCGTCGTCAGCTCGGCCAGCGTCACATACGTCCCGAAGGCGTCGAGCGGCCCGCCACGGATGCGGTTGACGATCCGGAGCTCGTCGATGCCCATGACGTGGTCGGCATGGGTATGGGTGAAGGCGACCGCATCAATATGCCCGACCCCGCAGGCCAGGAACTGCGCCCGGAGATCCGGCCCGGCATCGAGCAGCAGGCGCTTGCCCTCCGCCTCCACCACCGCCGAACTCCGCGTCCGCCGGTTGCGCGGCTCCTCCGGGTCGCAGGCGCCCCAATTCCCCCGGCCGCCCGCGCCCCCGAGCAGCGGCACGCCGCCCGATCCGCCGCAGCCGAGGAGCGTGACGCGGATCACGCGGCGACCGACCTCTGGAACAGACGGTGAAAATTGTCCGTGGTCAGCGCGGCGAGGTCCTTCATGGACAGCGCCCGCACCTCCGCGAGCTTGGCCGCCGTATGCGCCACATAGGCCGGCTCGCAACGCTTCCCGCGCAGCGGCACGGGCGCGAGGTAGGGGCTGTCGGTCTCGACCAGCAGCCGCTCCGCCGGCAGCTCCGCGGCGATCGCCCGGTTTTCCTCGGATTTCGGGAAGGTCAGGATGCCGCTGAAGGAGACATAGCCGCCGAGCCGGATCGCGGTCCGCGCGAGTTCCGCGCCGGAGGAGAAGCAATGCAGCACGAAGGGGAAGGCCCCCTGCCCTGCTTCCTCCTCCAGGATCGCCGCCATGTCGGCATCGGCGTCGCGCGCATGGATCACGAGCGGCAGGCCGGAGCGCCGCGCGGCGGCGATATGGGCGCGGAAGCTCGCCGCCTGCACGTCCCGCGGCGCCTTGTCATAGAAATAATCGAGCCCCGATTCGCCGATTCCGATCACTTTCGGATGCTCCGCTTCCCGGAGGATGTCGTCCACCTCCGGCACGGGCCTTTCGCCGGCATTGTGCGGATGGATGCCCACGGTCGCGAAGACGCCCTCGAAGCGCGCCGCGATCGCGCGGACGGTCGCGGCCTGCTCGCCGAGCCGGGTGCCGATGGTCACCATCCGCGTGACGCCGGCCGCGCGGGCGCGGGCGACGGCCTCCTCCTGCTCCGGACCCTTGAAGTGGTCCAGATGGCAATGGCTGTCCACAAGCATGGTCAGGCGGCCGTCTCGATCTTGGCGAAGAGCGGCGCCGGCGCCGGCAGGGCGAGGCCGCCGGGGAGCGGCGTGGCGAGCGCGGCCAGCGTCCGCGCCGCCTCCGGCACGCCGAGCTGGTCTAGCAGCTTCGCCATGCTGCCCGGCATGAAGGGCTGGAGGACCGTGGCGAAGCCACGGAGCGCGTCATGGAGGACGCGCAGGACCTCGCCCATCCGGGCGGGGTCCGTCTTCTTCAGCGCCCAGGGCTGCTCGCGGGTGATGTAGCCATTGGCTTCCCGCACCGCGTCGAACACCGCTTCCAGCGCCAGGTGGAATTCCTGCCGCCCGATCGCACCGCCGACGCGCGCCGGCAGCGGATCCAGGAAGTCCGCGCGGAAGCGCGCATCCGGCTCAGCCAGCGTCGCGACGGGCGGCGGCAGCTTCGCATCGCAGTTCCGCTGGATCAGCGAGAGCGTTCTGTTCGCAAGATTCCCGAGCGCATTGGCCAATTCGCCATTGTTGCGGTTGATCAGCGCCGCGCGGGAGAAATCGCCATCCTGGCCGAACGGCACCTCGCGCAGCAGGAAGTAGCGGATCGGGTCCAGGCCGAACTCCGCGACGAGCGCCACGGGATCGATGACATTGCCGAGGGACTTGGAAATCTTCTGGCCCTCGTTGGTCCACCAGCCATGCGCGAAGACGCGCTTCGCCGGGGCGATCCCGGCGGCGAGCAGAAAGGCCGGCCAGTAGATCGTGTGGAAGCGCACGATGTCCTTGCCGACGAAATGGATCTCCGCCGGCCACCACTTGGCAAACGCTTCGGGATCATCGGGATAGCCGGCCGCGGTGATGTAGTTCGTCAGCGCGTCCATCCAGACATACATCACATGCGCCGGATCGCCCGGCACCTTTACGCCCCAGGTGAAGGAGGTCCGGCTGATCGAAAGATCAAGCTTCTCGGGCGTTTCGGCGAAATCCTTCAACCCGTTCTGCACGAAGGCCCGCACCTCGTTCCGGCGGGACTCCGGCTGGATGTCGATGCGCGCGGGGTCGCCCTCCGGCAGGTCGAAGCGGCGAAGAAGCTCCGGCAGCCACTTGGAAAGGCGGAAGAAATAGGAGGGCTCCCGCACCCACTCCACCGGCGCGCCAGAGGGGGCGTAGCGCACGCCGTCGCGCTCGGTCAGCTCGTCCGGGCCGTAGAAGGCCTCGTCGCGCACCGCGTACCAGCCCTCGTAGTGGCCGAGGTAGATTTCCCCGTTCGCCGCCAGCCTCTCCCACAGCGCGGCGCAGGCGCGCTTGTGGCGGTCCTCGGTGGTGCGGATGAAGCCGTCCGCCGAGAGGCCCATCACCCCGACCAGGTCGCGGAAATGCTGGCTGACCCGGTCGGTGAAGGCCTGCGGGTCCTCCCCCGCGTCGCGGGCGGCCTTCTCCACCTTCTGGCCGTGCTCGTCCGTCCCGGTCAGGAAGAACACCTCCCGCCCTTCCAGCCGCCGCCAGCGCGCCAGCACATCGGCCGCCAGCGAGGTATAGGCATGGCCGATATGAGGCTTGTCGTTGACGTAGTAGATCGGCGTCGTGATGAAGCAGGGCGGCTTGTCGGGCACGCGGATCACTCCCGGCGCTTCAGCGCCGCGGCGGGGAAAGCCAGCCGAGGGCGGTCAGCACGGCCTGCTTGCGGTCGAGGCTGAGGCCATCCGTCTCGGCGGCGAGGCGGCCGAGGCTATCCCATAGCGTGCTCCACTCGGCAAGCGGACGCAGCGCGAGCCAGGCGGGCCCCTGGCCCCCTTCCCTGGCGGCGGCGCGCACCGCGGCCGCGATCTCCCGCCGCAGCAGGGCGAAGAAGGTGACGAGGCCCGACCCGTCGCGCTTCGCCGCCACCGCCTCGGCAATGGCGTGCCAGCGCCGCCGGTCGCCGGCCGGCGCGGCGGCCAGCGCCTCCTCCACCAGCGCCTGGAGCGCGAGCCCCTCCCCTTCCGAAAGCGCCAGCGCCCGCCCGGGCGCACCCTCCGCCATGGCGGCCAGCCGCTGGCGGTCGAGCCGCGGCAACTCCGGCAGCAGCCCGGCGAGCACGCGATCCATCGCCGCCGGATCGAGCGGGCGGAGATCGAGCCGGCGGACCCGGCTCAGGATCGTCGGCAGCAGCCGGTCCGGCGCGGCGGTCGTCAGCAGCAGCACGGTCCGCGGCGGCGGCTCCTCCAGCGTCTTGAGCAGCGCGTTCGCGGCCTCCCCGCGCATCGCCTCGGCCTGGTCCACCACCACGGCGCGCCAGCCGCCCTCGGCCGCCGTCATGGCGAGGAAGCGGATCGCCTCCCGCACCGCCTCGACGCGGATCGAGAGCTTCACGCCGGTCGCGGCCTCCGGCCGGAGCGCGCGAAGATCGGCATGGGCGCCGACGGCGATGCGGCGGAAGACCGGGTGCTCGGGCGCGAGATGCAGCGGTGCCGCGCCCGGCGGCGCCGCGGGCATGCCGGCCAGCAGCCAGCGGGCGAAGCGGTAGGCCAGCGTCGCCTTGCCGATCCCCGGCGGCCCGGCGAGCAGCCAGGCATGGGCAAGCCGGCCGGACCGCGCCGCGGCCTCCAGCAGCCCGGCGGCCTGGTCATGGCCGAGCAGCTCCGCATTGCCGCGGACCGGCAGATCCTCGTCTGGCTCGAACTCGATCGGCTTCGGCGCGCGGGCCATGGCGCGTGATCTCGCATGCGGCGCGGTGCGCCGCCAGGGCGGCGGAGGTCAGATAACGAGCCAGCGGTCGCCGTGGATCACCCAGCTCGAATCGAGCCCGCCGCCATCGGTGGCGCTCCCGATGATCAGGTCGTCGAGCCCGTCGCCGTCCAGGTCCCCGGCGGCGGCGACGGCGCGGCCGAAGAAGCCGTTCTCGCCCTCGAAGCGGATCACCCCCGGCGCATCGGCCGCGATGCCGCCGGCGAAGGAGGAACGGCCGAGCACGAGCCAGGCTTCGCCATCGAGGCCGCCGACGATGATATCGGCGAGCCCGTCGCCATTCACATCGCCCGCCGCCGCGACGCGCGCGCCGAATCCGTCCCCCGGTGCGAGGCCGGCGATGCGCGCCACGCCGCTCGGCGCATCCAGCGCGATCGGGCTGGCGAGCCCGGCCCGCCCGAAGACGACATGCACCGCGCCCCGGCCGCCATCGGCCCCCGGCGCACCGAGGGCGAAGTCGGCGATGCCGTCGCCGTTCACGTCGCCGAGCACCGCCGCGGCGGTCCCGAGCGCATCCCCGGCCGCGAGCGGCCCGACCGTCAGGAAGCCGCCGCCGCCGAGATTGAGCGCCCCACCCCAGCCGCCCGCCTTGCCGAGCAGCACCCAGGCCCCACCCGCCCCGCCATTGACCGCCGCCGCGCCGATCACGAGGTCGTCGAAGCCGTCTCCATTCACGTCGCCGCCGCCGCCGAGCGCGACGCCCTGGTCCGCGCCGGCCAGTCCGGTCGAGATGCGCGTCACCGCGCCATCGGTCGCGCCGAGCCCGATCTGCTGCGGCCGCCCCGCGCTGCCGAGCAGGATGGAGACATAGCCCGCCCCCGTGCTGCCGCCGATCGCGATGTCGGCCAGCCCATCGCCGTTGAGGTCGCCGGCGGCGGCCGTCACGCCGCCGACCTCGCCGGTCACCGCCTCGCCGAAGAGGATGGTGTTGCTGGTGCCGTCGGCGATCGCCGCATTGACGATGCGCACCGACCCGTCGCCCTGCTGGAACACCGCCCGGTCGCGCCCCGCGACGAGGCCGACGCCGCCGGCGACGATGGTGTTGCTGGTGCCGTCCTGGATGGCGGGGAGCCCCGGCGCGCCGATGCCGAGATCCGCCCGCCCGTCGCCATCCACGTCGCCGAAGCCGGCGACCGCGGTGCCCAGCCCGGCCCCCTGCCCCGGCGCGCCGTTGATGAACCGCACCGAGCCGTCCGCGATGTCGAAGCGCGCGCCGAAGCCGCCCACACGGCCCCAGACCAGCCAGGCCGCACCATCGCCGCCATCGGCGCCCGGCGCGCCGATCAGCAGGTCGGCATGGCCGTCGCCATCCACGTCGCCGGCCCCCGCCACGGCATACCCGGCCTGGCTCCCCGGCGGGCCATCGAGGCGGGAGGTGCGGACATGCCAGGGAGTCGCGAAGCCGATCGCGATGGTGGCAGGCGCTGGGCGCCAGACCGTGCCGGCGAGGTCCAGTTCCTCGATCGAGAAGAGCAGGTCCACGCCGGTCGCGTCGGTCATGCGGATGGCGCCGCTCGCGACCCTGAGGAGCGCGACCTCGTCCAGCGCGAAGGGCGAGACGATGCGGTCCCAGCCCTGCCCGCCCTCCAGCCGGTCATTGCCGGGGCCGCCGATCAGCGCGTCGTCGCCATTGCCGCCGCGCAGCGTGTCCGCGCCGAGCCCGCCGATCAGCGTGTCCGCGCCCGCCGCGCCGGTCAGCACATTGGCGAGCGCGTTGCCGAGGATCAGGTTGGCCCAGGGATTGCCCGTGCCGTTCGCCGCCGCGCCGGCCAGCACCAGCGCCTCGACATGCGGGGCCAGCGTCAGGTCGAGCGAGGCGATCACCGTGTCGGCGCCGCCGTTCAGCCCCTCGATCACCCGGTCGGCGGCGCTCTCCACGATGTAGAGGTCATCGCCGACGCCGCCGCGCATCGTGTCGGCCCCGGCGCCGCCGTCGAGGGTATCGGCCCCGGCGCCGCCCGCGAGCGAATCCGCGCCGTCCCCGCCTTCGAGCAGATCGTTCCCGCCGAGCCCGGCGAGCACGTCGTTGCCGGCCTCGCCGCGGAGGCGGTTGGCGAAGGCGGAGCCGATCAGGGTATCGGCGAAACCTGTGCCGATCAGGTTCTCGACGCCGAGGAAGACATCGCCGAAGGCGGCGCCGCCGAAGCCGCCCTCGAGCAGCGAGACGCCGACCGCGCCAAGCCCGGCATAGCTCGCCGTGTCGATCCCCTGCCCGCCATCCAGCGTGTCGGCGCCGGTTCCGGGCAGGAGCAGGTCATCGCCGCCGCGGCCGCGCAGGAGGTCATTGGCGCCGAAGCCGTAGATCGTGTCGGCGCTCTCGCCACCCTCCAACGTATCGGCCTCATCGGTGCCGAGAAGCGGCTGGGACATGGCGCAAATCTCCCGGGGGAGGTGGTCCGGGGAGGCTAGGCGCTGAACCGGCCCAATAACAAACAACCGGTGGTTGCTGGCCTAGCGCAACAGTCGTTCGGATACCAGGCAGGACACGGCGGCCGCGATCTCCGCTGCCGGCGGTGCGGCGTCCAGCACCGCGCAGCGCCCCGGCTCGGCCGCGGCGATCGCCAGGAACCCCGCCCGCACCCGCGCATGGAAGCCGGCATCGAGCCGCTCATAGCGGTCCGCCGCGACGCCGCGCGCCGCCGCGCGCGCCATGCCGGCCTCGGGCGGGATGTCGAGGATGAGCGTCAGGTCGGGCGCGAAGCCTTCGAGCGCGAGGTCGGCGAGCCGGCGATACACCTCCCCCGGCACGCCCTGGCCGTGGCACTGGTAGGCGCGGGTGGAATCGGCGAAGCGGTCGGAGATCACCCACATCCCGGCGGCCAGCGCCGGGCGGATCGTCACGCCCAGGTGCTCGCGCCGCGCGGCGAAATGCAGCATCGCCTCGGCGACCGGATCGAGCCCCTGCCCGCCCAGCAGCAGGCGCCGGATCGCCTCCGCCCCGGGCGCGCCGCCGGGCTCGCGCGTCAGCAGAACGGGGATGCCGAGGCCGGACAGATGCGCGGCCAGCAGCTGCGCCTGGGTGGACTTGCCGCCCCCTTCCCCGCCCTCGAAGGTGATGAAGCGGCCAGGCGCCACGCTGGCGGTCACCCGCCGAACCAGCGCCCGATCACCGCCGGGATGCGCGGCAGCACGCCGAGGCGGTCCACATCGGCCCCCGCGATGAGGCGGATCTCGCGCTCCGGTACGCCCTGGCCGGAGACGATCAGCCGGCCGAGCTCCTGCCCCTTCGCCACCGGCGCCGGCACCGGCGAATCGTAGCGCACCCGCGCCTGCAGGTTCCGCCGCCAGGCGCGCGGCAGCGTCAGCACCAGGTCCTGGCCGGTCACCAGCGGCACGGTCGGCCGCTCACCAAGATAGACCGGCGCCTCCTCCACCGTCTCGGCAGCACGGAACATCGTGACGTTGTCGAACTCCCGGAAGCCCCATTCCAGCAGCCGCTCGCTCTCCTCCGCCCGCGCGCGCATCGTGGGGAGCCCGTTGACCACCAGGATCAGCCGCCGCCCGCCGCGGATCGCGCTCGCGGTCAGGCCGAAGCCGGCTTCCTCGGTGTGGCCGGTCTTGAGACCGTCGGCGCCGGCGACGCGCGCCAGCGTCGGGTTGCGGTTCTCCTGCGTGATGTCGTTCCAGCGGAAGCTGCGCTCGCTGTAGTAGCGGTAGTATTCGGGATGATCGGCGATGATGCGGCGGGCGAGATGCGCCAGGTCCCGCGCCGTCATGCGGTGCTCCGGATCGGGCCAGCCGGTGGAGTTGCGGAAGACGCTGGCGCGAAGCCCGATGCGCCGCCCCGTCTCGTTCATCAGCTCGGCGAATTGCTGCTCGCTGCCGCTGATCCCTTCCGCCAGCACGATGCAGGCATCGTTGCCGGACTGCACGATCACGCCGCGGGCCAGGTTCTCGACGCTCACCTGTGTGCCGATCTGGACGAACATCTTGGACCCGCCCATCCGCCAGGCGCGCTCGCTGACCGGCATGGTCTGGTCGAGCCTGAGGCGGCCGCCCTTCAGCAGGTCGAAGACGACATACATCGTCATCAGCTTCGACATGGAGGAAGGCGGCATCCGCTCGTCGGGGCTCTTCTCCAGCAGCACGGCGCCGGTGTCGAAATCCACCATGATCGCCTGGCGCGCCAGGGTATCCACCGGGCCGAGCGGCGAATGGGCCGGCACCGGCGCGGGGCCGGCGGGCGGCCGCGCCTGGCGCGGCGGCGGCTGCGCCGGCTGACGCTGCTGCGCCTCGGCGAGCCCCGGCAGCGCGACGAGCGCCGGGCCGGCCAGCATCAGATCCCGTCGGCGCATCGGCCTTCTCCTCTTCAGTCCACGACGATCCGCGCCTCGGTCACGCCGGCGCGGAGAGTCGCCTCCAGGGCGCGGTCGGCCGCGCCGACGCCGCCGAGCGGGCCGATGCGGACGCGGAAGGTCTGCCGTCCCGCCGGCCCGATCGCCTCGACCCGGCCGCCGATCCGCGCGGCGAGCCGCTCGGCGAGATCACGGCGGGAGAAGCTCGGCGCCTCGATGAACAGACGGCCGGGCTGGGCATAGCCCTGGGTGACATGCTCCGCCAGCCGGCCGGGGACCGCGGCGGCCGTGGGGGCGACCATCGCCGAGGTCGGCACGCCGGGCAGCGGGCGAACGGCGCGCGCGCGCGCCTCGGCGGCGCCGGGGGGCGGGGCGAGGTCCTCGCGGCTCACCTCGCCGACCGGCGCAGCGGCGATCTGCAGCGTCGGCGCCTCCGGGTTCGGCAGGCTGCCGGCCAGCGCGCGGCTCGCCTCACCGTTCACGGCGATGCGGAGCTGCGCGGTGCCGAGCGGATGGATGCCGAGGAGATCGGCGGCGCGGCGCGACAGGCCGAGCACGCGCCCCGGATTCGCCGGGCCGCGGTCGTTCACCCGCACCTCGATCTCGCGCCCGTTCTCGAGGTTGGTGACGCGCAGGATGGCCGGCAGTTGCAGCGTGCGGTGCGCCGCCATGAGCTGGCCGGGATCGAAGGCCTCGCCGCTGGCGGTGCGCCGCCCGGCGCGCTGGTCGCCGAGCACGAAGGCGAGCCCGGTCTGGGTCAGCGCAAAATCCTCGCGCGGGTAGGACCACACGCCGCCCATCTGGTAGGGCTGGCCGACGACGACGCGCGGCGGCGGGGCCTGGGCGCAGCCGGCGAGCAGCGCCAGCGTGACGGCGCACAGCAGCGGGTTCATGTGACGCGGTCCGACAGCATGCCGACCGCCAGCGCATAGAAGTTGGACGGGTTGTAGCGGCGGATCACGTTGAAGTTGGGATAGATGGCGAAGGCCTGCCCCCCTGCCCCATCCGGCAGCAGGATCGCGGCCGGCAGGTCGAGCGCGGGCAACGCGGTGCCATCCGGCCGGCGCACGCCCATCCGCACCCACTCGCGCAGCGGCTTCGTGTTCTCCCGCCGCGCTTCCTCGGGGTCGAAGCCGGCGGGCAGCACGACCTCGCGGCCCCACAGCTCGCCCTCCCGCCAGCCGGACCGGGCGAGGTAGTTGGCGATGGAGCCGAGCGCGTCGGGCCGGCTGGTCCAGATGTCGCGCCGGCCGTCGCCGTCCATGTCCACGGCCAGGCGCTCGAAGTTGCTCGGCATGAATTGCGGGTGGCCCATCGCGCCCGCCCAGCTGCCGCGCATGCGGTCGGGCGCGACATGCCCGGCTTCCAGGATCTTGAGCGCGGCGAGGAGCTCGGCGCGGAAATAGGCGCTCCGCCGGCCGTCCCAGGCGAGGGTGGCGAGGCTCTCGATGACGCTGAAATTGCCGGTGAAGCCGCCGTAGTTGGTCTCGAGCCCCCAGATCGCCACGACCACGCGCGCGGGCACGCGGAACCGCGCCTCCACGGCCTCGAGCGTGGCGCGGTTGTCGGCGAAGGCGCGGCGGCCGGCGTCGATGCGCGACGGCACCAGCCGCGCGTCGCGGTACTGCGCCCAGGTCTGGGTGAACTCCGGCTGCCGCCGGTCGAGCTCCAGCACGCGCGGGTTCGGCGCGAGGTTCGCCAGCGCGCGGTTGAGCGTCGCCTGCGAGACGCCCTGGCGGCGGGCCTCCGCACGGATGCCATCGAGGAAGGCCGCGAAGGTCTGGCTCGCCGCGCGGGCGCCGGGGGAGCGCCCGGCGGCGAAGCCGGCGCAGAGCGCGGCCAGGGCGAGTCGCCGGGTCGGGAACATGGCGGGTGGATGCCACAGCGCGGTGCCGCAGCGCAACGCGCGGTTGCGTCATCCCGGATGCGCGACGGAGGTAACGGCGCCAGGCGCTTGATTTTGCTTCGCCTGCCACGACGGGCAGGCCGGTGGCGGCGGTCAGAATCGCGCGGTGAGCCCGACCGAGCCGAAGGTCTGCCCGCCGGCGCGCTGGCCGACGAATTCCTCCGATCGCCAGACCTGGCTGTAGGCGAAGCGCAGCCCGCGCCAATGCAGCACGAGCCCGGCCGAAAGGTCGCCGACCACGTCCTTGCGCGGCACCGAGGGGCCGTCGCGGAAGGTGTTGCCGTCGAGGAAGATGTCCCGCCCGACGAGCCGGCCCTGGCCGCCGGCAAACACGTACCACCCGAACCGCCCGCCATCCGCCGGCGGGTCGAAGAAGGCGGAGCCGACGAGGGCGGGGCGGATGCGCGGCGGGCCGAAGTCGGTCTCGAGCCCCTGGCCGATCCGCAGCGTCGCCCCTGCCCCGGCATAGGTCGCGACATTGCCAAGGCTGAGCGTCACCGCCGGGAGGATGTCCGCCTCGACCCCGCCCCAGCCCCCGAGCCCCACGCGCTGGATGCGCTCGAAGATCAGGTTCGCCGCCGGCTCGTCCCGGATCTGGGAGGACCAGCCATTGGCGGGCAGCACGCGGATCGCGTCATGCACGCCGTTCTGCACCTGCTCGCCGAGCGCCGAGCGCCCGACGACGCCGAGTTGCAGCTCGAAGGTGTTGAGCGCCGCGCGCTCCTGCCGCTGGAGCACCAGCGCGCCGTAGAGGAAGGCGGCATAGGGCCGGTCGCGCGGGTCGGGCAGAGCGCGCTGCGTGTCGCGCGGGGTGTAGATCTGATGGCCGATGCCGAAACCCCAGCGGACATCGCCGGGCCAGCCGAGCGCGGTCAGCTGCGCATCGAGCCAGCCGAGCGCCCCCGGCGGGTCATGCGTGGGCGAGCGGGCGGCGAGCTGGAGGCCCGAGGTGTAGAAGCGGTCGGTGCCGCCGAGCTTGTCGTTCTCGTAGCTGAAGGTGAAGCTCCACCCTTCGAGCGGCGACTGGGCGGCGGCCGGGGCGGCGAGGAGGAGCAGCGCGGCGAGCGCGCCGTGGTGGTATCGCATGATGCCCTTGCATTCCACGCGCCGGGTGGGCAGGTCCAGCCGGCAACCGCTGGGAAGGACGCGCCCCGCGTCATTTGGTTGCGTCCGGATGGGTGGCCGAGCGGTTTAAGGCACCGGTCTTGAAAACCGGCGTGGGTGGAAGCCCACCGTGGGTTCGAATCCCACCCCATCCGCCACCGACGTCAAAATAGTCATTTCTTTTCAAGTAATTAAAGCCTCCGAGTGTTAAACCGTTTGTCCCGGTTTGACACTTGCTCTCTGTTCGGGGTTCCGTTTTCGATCCCCGATACGCGCATGAACCGCGCCGGTTTTGTCGGAGGCCTCAACCTTTGAGAGGCTATGGCGATGACAGACCCGAGACAGCGGCGATTTTCGCCGGAGGTTCGAGAGCGGGCGGTGCGCCTGGTGCGTCAGCACCAGGGCGAGCACGCCTCGGAATGGGCGGCGACCAGCTCGATCGCGGCGAAGATCGGCTGCACGGCGGAGACGCTGCGCGGCTGGCTGCGGCAGGACGAGCGTGATGCTGGGCAGCGGGCCGGAGCGACGAGCGAGGAGCGGGACCGCATCAAGGCGCTGGAGCGGGAGGCGCGCGAGCTGCGCCAGGCGAACGAGATCCTGCGCAAGGCGAGCGCATATTTTGCGCAGGCGGAGCTCGACCGCCGGTTCAAGCCATGATCGCCTTCATCGACGATCACCGCGAGGCGCACGGGGTCGAGCCGATCTGCAAGCAGTTGCCGATCGCCACGTCGACGTTTCACCGCCATGCCGCGCGGCGGGCCGATCCGGCGCTGTTGCCGGCGCGGGCCAGGCGGGACGCGGAGCTGACCAAGGCGATCCGCCGCGTGCACCAGGCGAGCTTCCGGCTCTACGGCGTGCGCAAGGTGTGGCGCCAGTTGCGGCGCGAGAGCATCGCGGCGGCGCGCTGCACGGTCGAGCGGCTGATGCGGGCGAGCGGTCTGGCGGGCGTGGTGCGCGGCAAGCCGGCGAAGACCACGGTGCAGGATCGGGCGACGCCCTGCCCGGCGGACCTGGTCAACCGGCAGTTCCGCTCGGTACGGCCGAACCTGCTGTGGGTGTCGGACTTCACCTATGTCGCGACGTGGCAGGGCTTCGTCTACGTCGCCTTCGTCATCGACACCTTCGCGCGCAGGATCGTCGGCTGGCGGGTCAGTCGAACGGCCCATGCAGGCTTCGTGCTGGATGCTCTCGAGCAGGCCTTGCATGAGCGCAGGCCCCTCGAGGGCGGCCTGGTCCATCACAGCGACCGCGGCGTGCAGTATGTCTGCATCCGCTACACCGAGCGGCTGGCCGACGCCGGCATCGCGCCTTCCGTGGGCAGCGTCGGCGACAGCTACGACAATGCGCTGGCCGAGACCATCATCGGCCTGTTCAAGGCCGAGGTGATCCGGCGTGCCGGACCCTGGCGCGGCATCGAGGGCGTCGAGTTCGCCACCCTCGAATGGGTCGACTGGTTCAACCATCGATGCCTCCTGGAGCCGATTGGCTATGTGCCGCCGGCCGAAGCCGAGGCACACTACGACGCCGCCAAAGGAACCGTTCCCCTGGCGGCATGACCCAATCCAAACAGCCTCCGACAAACCCGGCGCGGTTCAACCATCACGCGCGGCCCCCGCGCAGCCCGAGCGACAGGCGATCACCCAGCGCGCGCCGCAGCAACACCCGCAACCGGCCCCCCACGGCCCGACCCACCCGCCATGAGCGCGATGCCGGCGCCGGTGGCGAGGATGGCCATCATCGCCGACGTGCTCGGCATCTCCCCCAGCAGCACCAGGCCGCCGATGCACGCCGCGCCGGGGCTCAGGCTGCCGAAGGCGGCGGCCTGGGATGCGCCGAGCCGCTGCACCGCGGCGGCGAAGGCAACGGGAGCGAGGACGCCCGAGGCGATCCCCTGGAAGCCTGCCTGCAGGCCGATCACCGCCCATGGGGCCGCTGCGACGCCTGGCTCGAGGACGGTCAGATAGAAGGGCGCGAGGCCGATCACCGACCCCACGCTCACGAAGGCAGCTGCCTCCCACGGACCGAGTCCGCTCCGGCGCAGCGCTATCGTATAGCCGGCCGCGAGCAGCGCCGCGGCCAGCAGCAGGGCATGCCCCGCCGCGCGGTCCTCGGCGCCCGAGAAGACCGACGGCAGGACGAGGCCGGCCGCCGAAGCACCGATCAACACCAGCCCGGCAAGGCCGCCGGTGCCGATCCGCTCGCCGAAAAGGCGCGACGCCACGGCGACACAGAGTGGCACCAGGCCCGGCAGCAGCGCGCCTGCCTCCGCGGCCCCTGCGATGCCGAGGCCGCTCCCCGCGACAAGCACGAAGGGCGCCCCGCCGCCGAGCAGCAGGACCGCCAGCACCGCCACCGGAACGCGGCGCAGCCGCGGCCAGGCACGACACAGCACCGGGAGCAGCAGCAGCGCCGGACCCGCGAACCGCAACATGGCGATGTCCGCGGGCGACAACGGCGCCTCGCCCGAGACCCCGTGGCGCGTCACGGCGAGCGCCCCGCCCCATATCGCCGCCGCGCCGAGCGCGAAGAGCATGCCGAGACGCGCATCGCTCAGCCGCAGCGCCGGCCATGCGTGGCCGATCGCGCGCTTCATGGTGCGCTGCTGCCGCGTTCGCCGCGCGCCGGTCACGTGCGCCAGAACGGCTTGGACGCTTCGGAGACCGCCTCGCCCGGCGAGACGCCGATGTCGCGCAGTTCCCGGTCGGTCAACCGCAGCAGCGCATGGCGGCCCTCGCGCCGGTCGTGCCAGTCCACGATGAGCGCGCCGATCGCCAGCAGCGCGGCATGGGCAGCGCGCGCGATGGCGGAGACGGCGATCGGTGCGGCGATTGAAAGGGCGGCTTTGCCTTGGGCTTCCATGTCGGATCACTCCTTCGTCTGGCGCCGCGCAGATGCGGCGCGACGGCTTGTGCCGCGCCAGCGCCGCGCGTGCTTTCGGAGGAGCTGGCCTTCCGCTTGAGAAGTCGCGGAATCGGATGTCGTGGATTTCACCGCCGATGACGACTAGCCTGCCGGCGCCGCAACCGACGGCGGGAGACGGGGCGTGGAGGGTGCCGAGACGCGGCTCGGCTTCGGCGATTGCGAGATGGACCTGCGCCGGCAGGAGTTGCGGCGCGGCGGTGAGGTCGTGCGCATCGAGCCGCAGGTCTTCGACCTTCTCGTGCATCTGATCCGCCACCGCGACCGGGTGGTGAGCAAGGACGAGCTGTTCGACACGATCTGGCAGGGCCGCATCGTTTCCGAAGCGGCACTCAGCAGCCGCATCAACGCCGCGCGCAAGGCGATCGGCGACGATGGTGAGAGCCAGAAGCTGATCCGCACCATGCACAAGCGAGGCTTCCGCTTCGTCGGCGAGGCCAGCGACCTGGGCGGGAAAGGGGCGCCCGGCGCGCGGCCGGCCAGGCGGGACACGCCGCCCCTGCCGCTACCCGGCCCGCGCGAGCGGCCTTCCATCGTCGTGCTGCCCTTCGCGAGCCCCGGCGCCGAGCCGGACGCCGAGTATTTCAGCTATGGCCTGACCGAGGACGTGATCCGCATGCTCGCGCGGTTCCGCTGGCTCGACGTGCTCAGTCGCCATTCCGGCGTTCCCTTCAAGGGCCGCGAGGCAGACCCCCGCGAGATCGGCGCGGCGCTCGGCGTGCGCTACATCGCGCAGGGCAGCATCTGGCGCCGCGGCGCGCGCGCGCGCGTCACCGCCGACCTCGTCTGCGCCGAGACGGCCCGGCAGCTCTGGTCAGAAACCCATGACTTCAGCCTGGACGACCTGCTTTCGGTGCAGCAGAGCATGGCGGAGCAGATCGCGGCGACGATCGAGCCGGAACTCGCGCGTCTCGAACGCGAGGCAGCGATCCGGCGACCGCCACGGCATTTCGACGCCTGGGATTCCTACCAGCGCGGCCTCTGGCATCTCTGGGGCTTCACCGTGCCCGGCATGGAGGAGGCGGAGGCGATGTTCCGCCAGGCCATCGAGGTGGATCCGGGCTTCGCGCGCGCCCACGGCGCGCTTGCCTATGTCCATCTCCAGGGCGCGGTCCTGCGCCCGCCTGCGGCCCGCGCCGAGCTGCTCGAAGCGGCCTTGCGCGAGGCGCGCCTCGCGGTGTCGCTCGACGATGGGGATTGCATGAACCTCTGCGTGCTCGGCCGCGCCCACGCCTTCCTGCGCGACTACGAGGAGGCGGTCGCGCGGCTCGAGGCCGCGGTCAGGATCAACCCGAGCTTCGCCCAGGGCTGGTACGCGCTCGGCTTCACCTTCATCTTCTGCGGGCGGGAGGAGGAGGCGATCGCCTGCATCGAGCGCGCCACCGATCTCAGCCCGCGCGACCCGCACCTGGCGGGATTCCATGCGATGCGCGGCCTCGCCCATTTCTTCCTCGGCGACCTGGATGCGGCGGTCGATCTCGGCCGGCAGGGCGCGCGGGTGCCGAATGCGAAGTTCTGGCCCCTCGCGGTCCAGGCCGCCGCCCTCGGCCTGCTCGATCGCCCGGCGGAGGCGGAGCGGGCCGTGGCGGAGCTGTTGCAGCGCCATCCCGCCTACAGCGTGGCGGCCGCGCATGGCGACTTCTTCTTCTGCCGCGACGAGGCGCGGATCGAGCGGTTCCTCGAAGGTTTGCGGCGGGCAGGTGTGCCGGAACGCGCGCCCGCCGCGGGATAGGCGGCACCTTCAGCCGCAGGGCAGCGCGGGCTCCACCTCGCGCCAGAGCGCCTCGCGCCGGTCGCGCCGGGCGCGCTGCGCCAGCGCCTGGCCGGCCATGTGCAGCATCCATTCCGCCCCGCTGCGGTGACGCAGGGCGAGGGGGGTGAGGGTGTCGGTCATCTCTGGATCCTCCTCGTGTCGCCGGCCGGATCGGCCGGTGCCACGGACCCTATCGGCTGGCCTGCCGGGCCGCTTGCGGGCCGGCTTGCGGGAAGCTTGAGCTTTCCTTGATTTCCGCCGCCGCCGCCGCCGCGCGCAGCGGCGCGGTCCAGATCGTGGCGGTGCCGGTCAGGCAGGGCTCGCCGGCGGCGTTGCGGACGGTGGTGCGCAGCGCGCAGATCGGCTTGTCGTCGCGCACCGCGACGACCTCGACCTCCGCCTCGATCGTCTCGCCGATCCGCACCGCCTTCACGAAGCGCCATTCGGTGCCGAGGAAAACGCTGCCTGGACCGGGCAGGTCCTCCGCCACCACGGCATTGAGCAGGCCGGAGGTGACGCCGCCCTGCACGATCAGCCCGCCGAAGGGCGCGCGCGCGGCCAGCGCCGCGTCGAAATGCTGCGGGTTGCGGTCGCCGGTGATCGCGGCGAAGAGTTCCACGTCGCGCATCGAGGTGGCGCGGCGGCGCGCGGCGCGCTGCCCGACAAGCGGCCGGCCCGCGATGGTGCGGGTCCACGGGGTGTCCGGCATCACGCGGCCTCGGGCCGCAGCGCATCGCCCTCGCGCATCCGCAGCGCGTCATCCGCGCGCATCCGCGCGACACCGCGCTTCATCGCCTGGTTCAGCGCCTTGTGCAGTTCCTTCAGTCGGGGCAGGTCCCAGGCGAAGCTCGCGATCTCGTCCGTCAGGTCGAAGATCGGCCGGATCGTCGCATCGCGCGCCGCGGCGTAGTCGGCCAACGCGCCGTCGCCGCCGCGCAGCACGGCCGCGGCGAGCGCCTCGGCATCGCGCAGCGCATCGGTGATGCCATGCGCGGTGATCGGATCGCGGAAGGCGCCCGCATCGCCGACGAGCGCCCAGCCGGGCCCATGCGCCTGCCGCAGGAAGCCGCGGCGGCCGGCGAAGGCCTGCAGCGCGCCGGCCTGGCGCGCCGCGCCGAGTTCCACGGCGAGGCCCGGCGCGGCCTCCGTCAGCACCTGGTGGAACATCCCGGGCAGCCCGGCCGCGAAGCCGGCGCGGAACCGCGCCTGTGGCACCGCGGCGAAGACGCAATGGAGCCCGCCATTCGTCCTGATGGCACCGGCGCTCACGCCCTCGCGGTAGTGCCAGTGATAGCCCTCCGGCGTGAGCCCGGCCCAGTAGCCGAACACGGTCGCCGAGGCATGCCGCCAGCTGGCGAGGTCCCGCGCCTCGGCCAGCCGCGCGACCGTGGAGCCGATCCCGTCGGCACCGATGACGAGATCGGCAACGACCTCATGGAAGCCGCCCATCGCATCCAGCACGACCGCCCCGCGCACGCGGCCGCCGGCGTCGCGCAGCAGGCTCAGCACCGTCTCGCCATGGCGCACCTCCGCGCCCGCCGCGACGGCCGCGTCCACCAGCAGCGCATCCAGCACCGATCGGCGCGGCGCCAGCAGCGCCTCCACGCCATCGGCCGGCTTCACCGCGATCTCGATCGCCTCCGCGCCGTAGTGGAAGGTGGTGGTGCGGATGGCCGGCGTGCCGGCGGCCGCCAGCCGCGGCAGCAGGCCCCAGCGGGCGAGCTGCATCACCCCGCCGCGCATCAGCGCATGGGTGGAGAGCGTCTCCGTGCCATAGCCGCCGCGCTCCAGCACCAGCACGCGCAGGCCGGCACGAGCGAGCAGCATGGCCGTCGCGGCGCCGGCGCAGCGGCCGCCGACGATCAGCACGTCATGGCGCGGGGCATGGCTGGTCATTCTGCGTCTCCATCGATCAGGCAGCGATGCGCGGGGCGGCACCGAGGTGGCCGCCGGCAAGGGCGGCGATCTCGGCCGCATCAGCGCCGATGCCGGCGAGGAAGGCCGAGCCACGCCGCCGCATGAAGCTCAGCCCGAGAAGGAAGAGGCCCGGCACCGGCGTCACGCCGCCCTCGTGCCGGATCCGGCCGCGCGCATCTCGCAGGCCCGCGACCTGGAGCCAGGGCATGTCGCACCGGTAGCCGGTGGCCCAGATGACGCTGGCGATGCGTTCGGCCTTCAGATCGAGCCGGGCCGGTCCGGGTCCGAAGCCTGCGAGGCCGCGCGGCCATGGCTCGGCCGTGGCGCCTAGCCGGCCGGCGCGCGCATCGATACGGGCCAGCAGGCTGCGCATCGGCCGTTCCGCGCCGGCGACGCTCTCGGTGAGATCTTCGCCGAGCGCGACGGTCTCGCCTTCCGCGCCACGCAGCCGGCCGACGATGCGCACGCCCATCGCGCGGAGGGCGCCGAGATCGAGGTCGCGCGCCGGCACGCCGCCGACGAGCTGGAAGGAGGGCTGCGCGCGGGCGCGCTCGATGTCGCGCTCGGCCGCGGCGCGGTCCGCCAGCACGCCGGCGCGGTCCATCCACCACCAGATGTCCTGCCCGCGATAGCGGCGCGGTGCGCGGGTGTGCCGCCCGGCGGCCAGCACCACCTCGCGCCCGGCCGCGCGCAGCTCCTCGGCGATCTGGAGTGCCGAGGCCGCGGCGCCCACCACCAGCACGCCGCCGGCCGGCAGCGAAGCCGGGTTGCGGTAGCGCGCGGGCGTCGTCTGGTGCAGGCGGGGCGCGAGCCTGGCGGCGAAGGCGGGCACCGCGGGGGTCTCGCAATGCCCGGTCGCGGCGATCACGGCGCGCGCGCGCCAGGTGCCGCGGCTGGTGAGGAGCCGGAACTCCGTGCCGTGCCGCGTGACGGCCTGCACCGCGCAGCCGGCCTCGAGCGGCGCGGCGATGCGATGGGCATAGTCGTCGAGAAAGCCGGCGATGCCGGGCGCCTTCAGGAAGCCGTCCGGCTCCGGGCCGGCATAGGCGTGGCCGGGCAGGCGGTTCATCCAGTTCGGCGTGAGCAGGCTCAGGCTGTCCCAGCTCTGGCTGCGCCAGCGCTCGGCCACGCGGCCGCGGTCGAAAACGACATGGGCAATGCCCAGGCTGCCCAGCACCTGGCTGGCGGACAGCCCGGCCTGGCCGGCACCCATGATGGCGACGTCGGTGCTGCGCATGGCGCGGATCCTCGCGGAATGGCCGCCCGGCCGGCGCGCCGGCGCCGGCCGGGCGGTGGCTCAGGCGGTCACGCTCACCGAGACGGGAAGGCCGTTGGTCAGCATGTCGAACACGGCCGACCGCGCGATGGATTGCCGCACGATCTCCTCGAGCTTCGCCGCCGGGGCGTTGCCCGCGATCTCGAAATGCACGCGGATCGTCTGGAAGCCGTTGCGCACCTCGTCGGAGAGCCCGAGGATCCCGCGGACGTCGATGTCGCCCTCGACCCTCGCCTCGGCCCGGGTGAGTTCCACCCGGCGCGCGGCGGCGATGTTGGCGATGCCCGCCGTGAGGCAGGCGGCCAGCGCGTGGAGCAGCCATTCCACCGGCGTCGGGCCCTTGTCCTCGCCGCAGAGCAGGACGGGGTGATCGGCGTCGGCCACGATCGGCGCCTTGTGCTCGTGTTCGCCGCCGGCGCCGGAGAAGCCCGACATGGTGCTCTGCATATGCGTGCCGGAGAGCCAGCGGCTCGCGGTGCGGAACTGGAAGCGGGCCAGCGCCGGCTGCTCGCCGACGGCGTTGATGGTGGCGAGCAGGACGGGCGTGTTGACGCCATGGCTCGGCGGCGGCGGTACCTTGGCGGCGGGCGGGGTCATCTCGGCGGTCGTGGACATCGGGGTTTCCTCCGGCGGGTCGGGCGCGATCGCGCAGCCCGCGTTGCGCCCCGGGGCGATGGCGGCACCATGCCGACATGCCTTCGGGGCATGGCTGGAGCTTGCCTGCGGCCCCGATGGCGCGCTTGGACGCGGGCTTCAGGAAACCTGGAGAATGCGTGGATTTACGGCCGCCATGACGCACCGGGGGAAAGGCCTTGGCGGCGTGACCTCCGCCAACCCGCTTCCGCCAGACCCCGCACGGTTCGGATCGGTTACGGCGCCGAGGGCTAGCGGAGCGCCCTCCGGCCCTGTAAGCACTCGCTCCACCGGCGTTCGTCCCGTTCGTCTAGAGGCCTAGGACACCAGCCTTTCACGTTGGCAGCACGGGTTCGAATCCCGTACGGGACGCCACTTCCGCACGCCGCGAATCCTCTCCCCACCTGAACGCTGCGCCGTGAGGCGCAGGTTTTCCGCGGCTTTCGCGCGCGGGCTGGCGGATTCGGAACCGGAACGAGGGCCGGAAACGGCTCTCTCCGGCCCCGCTTTCTCTGAACCTGGCGACCTGGCCGATTTACCAGCCAGGCTGAAAGCCGCGGAAATCCTCGGGTTTCTGTGGCAGAAAGGTGGCGGAGTTGGTGAAGCGCATGCCCCGCCGATCGTCCGAGGCGCAACCTTCGCCGAATGCCGCCATGTGCTTGCCGGCCGCGACCCCCTGAAGGACGACTTAGCGTCCGCGGATGTGGTGGAAATTTGCTGAGGGTTGCGGGTGGGATCGGGCC